>OJOO01000333.1_pt1 | contig 23324 bp, 21 predicted proteins | sample 1598171 | NCBI WGS metagenome assembly OJOO01 (sample SAMN01915208, study PRJEB22387) | human gut metagenome | isolation source: stool | host: Homo sapiens | place: USA
CTGTTCATCGGGGCAGTCCGTCACGGTGATCTTCACCCGCTCGCTCTGGACCTTCCCGGCGTAGACCGTCGCGGCGGGGTCATCGGCCTGAACCGACACCCGCAGGAGGCCCCCCTCAAATTCCGCGCCCTTCATTCTGTGAAACGCGAACGTCAGGATGGCGAAGGCCACCGCCATAACCGCAACGGAGATCAGGACGGCCTTTTGCAGTGCGGAGCGTTTTTCCATATATACCTCCTGTATTTTTCCAGTCGGTTTGTACAGTTTGTTTTCGGTTTTGGCGCGTTTTCTCTCGAAATTTGTCCGCTATTTACCGCCCCGCAGCTCGATGATGCGGTCACGCAGCACGGCGGCATACTCGAATTCCAGCAGCTTGCTGGCCTCCTTCATCTCCTGCTCCAGCTTGGCGATCTCCGCCGTCCGCTCCGCGTCCGTCAGCTTCTTCGCCTTGTCCTTAGGCTTGCGGCTTTCCTCCTCCGTCTTGGAAATTTCCAAGATTTCCCGGACATCCTTGATGATGGTCTTCGGCACGATGCCATGAGCCCTGTTGTAATCGTCCTGAATTTTCCGGCGGCGCTCCGTTTCGTCCATGGCCGCCCGCATGGAGGGCGTAATAGTATCGGCATACAAAATGACCATGCCCTCGGCGTTTCGGGCGGCGCGGCCGATGGTCTGAATAAGGGAGGTCTCACTGCGGAGAAAGCCCTCCTTGTCGGCGTCCAATACCGCCACCAGAGAGACCTCCGGCAGATCGAGGCCCTCCCGCAGCAGGTTGATACCTACCAGCACATCAAATTCTCCCAACCGCAGGTCCCGGATGATCTCCATCCGCTCAATGGTCTGCACATCGGAATGCATATACCGCACCCGGATATTGGCGGCCCGGAAAAACTCCGTCAGGTCCTCCGCCATCTTCTTCGTCAGGGTCGTCACCAACACCCGCTCGTTCCGCTGGGCCCGGGCGCGGATCTCCTCCATGAGATCGTCGATCTGGCCCTCCACCGGACGGACCTCCACTCTGGGGTCCAGCAGTCCGGTGGGGCGGATGACCTGCTCCACGATGTTGTCCGCCCGCTCCCGCTCGTAGGGCCCCGGCGTGGCGGAGACGAACACCGCCTGACCGATGCGGCTCTCAAATTCCTCGAATTTCAGCGGCCGGTTGTCAAAGGCGCAGGGCAGGCGGAAGCCATAGCGCACCAGCGATTCCTTTCTGGCCCGGTCGCCGTTGTACATAGCCCGGACTTGAGGCAGCGTCACATGGCTCTCGTCCACAAACAGCAGGAAATCATCGGGAAAGAAGTCCAGCAGGGTCATAGGGGCGCTGCCTGCCGGACGGTCGGAAATAATGCGGGAATAGTTCTCAATGCCGGAGCAATATCCCAACTCCCGCATCATCTCTATGTCATACTCCGTCCGCTGGCGGATGCGCTGGGCCTCCACCAGCATATCGTTGTCATTGAAATATTTGACCTGCTCCTCCAGTTCCGTTTGAATCTGGCTGATAGCCCGCTCCATTTTGTCCTTGGTGGTAACATAGTGGCTGGCGGGGTAAATGGCCACATGGTTCAGCACCCGGTTCACCGTACCGGTGAGGGGGTGAAAGTCGGAGATCCGGTCGATCTCGTCCCCAAAGAACTCTACCCGGATGGCGTGATCCTTATAGTAGGCGGGGTAGATCTCCACCGTGTCCCCCCGCACCCGGAAGCGGTTCCGCTCAAAGGCCACGTCATTCCGCTCGTAGCGGTTCTCCACCAGACGGCGCAGCAGCTCGTCCCGGTCCCACTCCGCCCCCTGCCGCAGAGAGATCACCATCTGGGCGAAGTCATCCGGCTCGCCCAAGCCGTAAATGCAGGACACGGAGGACACCACGATCACGTCCCGCCGCTCCAACAGGGCACAGGTAGCGGACAGCCGCAGGCGGTCGATCTCATCATTGGTAGATGCGTCCTTGGCAATATAGGTATCCGTGTGGGGGATATAGGCCTCCGGCTGGTAGTAATCGTAGTAGGAGACAAAATACTCCACGGCGTTGTTGGGGAAAAACTCCTTGAATTCCGCACAAAGCTGGGCTGCCAGTGTCTTATTGTGGGCCAGCACCAGCGTAGGCCGCTGGACCTTCTCAATGACCTTGGCCATGGTGTAGGTCTTGCCGGAGCCGGTGACGCCTAACAAGACCTGCTCCTTCAAGCCGTTTTCGATGCCCGCCGCCAGCGCGTCGATGGCCTCCGGCTGGTCGCCGGAGGGCTGATAAGGGGATACTACTTCAAATTTCGGCATAGCCGTCTCTCCGTCACATTCAAATCTGCCCGCCGGTGTGGCTGTTCCAAAATGCCTCACGGGTCAGGCGCATGGGCGTTACCGTGCCCCGATAAAAGGAAAAGGGCGCGCCGGTGGTCTCCGCGCCGAATTTTTTCAGGATATGCACCGTGGTATCCCGGGCCTCCATGATGACCTCCCGGATGTCCTGCGCAAAAATGTCCGTCAGGGCCGTTTCCAGCAGCGCGGTCCCAACATGACGCCCCCGCAGTTCCGGGGAGATGACGAAGCGGCCCATGTGCCATGCGTCGTCCTCCCAATACAGGGCCACGCCGCCCAGAAGTGTCCCGTCCTCCTCCACGCACCACCACTGAGGGCGGTTTTCCGGCGGCAGCGGGGTCAGCGCCCGGGGGATCTCCTGTTCCGTTTCAAAAATCTGGCCCGCCAGAGCCACCAGCCGCTCCGTGTCGGCCTCCCGTCCACGCCGGATCTGCATGGTTCTCTCCCCCTTCGCAAAGACAGTCTGTGGCTCTCCCCGTTTCCCGGTTATTCTACCACAGCTTTTCTAAAATTTCAAACACTTGTTCTATTGCGTTGTCTACAGGGAGCCGCCCGGTCACAGGTGCTCCCATGAGGTCAGGTAGCCACTCTGGGCCATGGATACAAAATCGTCATCCGCCACGATGATGTGGTCCGCCAATGCAACACCGATGGTCTGCAAGGCTTGCGCCGCGCGGGTGGTGGCGGCGCAGTCATCGTCCGAGGGCAGCGCAATGCCGCTGGGATGATTATGAGCCAGGATCACCGTACTGGCAGAGGTGAGGATGGCATTCTCCACCACCTTCCGGATGTCCAGCGCGGCGGAGGACGCCCCGCCGTCGTTGAGCCGCTTGCAGGCTAACAGCTTGCCCTTTCGATCCAGGCACAATTCGTAAACGATCTCGTGGGTCTCTCCGGCGTACCGTTCCAGCAAGTAGGCGCCCGCAGTTTCCACATCTGTCATGGGACAGCTCTGAACAGCGTCCGCCAGGCGGGCCTTGCGGCCGATCTGCCCCGCCACCTTCAGCAGCACCGCTGCGCTCTCGCCGATGCCCTCCACTTTTTTCAGATCCTCCGCCGGGGCTGACAGCACGGCGGTCAGGGAGCCGTAGCGATCCATGAGCCGGTGGGCGATGGGGTTGGTGTCCTGCCGGGGGATGGCGTAATACAGCAAAAGCTCCAACGCTTCGTGATCCGCGAAGCCCTCCAGCCCGCTTTTCAGAAAACGCTGCCGCATTTTTTCACGATGTCCCCGATGGATATTTTCCATACGAATCCCTCCCCCGGACCGTTTCTTTTGCCGAAAATCAGAACAAGTAAGTAACGTGGTATTATAGCATATCCTGTGAAAAAAAGGAAGAGCGGACAGCCGTCCGCTCTTCCTTTTTCCAGAGAAGTTCCTTCTGCGCAGACGCTTACAGGTTCTTCTCGTAGGACTCGATCATCTTCTTGACCATCTGGCCGCCCACGGAACCGGCCTCGCGGCTGGTCAGGTCGCCGTTGTAGCCCTGCTTCAGATTGACGCCCATCTCCCTTGGTGTGTATTCACCACAAAAACTCAGTTTTATTTTGAAGTCAATACACACCAAGGTGGTTTGATGTTTTTGACCTCTTAAAGATTTGCTACCCTTGTTACATTCCGTACAGGGTCTTTTGCGATTTCTCCAATAAAGCGGTAAAAGATACGAATACTTTGCCGGTAGGGAGTTCGCGGCCCAGCAATCGTTAAACCGTCTGGCAAGATTTTTTCACCAATTTCTATTCGCTCTATGAAGGTATGAAGAATATCTCGATCTAATGTTTCGATATGGGAATAGCGTCTGGCGAGGTCAAAAAACAAGTCATACGCATCGCGGATATTGCTTTCTTCCGAAGTATCCTCAATCAATCTGTCACGCTGTTCTTCAAGCTCCTGACGCTCTTTTCCAAATCGCTCCATCATTTGATCCAGTAATTCATCACTTAAATTTCCGGCTGCGTTATCACGGTACGCTCGTTCAATCATCTTGACAATACGCTTCAGTCTTATTTCTATATCGGCTAATGACTTTTCCCTGTCCTCGCCAATCCCAAGTGAAGCATTGGATTGTTGAACAGCTGCCTGTGTGATGGCCTCAATATCATCGTCATCAAATGATAGCAACTCGTTCAGATCCCGGCGAATGATCTCCATTAGGTCATCGTATCGTATTCTTGCTCCATGTTCACAGCGATTTCTTGTTCGACTTGTCAGATTATTACAAACAAGATACCAATACTTCGCTCGTTCACCCTTATAGACCGAACCGCCGGAGCACATTGCCGTGCCGCAATGTGCGCAGTATGCGATCCCGCCAAAAATACTGTGGCGAAATGCAGGGTTGGCCGCATGGGACTTTGTGTTTTCTCCGAGGAAATGCTCTGCTCGGTCAAATTGCTCCTGTGTTACCAATGGCTCATGGGTATTTTCTGTAAAGCACCAATCTTCCTGTGGAATAGAGATTTTCTTTTTGGACTTCACATTGACCTTACGGGTTTTCCCAAGTACGGTGTGTCCCAAATAGACGCGATTTCGCAGGATACGCTTAACCGTAGTATAGTTCCAGTAGTCTGACGCTCTGGATGCTCCCTGTGGGGTGAATTTATCACGATATTCAACCCTGTATTTCAAAGGCGGGATGATACATTGTTCGTTCAGCTTGTTTGCAATCGTCCGCGTTGAAAGTCCCGTTGATGCCCATTCAAAAATCTGTCGGACGATCGGTGCTGTATTTTCATCGGGAACAAGCTGGTCGGTGGTACGCTCCGCTTTTTTATAGCCGTATGGCGGACAAGCTGCATACTTGCCCTTCTTCCGTTTCATGTCTAACGTCTGCTTGACTTTTCTGGAAGTATCACGCAGGTACACATCGTTCATGGCAAATTGGAACGGTGCCATCAGGTTGTCTCCCATGGAGTCAAAGTCATTACCGGGAGCCAGATAATGAATACCGTTTTCAGGGAAAAAGCGTTCTGCGTAGTAACTTGATTCCGTCATGTCACGGCCAAGCCGGGAAAGGTCTTTTGTAATGACCATATTGGCCTTTCCGGTCGAAAGATGATCCAGCATCGCTTGAAAGCCAGGGCGCTCAAAATTGCCGCCAGAATAGCCATCGTCTACAAATTCTTTTACGATGATAATATCGTGCTTTTCACAATAGTCCCTAATGATTGCACGTTGATTTGTAATGCTCTCGGACTCGTTTTTATGTTTCTTTTCTTCATCGGATAAGCGGCAGTAAATATCAGCGAGTTTGATGTGGTTCCGCATGATGTCCTCCTTTCTGGAACCACTCATTTACACTGATATTATACCATTTTCTTTCCTGAGTGGTCAAAAAAATCGACTTTTTTAGCCGTGGTAATGATTTCCTCCGCCACCACTTCTTGTGGCGTTTTATTGCTGGTAAAGACCCTTTCGATTACATAGGTTGCAGCTCCAATTTTGTGTTGCTTTTCTTGCTTTTCCAAGGTTGCACCTCCCTAAAAGCATTATTTCCACCTAAAAACAATTTAACCGGGCAGTAGGGCTGCCTGGCACTTTTTTCTCAGTCTAAAATCGACAAAAACCGCGCCCTCATGCAGGCGCGGCCTTTGATGTAGTTTTGTTTGTTGGCAGGTACATTTCAGGAACATATTGGACGGTGCTGGCACACCTTACACGGGAATTTCACCCCCTGCGGTTCTCACAGGTTGTCCCCTTTGCCTGCGACGGCTCACGGCCTTTCAAGGCCGTTTCAACGCTCGGACTGAGGCTGGACAATCGTATCTCCCCGATATGCGGGTCATCGCCCCCAAGCCAGCCACGGCTTGTTTGTGCGCGGAAGGCTGCTCCCCCTATACCTCCTCTCTCAAGTTGGGATCATGGCCTGCTCAATCCCGCACGGCTTTCCTTTCGGGCGCATATCGGATGTATCCAATAGACCTATTCAATTCTCGGACTGTCGCCAGCCCGCACAGATGCACCGTTGCCGATACATTCGTGCCGAATGGCGGTAGTGTCGAAATCTGTCTCAAATTGAGCCACATTTCCGGTGACAGGCAAAAGAGAAAGGCGGCAGCGCCGCCTTTCTCCCTGTCGGTCAATTTCGCAGGTAAGCGGCCAGAATGTCGATAAACTGGGAATTGGTCGGCGGCTGTCGCAATTCAGCCCCGGCAATCAGGTTCAAAAAGCTGTGGTCAGGATAATTCCAACAGCTCTGAATGAGCGTGCGGAGATTGCGCTCGACGCAACTGGGCGTGGTCTGAAAATGCGCCGCCGTTTGTGCATAGAGGCGCTTGGTAATAAGAATCATATTCTCCGGCTGATCCCGAACTTGCTCCACCATGTAGACCGCATAGCGGAAACCCGTCAGTTTGCCGCTCACACCGAGAAGCCGCAACAGGCGTTCGGCATCCAACGGGGTCTGCGAAGCGTCTCGTTCATACTCAGGCACATAATAAACTAAAGGCATTTGATACCCCTCCTGTTAGAAATTAGGATAAGAACAGAGAAAGGGCAGCAGGGGCGGGCCTCTCGGCCAGCGGTAGGTCTTGGCACAAGACCTCTGCTATGCTGGAACTAAATCCAGCCGTTAGGGATACCCCAATTTTCTGTTTTCACTGTAAAAGTGAGATGACGGGGGAGCGTTGTGTGAATGGTCATCAGGTCAAAATTCCTTGTAAACATCCGTGTCCTCCGTTAAGTAAATCATACACGATAAATGCCGTTTTGTGTCATACAATCGCTCTACAATGCCCGGCGGTAATCGTCTGATTTTGCTCGATTGCAGTCGAATTTTGAACTTTTTGACGATATTATAGAAAAACCGCAAGGCAACTCCATAGAGGAGCCGCCCTGCGGTTAAAACAATATTTCTTTGGCTATTCCACGAACACTCGTTCGGGACTCAGCTTACTTGCCCTGATAGGCTCTGAAAAGGAAAGTAACGATTTGTGCGCGGGTGCAGCTATTGTCCGGCCCGAACAGGCCATCACCAATGCCGTTTGTGACGCCGTTCTCCACTGCCCATGCCACAGCGTTTGCATAGTAGCTATCGGTAAGAACATCGCTGAACTCTGCCTTGCTATCGACCAGCTTACCAATGGCACGGAACAGGAACGTCACGCTCTGGCCGCGGGTGCAGGTGTTGTTGACGCCGAAGGTGCCGTCAGCCAGACCATTGGTGATGCCGTTTTCCAGCGCCCATGCCACTGCGTCATAGCAGTAGCTGCCGGGGAGCACATCGCTGGGGACTTTCACCGTGCCCTTGGGGGCGGGAGAACCGGCGGCACGCCACAGGAAGGTGACGATCTGGCCACGGGTGCAGGGATCGTTGGAGCCGAACAGGCCGTTGGCCTTGCCGTTGGTGATGCCCTTCTTCACGGCCCATTCCACAGCCTTGGCATAGTATGCGTCGGCAGGAACGTCCGCAAAGATGGAAGCCGCCTGCTCCTCGACAAACTCTGCGGAAACAGTGACCTTGCTGCCGGGCATGGTGAAGGTGTACTTGCCGTTGCCCTTATCGGTGAGCTTGAGCTTATTGCCGCTCACGTCCTTGACGGTGAGGCTATCCAACTCATAGCCCTTATCGGGGGTCACGGTGATGGTCACGCGGTCGCCCTTGGAGGCGTTCTTGGGGCTGACGGTCACATCGCCGTTCTTGGTGCTGGGGGCGGACACGGCGTAGCTGCGGTCAGAACTGGAGGAACCGCCGGAGGAGGAACGCCGGGTCACGGGCACCTGGCAGGTACCGAAAGCCTTTTCGTGGTTATCGTCACCCGCGTAGGTGGCTGTAAAGGTATAGGTCTTGGTCGCGTTGGGCAGCGTTGCGGAGATGCCGTCTTCGTTCTGGGTGACGGTGATGCCGTTGTCGCAGGTCACCTTAATTTCGCCATCAGTGGGAACGCCCTTGGAGGTGACGGTCAGCTTCACGGTGCCGGAGCCGGTGAGGGAGGTCGGGTCGGCGGAGATCTTGACGGTGGGCTGGGCCTTGTCGACAGTCAGAGTAAACGTGTCAGACGCAGCGCTATAATCTGTGCCACCAGCAAAACCTACAGAAATATCCGTGGTGCCTGCACCGACGATGGTAACCGTCACGGTGCCTTTGTTATCCTGAACAGTAGCAACGGAAGTATCGGAGCTTGTCACAGTGGCTGCTTTACTGGCTTTATAGGTAAAGGTAAACGGCTTATCGCCATAGGTAGCGGTGGTCTTGTTGTTGGAGATCGTGACGCTGCCTGCCTGCTTTGCTACGGTAACAGGAACGACCGCAGTGGTTGCAAAAGCGTTACCAGAACCATTCTTAACCGTTACAACGCAGTAATAATAAGTTGTACCAGCGGTGGCGATGATCGGGGAATACGTGTTATTTATAGCGTCGGGAATCGCGGTACCGCCCTCGGTGCTACTGCTGGTGTTTCTGTACCACTGATAAGAATAGATAAAGCCGTCAACAGGCTCAGACACCGTGGCGGTCAGGGTCACCGCACTACCGCCGACGTAGGTATTGGCGGACGCAGGGGACACGGTGACAGTGGGGGAAGCCAAAGACCAACTACTATCATCGGCATAAACATTTTTTGTGGAGGTGGAGCCTTGGCTCACAGTGACTTCTTTCCATTTGTCAAACGTATATCCCGCTCTCGTGGGCGTGTCTGTTTGACCAGTATAATCCGGAACGGCATCTTTCGCGGTCAAGATATAATAGGTGTTGGTGGTATTGCCCGTACCGGGGCCACCGCTTCCCCATTCAAGATTGCCCTTTACGTTATTTGCCTGATTTACTGTGCGGAGATAATACTTTACATTGTGGGCGGCAGCAATACAAGCGTGTGTAAGAGCTGGATCGCCGTTACCACTCCCGTTATCGTACGTTTCACCGATGTTTGTCGCACGATGCAGGTCAATCACTTTTACGTTGGTGCATCCGCCAAAGGCATTGCGGCCAATATCATCGATCCCATTTCCGTAGGAGATGTATGTCAGTCCGGTACAGCCAGAAAAAGCACTTTCGCCGATTTCCGTGAGACTGTCCGGAAATTCGAGAGACTTCAGACCCTTGCAATTTGTAAATGCATTATCCCCAATCTTGGCCAGTCCGGTCGGGAAAATGATCGTTTCAAGAGAGGTCAAGCCATTGAACAAACCGGCAGAAATCGTCGTATTCTCGCATTTGCTCATATCAACTGTTGTGAGCTTATCTTGCCCCGTAAATAGTTGTGGATTGATGGATGGATCTCCCTTCGCAGTTAGGAAAGTCGGAACTTTCTTTCCAAAAGTCACCGTTGTCAAAGAACCGGTATGTCCCTTGTCTGTTGTGATCAAAAATACCTGCTCTCCCACTTTCTCAAGGCTGTCAGGGAATGTGATGCTTGTCAGCGCGTCACAATCACGAAAGGCCTGATAACCGATTTCTGTAAGGGATTCGGGCAGCGTTACATCTTGCAGGCTGGAGCATCCGAAAAATGCTTGTGTGCCGATCTTTGTCAGGCCAGAGGGAATACTCACCGTCTGCAACCCTTTGCATTCGAGAAAAGCCATCTGGGGAATTTCTTTGATAGAATCGCCTAACGTCACCTTTTTCAAGGTCGTTATCTGTGCGAAAGTGCTTTTGCCAAAGAGACAGTTTACATCGAGTTCTTCCAGTACGCCGCCATTGAAAGACCAGCCGGGGAGCTCTGTTGTCACATTGCTATCAATCGTGAGTTTTTTAATTGGGCAACCGACAAAAGCACCATCCGAGATGGCGATCACAGTAGCAGGCACTCTATATTCATCTCGCACAGCAGAGCCACCCGGATAAGCGATCAGTGTTGTGCCATCCTCGCTGAATAAAACGCCATTATTGTCTGTTTGGAAATTGGTATTCCCATTCAGCTTAAACACCTCAGCAGCAGAGGTCTCGAGTGCCCACTGACTAATGGTATTCACATTTGCGCCAATGTCGTACTCCGAAACGCCTGTCAAGCCGTTAAACGCGAAGGCACCAATAGAAGTAACACCTTCGGACACAACCACTTTGGTAATCTTTTCGATTTCAACACCTGTTTCACTTGCTCGCCAGGGTTGTGTGGCCTTTTTTTCATTGTTAATGTTGGCAGTATAATTTGCCATAGCGCCAGAACCGGAGATGGTCAGGGTATAGAAACCGTCCCCATCGTCATCAGTCAGCGCCCACTTGACGCTATCCCCACTGTCGTCGGCACCGCAGTTGCCGTTCATTGCGGGCTTGGCAGGCGTTTCCGTCTCCTGCGCCGCTGGATCGTCCTGCCGCATCTCATCTGCCGCCCACACCGACGGTACCATCGAGAGGATCATCGTCAGCGACAAAAATATGGACAATAATCGCCGTTTCATATTGTTACCTCCTAAAGTTTTCTTTATCTTTTGCCCGTCTCCACGGGCTGGGTTTACATCGTTTTTGCTCTCGTTCTGCCTGCGCAGATGGGGCAGCCGCAGCGCTGCACGCCCGCGCGGGAGTAGATGGCCGCTTTCCAGACATGGCCATAGGGACATATCCACCACGCTTTTTTGTGGCTGCCGGCTGTCACCATCTCTGGTGTCAGTGCGCCGTTGAGGGTCTCGTGCCATTGCTTCGCGACGAGCGGCGCTGCGGTCGCTAAGTCATTGAAGCCCGGCAGCACCTTTCGGTTGGCGCAGTAAGGACAGCCGTCGCCGCGCTGCACGCGCTGCGCAATCATCGCACGATAGGAGTGGCCTTTTTCGCATCGCCACCACACACGGCGGTTCGAGCCCGCGGTGACATTGCTTGGATGAAGCGCACCGTTTTTCTCCTCGTCCCACTGCGCGGCAATGTCCGGGTACAGCGTCGCAAGATCGTTTTCACCGGCCAACGCCTGCCGTCCGGTGCAGACCGGACAGCCCGTGCCGAAGGTCGTCCTCGAATACACCGCCGCGCGCCACGAATGGCCTTTCGGACAGCGCCACCAGACTTTGCGCCTTGTGCCGGAGATCACCTGCGTAGGCAAAAGCGGCACGTTTTTTGCCGCATCCCATTCTTTCGCGATCGTCGGATACTCAGCCGCAAGGGAGGTTTCCTCTGGCAGGACGTTCTTTCCCGCACAGTACGGGCATCCACTGCCCTGCGCCCGCGTCTTGACGGCGGAACGGTAGGAATGCCCTTTCGGGCATCTCCACCAGATGAGCTTGTGGCTGCCGGTCGTCACGTCCTGCGGCGTCAGAGGCGTGTTCTTCTCGACGTCCCACTCTGCCGCGAGCAGCGGAAACTGCTTCACCAAGCCGCCCTGTTTAGGCGTAACCTTGCGCCCTGTGCAGTAGGGGCAGCCTGTTCCCTCGCTGCGGGTGTAAACCATAGCCTGCCATGAGTGGCCGTTCGGACATGTCCACCAGACTCTTTTGTGACTGCCAAAGGTCACATCGTCCGGCGTCAGGGGTGCATTGCGCTCTAAATCCCATTCGACAAGAAGTTCCGGCCTTTTCTGCGTTGTGCAGAATTCTTGTAATGTCTGTCGGCTCATCCCTCACTCCCTAAAAAAACCGCCCTATCGGCAAAGCCAGATAGAGCGGCAGATCGTAGGGTGCACAACAGGTCTGTGCAGTCGGCGGTCATAGCGAATTTCGCACCCCAAAATGTGCCGAATTCATCTGGATTTGCATCCTCGCCTTGCGGTAAGTTTGTCAACGGTATGGAATTGTAAACCGCATCAGTTCGTATGCTTGTGGTCAATAAAGTAGAGGTTTTTAGACATGTAAGTCTTGAATATTTTTAAGAGATGATGTATGATTGCTTTGTGTATGACGTATGAGTTTTCGGCAATATCTGGGTGGTCAAAAACCTCTACTTTTTTTGACAAAGCTCTCTTTTTGTCATTTTTATCAAGAATGTTCGCGTACCCAGGACAGAAATGTCTGGTGTGAGACGCCCATTCGCGTTGCCGCCACTCGTGCGGACAGCCTCCCGCTGACCCACAGGGACTTCAATTCATCAAAATTTTCAGGCCGCTCCTTTCTGGGGCGGCCAAATTGTACACCTCTGGCTTTAGCGGCAGAGATACCTTCCGCCTGCCGCTGGCGCGTAAACTCCCGTTCTGTCTGCGCCACATAGCTAAGAAGCTGAAGGACAATATCCGCTATCAATGTACCAGTGAGATCTCGGTTTTGATGTGTGTCCAGCAGCGGCATGTCCAGGACCACGATAGCAGCTTGCTTTTCCGCTGTGATGATACGCCACTGCTCTAAAATTTCATGATAATTGCGTCCCAAACGGTCGATGCTTTTTATGATAAGCGTGTCCCCCCTTTTCAGCCTTCGCAGCAGCCGCTGATACTGGCAGCGGTTAAAATCCTTCCCAGACTGCTTATCCAGAAAAATTTGATGATTGTGAAGCCCCGCCGCCCGCAACGCGATCAACTGACGTTCCTCGTTTTGCTCTTTTGTCGAAACCCTTGCATAGCCGTATTCCATAGATGCCTCCTGATTTTAAAAGTGGATCATCAGTTCCCGTATCCACTTTGGTGTTGCCGGAGCCGTAAAAAACAGTCTCCAGCTACATATTAGCCCAAAGGCATCGAGGCGCTTCAGCGTAAGCGGTAATCCTGGCCGCGTATAAAACACAGAGCCAGATTTGAAGTTTACCCCCCTAATATGACAGTAACGGAACGTTTCACAACGTTCCGCTACGATGTCTCATGGCCGTCTATCATTCTAAAGCATGAGGATGAATAAAATTTTTGAATATGCTACTCGCCTTCACGTTTTACAACATTCAGCCATTTCTTTTTCCATGTATTAGGGTGGATCAGCAGGGTTGGCTTCCCCAACGCAAGGGCATAGGCCATAGCCTTGTCCTCTGCGCTACCGCTGGCAAGTTCAGTGTCATATACGGCCACCAGCATATCAGACTGCTTGACGATCCGCCGATAGGCCATAAGCTGTGCGTTGGGTGTCTCCTGATAGTCTACACAGGAAAGGTCGGTGCAGTCCGCCAGCATATCGAAATAGCGTTCACGCAGCTGCGGCGTCCACTTGGTAGCCTGTTCTTCAAAAGGGGTTACGCAAACAAGGCGCATGGCCTCGTCATTCTGCTTTGTGATATTGACGATTTCCCCGGCGTACAATCCCACGCCGGGGTCACAGGCAACTTGAAATTCTGTCACTCCACATTGACGCAGTTCCATAATACACTGAGCCAGTTCCAGTTTCATTCGGCGGCATTGGGTATCTTCCTCGTCAAAGCCCCACGGAAATCGCATGGGATGCTGGCCTATGATCGCGCAACGATACTTCTCCATAACTGCGTCCTCTCTATCTCGCAACTCACCAATTCCGTCATGTGCTTTCCTATACTATAATATTGCTCACTAATTAAATCAATAGCTCTCCGATACATACAGAAAAGAGATTTGGGAAACCGTATAATTTGCTTATCATCAGAAAGGCAGGACACCGCATGAGCAAAGAAGTTTCCTTCAAAAATCGTGACCGTTTCGTACAGCTTGGGATCGCCATTGCGGCGCTCCGTAAAATGCGTGGTCTGTCACAGGAGAAGCTGGCCGAGAAGGCCGGTGTCAGCCGCTCACTCATCAGCACGATTGAAGCGCCGAACATGGCTCACGGCTTCTCGCTGGATGTGTTCTTCGATATTGCCGATGCGCTGGAGGTCGATCCCGCTGACCTTATCAACGCTTCCGTATTCCCGGACAGGATCATAAAATCGAAATAACTTTTAATGCGTCTCAAACTGAGACGCATTTTTCGACGATTTGTGCGCCAAGCCCCGTATCTGACTTACCTCTCATTTTACTGCATTGTGGGTATAATCACAATATGGTTTTCTCAGAATACCACATATAATTTCTTTATCAGACAGGAAATGTGGTGATGGAGATAGTCGATTACGGGCCGCTGTGGGAAACCATGAGACGAAACAATGTGACGCAATACCAGCTTTTGCAGAGCGGCATTGATAATCACACGCTCGACTCCCTCAAAAAGGGCGGAAACATCACCATGCTTACCTTGGAGAAGCTGTGCAAGATCATTGGCTGTACTCCGAACGATGTTGTATCCTTCAAGTAGCGGTTACCGGCATTTTTGTTGGCAGCCGCTATTGTTTTAGAGCAAAATAAAAACAGGCCCACACTACCAAATATGGCAGTGTGGGCCTGAAATAATGTGTCTCGATTCAAGACGAATTCGACAGCAATCACAGACTGACGGGATCTTCGACTTCTTCAACGAACAGCCCCATGAGGTCATGGTTAGTCCCCACGTTGGTCACTTCAAAGTGATTGACGCAGTGCTGAAGCCACGGGAAAGTGTCGCTCATATCGTGGATCAGATCGAATATCTCCAAATCCGTTGTTTTGTAGCGGGAATGGTAGCCGGAATACTGTTCATGGGAAAAATTCCGTTTCGTCAGGAACTTTTTTATCAATTCGTAAGCGCCCTTTGGCCGAGTTTTGGAGTAGTATTCCTCCAAATCCTTGATCCGCAAATCAAAGTAGAGAGCCTTAAAACGCTTGGCTTCTTTCCTCGCCATTATGCAGCACTCTCACGGTGGGCATAGTGATAGAGAACATCCTCCACGATGAAGTCCGTCTCATTTTCACCGTCATCACTATTGTACCAAAGCCATTTGACAAGGTAGGCCATAAACCATTCCTTGTCCTTCAGGGTGGTGATGAGCCGGCCAAACGTACCATAGTCACGAGGCATCCCATTTCCGTAATAGCAGATTGTCCCATCAGAGAGCGTTTCTCTGCGAAAGCCATACTTGGTGAAGGATTTGTCCAACGCGGCATAGATGGACTCTGGAGCATACTTATGCTCCGCTCGCATCTGAGCATCGTTAAATTTGATTTCCAGCTTCAGCATGGTATCTCCTCCTGTCGGCCAAAAAAGTTCTTTTTATATTCATAGTATATAGGATACCCCCTCGATTTGCAATGTATTTCTCCGTCGAAAAAAGTCAATTATCTGAAAAGTAATCTGGCCGCGCAACGGAAATGAAACCGCTTGTGCCGGTAATGACCACATTATTAGCACCGCTGGCGCAGTGGATCACCAACAGACTGCTATCCTCGTCCCGGCCGCAGATAATGCCAACATGGGAATTGTCCGGGTAAAACACCAAGTCACCGGGCTGGGCATCCGACCATGAAATATCAGTGCAATACGAGTGCTGCATGGTGGCGCCGCCGCCATGTCCGATGATGTAGCTGCCACCCGTGGCGTTGTAAAAGGCCCAATCCACGAGACCACTGCAATCTAACCCGTAGGGCCGATAGGTGCCGGTAGTGGAACTGCCTGCGGCTGTGACCTGCCGCAGCTCGCCCCAGCGGGAATCCCAGCCAATCACGAGGCTCTTGCCGCCCCAAAAGTATGAAACTTTTCCGTAGAGCGTCAATGCGTTCTGAACCACAGCCTTGCGCTCCTGGGAGAGGTCTGCCGGAAGGCTTTGAAGCACTTGCACTGCGTCCGCATTGGTGATCGTCAGGCTGGAGGCCAGTGAAGCCAGTGTGGCCCGATCTGCCAACAGCTCGTCCAAGGCTTCATTCTGGTACTTCGTAAATACATAGATTGTCCGCATTTCATCCGCTGTTTTCGGCGTGATGGTGATATGCAAGATGTACTCCGTCCAACCATCATCGTCTCCACTTCCGGGATGGTCTATTGTCTCCACCCAAGAGGCGATCTCCGTCATATCCCAGAACACGGCAGTCAGACGGGCCACACGGTCTGCATCCAGCGTGGCCACATCCACGCCATCATCCGTGCCTGCGGTTTTAGCTGCAAAAACAGCCAGCACATTCGGCCAGTCCGGGGCCTGCCCTTGAATGTCGATGCTGTCATAATCCCCGGTCTGCAATTCCTCCAACTTTGTATTGTAGGCGATATTCACCTGCGCCACGGCCTCAGCTACCGACACAGTATCCGGTGCGTTACGCTCTGCCGCAAAATACAGCCCAAAGGGGGAACTTGCCACAGCCGCGATGATGATAATGACCACCAGCGCCACCAGGACAACGCTCCCGCCTACCAAACCGGCCAGTGCGGAGATCAAGGCAGCGGCGGCACGGCGGAGCATCCCAGCTGCCCGCTTGAACAGCTCTACCGCTGTCTTGGTGGCCTTTTTTGCCTGTGCCGCAGTCTGGTGGATCTGTTGCTGCGAAGCGGTTTTCTGCGCTGCTGATATAGGCTTTGCCGCAGTTTTGAAGGATGTACGCTTAACCTTTGGAGCAGGCAGCGGCTTTTCTGGCTTACTCCTACTATGATCGTTCACGGCAAAACGCTTCTGCTCTTTGAAAGCGCTGTGCTTCGGCATATCCGTCTTTGATGGTGAAACCGGCTCCCATTCTGCGTCATAGAAAGTAGGCGGCTTCTCCACAGAACGAACGGCCCGCCGTTCCGAAAGCAGCTTGTTTTTCTGCTTGTCCACTACGAACTGCCGACGGGTTTCAAGCTGCTGCTTTTCATCCAGTGGCCTTGCTTCTTCAGCGGAAGGAGTCTCCAAGAAGTTTTTATTTTTAGGCACTGTGTATCTTGCAGGGGGTTCCCGCGAAGCGGCGGTTTGCTCATTTGCTTTACGCTCACGCGGAATACTCGCAGCCGATTTTTCCTTTATCGGCGGTTTTTCCCTTGCCCTCGGCACCTGCGCCGCACGATCCTGCACCGTGTCCACCGCCCAGTTGGCCGTGTCCTCTACTTCATCGACAGCCTGCGTTTCTGCGCTGTCTGATTCCGGCTCCCGACGCTCCGCCAACTGCTGGCGGTACTTCTCCTTTAGCAGTTTGGCCCGATGGCGGGGATCAAGCATAGCGGTACGCTTGCTCTTGGGCTGGCCCATTTTAGGCTTCTCCTTAAATTCCGGCAATCCGGTACACCCCCTTAATGTGTCTCAATTTGAGACGAATTTCGACAATGCTCATTTGTCCCCCGGTGTCGTGGTCATCAGGCGATAAAGGGTGCCGTCACGGGGAAACTCGTTGACGAAGGGGATGATGGAACTGCCGATCCGCATAAGGCCGTGACCGGCCTCCACATTCGTCACATGGCTCATCTGCGTTTCCGAGATATGCAGCAGCTTCGCCAGCTCCGCCCGGTCAGTTGCCGCCTGATTGAGCAGGATCAAAAACTCGCTGTTGGCCAGCATCAGGCGGGCCGTTTCCGAGCGCAGACATTCCTCAATATTCTGCGTGGCGGCGGTCATGGCAGCGGCGTACTTGCGAAAGCGTTTCCAGCACTTGTAGAGAAATTGTGCGGAGTAGTAATACTTGAAGAACAAATACACCTCGTCCACGAATACCCATGTGTACCTTCCGGCCAGCCGATTTGCCGCCACGCGGTTCTGGATCGTCTCCAGCACCACATTCAGCGCCGTGGGCTTGAGCTGTTCACCCATCTCGTAGAGGTCAAAACAGACAATGCGGTTATCAATATCAAAATTGGTTTCGTGGGCGAACATATTCAAGCTGCCCTCTACGAACAGCTCCGACGCAAGGGCCAATTCCTGTGCTTCACGCTCCGGCTGCCGCTTGACCTCGTTGCGCCAATCCGGGAGAGTCGGAATCCTGCCTTCGCCGCCGCTCTTGATGAAATCGTGATAGATATTGGCGGTGCAGCGGTCAATGATAGACTTATGGAACGCCCCCAGCTGACCGACACCCATCTGCTGCTCGCAAATGCTCATCATCAATTCGGACTTCATAGCCACCGGGTTCTCCCCGGCTCCATAGCCCCGGTTAATATCCAGCGGATTGATGTGGTGCGGGCTGGATGGAGAGATCTCCAGCACCGCCCCTTGCAGTGCCCGCGTCAGCTCGCCATACTCGCGCTCGGCGTCGATCATAATAATATCGTCATTGGTAGAGAGGGCAATAAAGGTGATAGCCTCCTTCATGCTGAAGGACTTGCCGCTGCCCGATACACCCAGCACAAAGCCGTGTGGGTTCAGCAGCTTCTTTCGGTTGCAGATCAAAAGGTTTTTGCTTACGGCATTGACACCATAATAAATACCGCCCGCGTCTTGGATCTCCTGAACGCGGAACGGCATTAAAACGGCGGTAGATTCAGTTGTCAGTGTGCGGGTGGTCTTGATGCGGCGCAGGCCATAGGGCAGAGCCGTATTCAACCCGTCCTCCTGCTGGTATCGCAGAACGGAGAACTGACACGCCTGCTCCAGCCCAATCGCTTGCAGCGTCTCCGTGTCGGTGTTCAGCTGCTCCAGCGTGTCCGCCATGTGTACGATGGTGACATTGGCAAAAATCATCCGCTGGTCGCGGGTACTCAGGTCATCCAGAAACTCCTTCGTCTCCGCCCTCAGCTGCTCCAGCTCATACGGGATACTTGCCGTGAAATTATTGCGGCTGTTCTGGCGCTGCTGCCAGCGGGCAATATCGGCTTCGATGCCGAGGATACGGCTCTGTACCTCCCGGATGGCCTCATCGGTGGGAATGGGGAGGATGTCGATGGACAGCATCAGATTCCGCGGGAAATCAGACAGCTTGGAGATCATTTCATCCTTGATGTAGCTGGCGTAATCCCGCAGAAACAGGACGCGCCCCACCTTGCCGCCCATCTCAAAGTGATCCGCCTTGAAGCATAGACCATCCGGGCAAATATAGTCCCGGAAGTCATGGCCTTTCTTCATGGCATCGCTGAGATCAAAGCGGAAATGCTCTTCCTCACCGGGGCGGAAGAAATCATGGAAGATACGCAGCCGATCCTGGTTGTCCAGCGCCTTTGCGCCGCTCTCCAGCCGTCCGAAGTTTTTGCTGAGATCGGCGTCTACCCGGTGAAAAAAGGTGCGGGCCTCATCCATGTTCTTCCGAGCCACCGAAACCGTGATGTACTTGTCTTGAATCAGATCGTTGCTCTCTGCGGCCTTGTCGGTCAGGACGCGGTTGTACTCCCTGCGGTAACTGTCCAGACTGTCCCCTCGCTCCCGCATCAGGACACTGCGCTGGAAGTCCGCGCCGTTGAGACGCCGGTTGTTGATGGTGATTTTGGTAGTGGCATCCGTTGGCAGGCTATTCAGTGCGCCGCAATAGGCCGTAAACATATCTCTCTGATCCTCATGGGAGGCCAGTGCATAGTTGATGTCTGCGAAGCGCCATGTGCGGCTGAACTTGCCGCCGGTTTGCCAGATGCCGTCCCGATAGATCTTTTGGATGGGGATGGATTGCTGGACGCTGCGAGGGATTCGGAACCGCTCGCGCTCACTTCTGTCTGCGGCAATCAGCGTTTTAATCATAGATGTTTTTCTCCTTCTCGTTCAGAATTTTGCAGTACAGATTTTCGGAACGGAACACGCGCGGCCCTGCACATAAAATCTGTGATTTGATAACAGCCCACACAAACCGCTCAAAGGTCAAGCCGTTATAGCGGAAGAAGCCAGCTGCGGCCAGCGGCGCGGCGGCCACGATGCACACCCAGCTGGCGGTTTCTTTGCCAATAGCTCCCTTCGTCAGAAAATAGGTGCCGATAGCAACGCTTACGGCCAGCACTGCGCAAACGAATTGCCGTGTGGAGAGGCCGAAGAAAATCGTCTCGCTGTGCTGTCGGACTTCTTTGGGTATCTTAATTTCCATATATCTGTCTCCTGTCGAAATGTGTCTCAAATTGAGCCGCATTTCTTCTGAATTGATTTATTTTTCGATTTTTTGACACGATTTTTGAGGTATGAGATAATAGAAGTACCAAATATAGGAGGTTTTTACTATGACGATCCTGCAACAGGTACTTCTTGCTTTCGCTGCATTTGTTCTGTTTATCTTTGCAATCCGGTTGGTGTTCGCTCTGCTCCTGCGCCTGCAACTTCTGCCTATTCTGGTCTGGCTGGGCGTAGGCCGCCTTTACCCCCAATGGGCGGCGGCACATCCATTTGTGTTCTACGGCGTTCTGGCATTTTTCGGATTGCTGGCGCTGTCCTGCTGGCTCCGCCCGATGGTAGAGTGGGCACAGGAACGACAAATGCTGCGGCTGGCCGAGCGACAGATCAAAGATGACCTGCACCGTGCCAATGCGGAGGGGCGCACCATCACCGGCTTTCAGCTGTGCAACGGCGTACCCATCCCGGAATATAAGGACTGAAAAACGGCGGCTTCGGCCCGCCGTTTTCTTGTCTTATAGCCCGAACATCTCCTTTGCGATGCGTTCCGCGCCTTTGATGAGGGCCACCAGTATCAGCATATTGAAAATGGTCTGTGCCACATACTGCCAGCTCATCGTAACAACGGGCAGCGAGGTATCCGCGATCGGTGCGCCGCTGGCGGCAAAGGCGGAGAAGATCAGGCAGGCCAGCACCACGATAGCGCCCTCCATGCAGACACCGAGATAACTTTTTAGAAAGGCTTTCCCCATAAAGGAGGTATCCTCTCCCGCAAAAGAGGCCAGTGGCAGCGGAGCCAGAGCCGTAAACATATACAGTCGGAAAAAGCGCCCATAGACGGTCATAATCAAAATAAATGACAATACAGTGATGAACAGGCTCCCCAAGAATGTGACCATCCAGAGGGGGACAGACTGAAAGAAGCCCACTTCTTCGATGGCATCCGCAATTTCCTGCGGCAGTGTCACGCTGGCGGCGCTCATGCCGCCAATACATCCCATGATGGACTGCACTACTCCGCCGCACACGGAGAACACAGCAGTCATAATTTCCATGGCACTTCCCACGGCCACCTTTGCGATTATGAAGCGAATGAAATGCCGCAGGGCAAATTCTGGGCGCTGGAGGTCGCGGAAGCTGGCGGCAGAGCGGAATACGCTCATAGCAAAGAACAGCACCAGCAGGCCATAGCCGAAGGCTTTCAGACCGTCATTGATAGTGACGATGGTATTCCAAATCTCGCCGCCGCGAAAGGCTTGCGGCGTGGTGGTGACAAGACTCCATATCTCTGTCAGCTTTTCGTTCCATGTATCAAAGGACGCTTGCAGATTGCCGACAATCCAGTTATTCAAATGATTTCACCCCATTTCTCCAGAGAAGTAAGAGGGGCAGGCTCCACAGCCTGCCCCTTTCCGTTAGACCGCGCCAATGGCGGTAAGAATCTCTTTGGCAAAGGCGATCATCAGGCCGCCGAACAGGCACAGAAAGCCCTGCGTTCGCTGGCTGGCATCGTGGGACTGGATGGACATACCCACCTGCACGATGCCCCAGCCGAGGATGATAACGCCCAGTGCCTTGATGATGGAAAACACAAAGTCGGACAGGTTTCCGACGATGGTAAGAGGATCGTCAGCAGCCAGCGCAGGGCAGGTCATGGCGGCACAGGCCAGCACGATCAAAACGAGCGCTCCATAGCGGCGTCTGGCCTGGACAGTCCGGTGGTCTGCTTCAGACGGAATACGGTTCTTTTTCATGGTGTCTTTCTCCTTGTTCATTCAATAATTTCGATGGACTCCCAACTGTCCGCAGACAACGGGAAGTCCTCCAGCGCATAGGTCAGGCCGGGGCAGTGGATATATGGTACGGCACCGCCATCCTCCGTCAGCTTCAGGTCAGGATGCTTTAGGATGTCATACTTTCTGTCCATCACCGGCAGTTCTCCGCGGATAAACAAAATACAGTGGTCATTATCCAGCGCCCGCACCTCATCCGGGGTCATCAGTTCCCGCCCGGTCTGCTGGTAGTTCACGCTGCTGGAGCCGCTGCGCCCTTTGGAAACACTGCGCGTCCGGGTATCCAGCGTTTCCTTGCCCAGCAGTTCGGAGATATATTTGAAGGTGCTGACCTCGTTGCCGCCTAAGTACAGCAGCGTATCCGCATTGCCGATCAAGCCCTCCCAATCGTCCTTGAACAGTGCTTTGAGAGCGGAGATGTTCTGCAAAACAATGGTGGACATGATGTTGCGGCTGCGCATGGTAGCTTGCAGCTTGCCAAAATCATCCGGGAGAGAGACATTACAAAACTCGTCCATCATCATTCGCACGGGAACAGGCAGCGCCCCTTGGTGTACCTTGTCGGCCTGATAGTAAAGGCTCTGAAAGGCGCAGGTGTAGAGCATACCCACAATGTAATTAAAGGTGCCGTCATTATCCGGGATAATGGCAAACACAGCCTGCTTGCGCTCTCCCATTTTTTCAAGCTCCATGTCGTCCTTGGCGGTGATATTCTGGATCTCCGGCAGGATAAAGGCAGACAGCCGCACCGCTGCGGAAATCAGGATGCTTTTGGCCGTTTTGCCAGAGACGAAAAGTCAAGGACTTTTTCATCAAATTCAAAAAGAAGTCACATTTTGCGGACTTCCTCACGGAGCAGACGCTTGATTTTGTCCTCCATTGTCTCCTTGGCGGTCTCGCTGAAATGCACACGGACGATATAGGTTGTCTTGCCGATCTGCTTTCTCACAGTCGGGCAAGGGGTACTGTTGGTTGCGGTATTGTTCATTCAAAATCCTCCTGTAAATGAAAAATGCCCGGTGACTGTTCATCATCGGGCGGTGTCAGTATGAGGGAACAAGGCAAGGCGGCAACATTAAGGTATCTATAAAACCCTTGCCGTCTTTGCCACGCTTGCCGTGTTCCTGTTGTCAGTTTCGGAGATAGCAGACCCATGCTGTGCCGTCTTTCTCGGTCACAAGTCTGTCCCCGATACGGCTCTTTGCCGTTCTCATGGTGCGTGAGGAAATCCCACGCTCATTGACTGCCTTTTCCAGCTCTGCGCTCGGCATACGCTTTCCATCTGCAAGCAGTTCCAGAATGAGCATTTGCGCCTGTGCGGTCTTGCTTTCGGTCTTGGCGGTGTCCGTCCCGGCAAGAAGCTCGTCAGCGGTAATGTCATAAGCTCCTATCCATTCAAAGCCTTTCTCGTCTCCCAGAGAAAAGGCAAGGGACTGTCCGGGCGGCGCAAGGGAGCTTTTCTCATGGATAAGCACCCTTGTTGTGGGGCTGTCCTTCAGCTTACCGATAAAGAGCAGACTGCGGACTGCCGCCGTAATGTCGATAGACCCCAATCCCCGGTAGGTGCTTTGCGTTCCTGCGGCTTTGTTCAGGTGTCCGATCAGCACGATAGCGCACCCGGTAGCCTGTGCAATGTCTCCCAGAC
>OJOO01000354.1_pt1 | contig 22735 bp, 21 predicted proteins | sample 1598171 | NCBI WGS metagenome assembly OJOO01 (sample SAMN01915208, study PRJEB22387) | human gut metagenome | isolation source: stool | host: Homo sapiens | place: USA
CCCCGCCGATGCTGTCCCCTTCTTTACGAACGGAGTCAACATAGTCTTGAAGTTCTTCGATTTGGTCGTCATTGGCGGCAAAAAACGGATTTTGGTTGACATACGCCCAATCCTTAAAGCGCACGCGCCGTGTGCCGATTTTGGTCACACGGGCCCGGATCTCAACCCCGAGGTTCTCAAGTAGCCACTTTTTCGCAACAGCACCGGCCGCGACAGTCGGAGCCGTAAGACGCGCCGACGCGCGTCCCCCGCCTCTCGGATCTCGAATTCCGAACTTAGCAAAGTATCCCCAGTCGGCATGGGCCGGACGGAACCGCTCGGCAATGTCGGTGTAGTCGCGACTTTTCTGATCGATATTGGGAATTAAAAGCGCAATGGGGGTGCCTGTCGTGCGCCCCTCATAGACGCCGGAAAGAATCTGAACATCATCGGTTTCTTTGCGCTGCGTCACAAAGCGCGAGGTGCCCGGACGACGCCGCCGTAATTCGCGCGCGATATCCTCCACCGTAAGTTCCATCCCCGGAGGGCAACCGTCGATGACGCATCCGACGGCCGGTCCGTGGCTTTCTCCGAAATTCGTGACGACGAAAAGTTCTCCGATACTCGACGAAGGCACAGCGTGCTCCTAGTGTGGTTCAATGAAAGGCAAATTGTAGCGGTTGCCCTATCATTGCGGAATACAAACTGAAAAAGAGACCTTATGCCCGACCATCCCATCGACACCCAGTGGCTGACCGACACCTTAACGGACGCGCAAGAGACCTTAGAAGAGGCCTTGAATTTACTTCACAGCAACCCCCGCCACGCCCAAGGGGTCCTCGAGCACGAAATTCCGGCTCTTTATGCCAAGCTTAACTACGCGGTCAACACGGCTCGCATCGGACCGGATGCCGTTAACACCCTGGACCACAAGTGCTTAACGGCTTGGCCGAGCGGTGAGGATTTTGATGTCTTTTGCCTTCGCAAGCCCCGAAAGTCTCCCGGCAAGACCTCTACAAAATCACGACCTCATACTGCAAAATAATCGAGTAGCGTTTTTTGATGCCGTCTCGAACTGCTTCGGCAACGGCCATGACGTCCCTGGCTGTTGCATGGCCGCTATTGACAATCACAAGCGGCGCCTTATGAAATACGTGCGCCTGCCCGCACTTTTTACCGTGGACGCGCCCGTGCGCAATAAGCCAGGCTGCCGAGACTTTAATGCGCCCCGAAGACATCGTGTGATAGGGAATTGCGGGGTGCTCCCTTAAAACGCGCCTTCCGTGCATGCGAGAGAGAATCGGATTTTTGAAAAAGCTTCCGGCACTTCCGAGGCGCTTAAGACCGGGTAGTTTCGATTTACGGATTTCCCGCACTTGACCGGCGACAACGGCCGGCGTAATCATCTTCCCTGTGAGCGAACGCAGGCGTTCGGCAAGCGCTTGGTACTTTAGGTTCGGGACAAAGCGCTTCGATAAGTGAAACGTCACGCTAAGGACAATGAGTTTAGATCCCTCGGGAGATTTAAAGAAACTCGTGCGGTACCCGTACGCTAAATCCTTGCGTTCAATTCTCACGACGGTCTGGCTTTGCGGGTCAAAGCATGTCACAGAAGCAATCGCGTCTTTGACTTCCATGCCGTAGGCGCCGATGTTTTGAACAGCCGCGCCGCCCACAGACCCGGGAATTCCTGACAGGTTCTCAATGCGACTCCATTTGTTTTTGACGGCATCAAGGACAAATTCGGACCAATCTTTTCCGGCGCCGACCGTCACGTCAACCCACGCATCATCTTCCCGATCGATTCGAACGGAGCAATCGACCGAGTGGAGCATGAGGCCCTCGTAGTCTTTTGTAAGCACAAGGTTAGAGCCGCCGCCGAGAACAAAGACCGGGAGACCCATGACTTCCGGACGCCCTAATAAATCTTTAAGGTCTTCGGGTGTAGCAAACTCGGCATAGTAGCGAGCCTTAGCCGGTAGCCGAAAGGTGTTTTTATCCGCAAGTTCGACGTTTTCAAGCAATTCTGTCATCGGAATCTTTCCCCAAATGCTGCAAACGGGCGGAAATCTTCGCCTGAACCGTTGCGTTATCAATGCCGGCATCGACAAATAGTTCGGAATTGGTGCCCTGGGCAATAAAGCGGTCCGGGAGCCCCACTTGAAGCGTCGGCACGAGAATGCCTTCTTCGGCCAGGACTTCGAGGACGCCGCTTCCCGCACCCCCGGCAATAACGCCCTCCTCGGCCGTCACGACCAAATCGTGTTCCCGCGCTGAGCGGCAAATCGTTTGAACATCCAAGGGTTTGACAAAGCGCATGTCAACGACCGTGGCATCGAACTTTAAGGCTGTCTCCCAAAGGTTTTTAACCATGGAGCCGAAGGCAAAAATCACAACACGCCCGAAATCGGTCTTTTGCGTTTGACGGAGAATACGCGCACGCCCCACGAGCAGTGTCTCAAAGCCGTTTCCTGCATCCACACCCCGCCCTGTGGCTCTCGGATAACGCACGGCCGCAGGAGTCCCGAGTTTGACGGCCGTCGTGAGCATCATGCGGCATTCGGCCTCATCGCTCGGGGCCATAATCGTCATATTCGGAAGACTCCGTAAATACGCCAAATCAAACGCGCCGTGGTGCGTGGCTCCGTCGGCACCCACGATACCGGCCCTGTCGACGGCAAAGGTCACAGGCAGGTTCTGTAGTGCCACATCGTGCAAAATCTGATCGTAGGCTCGCTGCGCAAAGGTCGAATAAATTGCCACAACCGGGTGCAATCCTTCGCACGCCAAGCCAGCCGCATATGTGACGGCATGCTGCTCGCAGATCGCCACATCGCGATAGCGCTCCGGGAACCGCTTTTCAAATTCCACAAGGCCGCTTCCTTCGCGCATCGCCGGTGTAATGGCACAAAGCTTCGGGTCGACCTCGGCCATATCGCAAATCCACTTGGAAAAGACTTCCGTGTACGTCGGATGCAGGGGATCGACTTGGCGCATCACCGGGTGCGCCGGATCAAAGGGGCCGACGCCGTGATAAGTCGTCGGATCCTTTTCCGCAGGTTCATAGCCCTTGCCCTTGACGGTGCGCACGTGTAGGACAATCGGACCCATGGGGCCTTCTAAGTCTCTTAATTTCGTGAGCATGCGCACGAGCCCTACCACATCGTGTCCGTCAATCGGACCGAAGTAGTTAAGGTCGTAGGTCGAGAAAATCGACGACGGAGGACTTAAAAAGTTCACCGTCTGCTTTTCTACGCGCTTGGCCAGCTCATGCAAGGTCGGTGTGTTTTTCAAAATCGACTTACCGAGATTGCGCATCTTCCAGAAAGGACTCGTACTCACGAGCTTTCCGAGGTGCCCGCAAAGCGCACCGACAGGAGGCGAAATCGAGCAATTATTGTCGTTAAGGATAATTAAAAGACGAACACCTTCCTTGTAGTCACCGGCATGGTTTAACGCCTCGCTTGCCATACCGCCCGTTAAAGCTCCGTCCCCGATAACGGCAATGTGCCAGCGTTTGTCGTGTCCCTCAAGGTGCGAGGCAACGGCCATGCCGAGGGCCGCTGAAATCGACGTGGACGAATGCGCCGTTCCGAAAGCGTCGTACTCGCTTTCATCGCGACGCGGAAAGCCCGACAGGCCCTTATATTGACGAACGCGTTTTAGTCCCTCACGGCGCCCGGTCAAAATCTTATGGGCATAAGCCTGGTGACCGACGTCCCAGACAAGCCTGTCATCGGGCGTGTTAAAGACATAGTGAAGAGCGAGCGCAAGCTCCACACTTCCGAGGGAACTTGAAAGGTGCCCGCCCGTGTGGCTCACGCACTCGATAATGTAGGAACGAATCTCGCGGGCCACGTCGGAGAGCTTTTCCACGGGAAGTTTTCTTAAATCCGCCGGGCTGTCAATCGTTTGTAAAAGAGTGGTTTCTGTCATTTCGTCCGCCCGATCATGGTATGCGCAAGGTCCGCTAAATGTAAAATTGCAGAGGACTCAAATAGTCCCGTTTGTTCAATCGTGTTAAGGGCTTCAAGAGCCGCCTCCAGGGTACTTGAAGCGAGTTTTCGTGACGCATCTAACCCCAAAAGCGACACATAGGTCGGCTTGTGGCAAAGCGCGTCTTTACCGACTGATTTTCCGAGCGTAGCCGTATCGCTTGTCACATCAAGGATATCATCGACAACCTGAAACCCTAAGCCGATTGCTTCGCTAAACTCGGTTAACTGTTCTCGACTCGATTCGTAGCGCATTCTCTCGCCGCACAAGGCACCCATCTGAACAGAAGAGCGAATAAGTGCTCCGGTTTTAAGGCGATGCATGTGCCGCAAAAGGTCGAGTGCCATAGGTTTTCCGACGTGCTCCAAATCGATGGCCTGACCGGCACACATGCCCTCTCGCCCGCACGCCTCGGCAAAGCAATCGATAATCGCAAGGCGCGCGTGTTCGCTCACAGCAAGCTTCGTTAAAAGAGAAAACGCCTCAGGCTGCAGGGCATCGCCTGCGAGCATGGCCTCGGCTTCACCGAACGCCACGTGGCACGTGGGTTTTCCGCGACGCAACGTGTCATTGTCCATGCACGGCAAATCGTCATGCACCAGCGAATACGCATGCACGTATTCCACGGCAGTTGCCACATCGGTTAAAACCGCATCATGAGCACCGGTAAGCTCTCCGGCAGCGAACACCAAAAGCGCCCGAATGCGCTTGCCGCCCCCGGTGACGGCATAGGCCATCGCGTCAACGAGAGTGGATTGTGTCGCGTCGTGCGGAATCAAACGCGTTTTCGCATTGGTTTCGACGGCATCGCGACGCGGCGCTGCCCAAGCCTCGAATGCGGTTCGATCAAACACGTGATTTTTTAACAGTGACATAAAAGAAGCGTTCTTTAGAAGGGAACGTCATCCGTGCCCTCTTGTGCGGCAAGCGTTCCGTCAGGCTTTAAGACCTGAAGCTTTTTCCGGGCCGTTTCCAAGGCTTCTTGGCAAATCCCCGCGAGTTCTTGCCCGCGCTGGTACTTTTGGACGCACTCATCGAGCGTTAAGTTGCCCTCTTCCATCGCTTGGACGATGGTTTCGAGTTCGGCAATCGCTTGCTCAAAGGTCGGTTTTTTAGGCGGCTTCCCCATATGTTCTGATCTTTTTCACACAAAGGTTTCAACGATTTCAAGTGCGAGGGATTTTACCCCAAAGACATCGGATTTATCGGGGAAAGTTCAAATTTTTCTACCGCCTGAAAAGGGCATGAATTGCACTTAAACGCCTCCCTCGGAGGCCCTGAAAAAATGCCGATGGCTGACCGAAAAACCAAAAGGGCTTGGGCAAGGTCAAACGCAAACACGAAAAGCCCGCTTAAGGCACTACAAACGAAGGGGGGAAAGAGAGAATTTGGAGCGGGAGACGAGTCTCGAACTCGCGACCTCAACCTTGGCAAGGTTGCGCTCTACCAACTGAGCTACTCCCGCAGCGAGAATCCGCATTTTACACAGTCGCCCCATATTGTCAAGTCGCATTGCACGCGTCAATCGCTTCGTTTCAAGGCGCTTTCCGATTGCCTTGTACGCATTAAAAAAGGCGCTTTCTCTTTTTAAAATGCTGTCGTCAAAATCCCTTTTATTTTCCTTCAATCGCATCGTGACAACCGTCCTTTCACCCTCTCGACTCACACCCTACCGAGGTCGCTTTGCCCCGAGCCCCACGGGCGAATTACACCTCGGAAGTCTTGCCTGCGCCATGGCAAGTTTCCTCGATGCCCGTGCACACGACGGAATCTGGATTGTCCGCATTGAAGACGTGGACAAGGAGCGTTGCTCTCAGGCTTACGCCCGAAGCATTTTAGAAACGCTCGGTGCGTTCGGCCTAGCAAGTGATGAGCCGGTGATTTGGCAATCGAATCGTGACGAGGTCTACGAAAAAGCCTTCACGATGCTTAAAGAGGAAAATCTTATCTACGGCTGCGCCTGCACACGTAAAGAAATCAAGGAAAACGAAAGTTGCCTCGGGCTCCCTGAGGGGGTTTACCCGGGAACCTGCCGGGGCGGCACCCACGGAAAACCGATTCGCTCCTGGCGCTTTCGCGTCAAAGGCGGTCCCGTTTCCTTTGTCGATCGCTTATGCGGCCCCGTGACTCAAGATGTCTTACAAAGCGTCGGCGACTTTGTCGTGCGTCGCGCCGACGGGCTTTGGGCCTATCAATTGGCCGTGGTCCTTGATGATGCCGCGCAAAAAATTACCGACGTCGTACGCGGCCAAGACCTTTTGGATAACACCCCGCGCCAGATCCTTTTGCAGCAGGCCATGAGTATCCCGACGCCGCGCTACATGCACATCGCTCTTGTGTGCGATAAAGAAGGTCGGAAACTTTCGAAACAAAACCGAGCAGAGCCGGTTAAGACCGACAATCCCGTTTTCCTCTTAGATGCCTTGCTCGGGCACTTCGGCCTTGCGAAAACCGGCGAAAAGACCCTTACTGCCTTCTGGAAAAGCGCTGTTAAGGTTTGGAAAGAAAAGATGCCCGAGTAATCGCCCTACTCGGTTTTCCAAGGAATCGGCTGCGGGAAAAGGCGGTCGACTAAGGTGCGAATCGTATCGGTTGCTTCTTGTGTGTTGACGTTGGCAAGACCAGCAGGAACATCCGAAGAAGACGAAACCTGAACGGTCTGCGTCTTTCCTTTTTCCGTTCGTGTCAACTCCAAAGAGGCTTTGGTAAGCGATGTATTGGCCCAACCCCCGAAGGCGCAATCAAATCGCACGCAAGCAGCGCAATCGGCTGCGGAGGCCTCATTGACCTCACGGACCTTAAAGCCCTTTTCTTCCAAGGCTTTTTTCACTTCATAGGTCATCGCGACGGAACTATCGTTACGGGGCACGAGGCAAAGCGTCGAAGGACGATCGGAATTAAATTGATACCGGTACGGATTCATGGCGTACGGTAACCCCGAGCACCCGACAAGCGAGGCCAGGGCGCCGATGCAACTAAGAACCGCAATCGATCGAGTCAATGTCTTCAAGGGTGTTTCTCCTCCGTGACGTGCCACATTATTGTACAAGCGTTCCGACGTGTGCGAGCACGGAGCGCGCCAAGGCTTTTTTGTTATACCCGCCTTCCATGATGCTCACAAGGCGATCGGAACACAAATCGTGAGCCGCCCGCATCACAAGACGCGTTAAATACGCGTAGTCAAATTCGGAATATTTGAGCAGTGTCTGCGTATCCTCGTAGTGCGTATCAAATCCGATCGAAAGCACAATCAAGTCCGGCGCAAAATCATAAAGGCGCGGTAACCACTCGGCTTCCATGCGGGCCAAGGCCTCACGCCCGAGCGTGCCGTCATCTAGCGGCATGTTGATGACATTGGCAGCCGTGGCCGGCGCTATCCCGTACGGGAAGGCCGTTGCCTGAAAACTATCCAAAAGCAGAACCGATGCGTCACAGGCAAAAATATTCTCACTTCCGTCGGCTCGATGCGCATCGACATCGATGAGTGCCACACGACGGCACCCGAGAACTTGCGTTGCCGCACGCACGGCACACGCGGCTGAATTGATAAGGCAAAACCCGCCCCCGAAATTGCGCCCGGCGTGGTGACCCGGGGGTCTGACGCAAACAAAAGCATTTTTAAGCGACCCGTCAAGGACAGCCCGGACGGCCTCAACAGCAGCGCCGGCACTTAAAAAGGCCCCTTCCAGGAGTTCCGGCGTAACGAGCGTTTCTGCCGTGAGGGCCGCGCCTTTTTGCGCGAGGTCTCGGAGTTTTTGAATGTACTCGGGGCTGTGTACGCGAAGGATATCGGCTTCGCTCGCCGTTTTTGCTTCATAAACCTGAACACGGCGCGCTAAGGCGCTTGCCTGCATGAGCGTGTGAATCTGCTCGATGCGCTCGGGACGATCTAAACTCGTACTCCCCTCGTCCTCAGACAAACAGCGATTGTGCGTAAAGAACCCCGTGGCCATACGAAAAATTCCTCGAAAGTGGCTATGAGGGCGAGAATAGGCTATTTTGACGGCAATGGCAACGCATCAGAACTTCGGGAAAACGCAACAGCTGACGCATCCGAAGGGGCAAGAACCGTGATACCACTTAAGCAAGAAAAGCCTGATTTCACACGGCGGCAGGTCCTGACGCTTGCCGTGGGGTCTTTGCTTTCTTTTCAAATCCCTTGCGCCTATGCCTACCCGGAAGATCAAGCGCGCTATGAAACGCGCCCGGAGGTTATTGCTTGGGCTCGCGAGGTTTCTGCTCGCACCGGCTTAAACGAACGCTCAATCCTTGCCGTCCTTTCCAAAGCGCGTCACGTGAAAACGTCCAAGCGCCTCATGGAAAAAGCTTCCGGTGACATGGCACCGGTGCGCGACTGGCGTTTATATCGTCGACGCTTTCTAACCGATGAGCGCATCAAAAAAGGCGCCAAATTCATGCGCCGGCAAGCCGAGTGGCTAACTTATGCGCAAGACCGATGGGGAATCCCCGGCTCGATTCTGACAGCCCTTTTAGGCATCGAAACGCTCTACGGGCAGTCGCTCGGACGCTTTCGGGTTTTAGACGTTCTTACGACGCTTTCCTTTGACCACGAACGGCGAAGCGCGTTTTTCCGTGAGGAACTTGCCGCCTACCTCGTGCTTTGTAAGAAAGGCCACTTTAACCCGGTCACCCAACGCGGTAGTTACGCCGGCGCTGTCGGTATGCCGCAATTTATGCCGACCAACATACTTAAGTACGGCGTGGATTTGGATTCTGACGGCAAAATCGATTTACTGCATTCTGCCCCTGACGCGATTGCCTCAACGGCAAACCTCATGTACCACTTCGGCTGGAACAAAGACGTGCCCCTGGAGTGGTCCTGCACGTGTTCGGCCTCTCACGCCTTTGATTTAGACGCAGGAGGCATTGTAGCCAACACCACGCTTCAAAATCTTTTGGATGCCGGAGTCGAGCCGCTCGAAGCAATTAACGCGCCCGCAACCACCAGGGTTCTTCTCATTGATTTGCCGCAAACCGATGAAACGGGCGCACGAGACGTGACGTGGTTTATCGGAAGTGAAAACTTTGTTTCCCTTCTTAAATACAACCGCTCGTACTTTTACGCCCAGAGCGTTGCGGAACTTGCTAAGGCCATTGAAAAGGAACTGACGGAAGAATCCGAGCGCCTCTTCTTTTAGCTAAAAAGTTGTCCGGGAAGAACTTTCGCATCCTTGGCTGGGAACGTTGCATCAAAGCGCTTAAAGTCTTTTTCAAATCGCTGAGCGGCAAAATACACGACCGGGTCGACATACGTCCCGCGGACGCCGGTTAAAAACCCGGGTTGTAGTTCTTTGGCAAGAAAGTACGGAACAACCGGATCGTTCGAATCGGCATCCCGATAGCGAATCGAAAAGTCACTCGCATACGTAAATCCCAAGCGCTGATAAAAAGCGATGTCCCCGGTGATACAAAGAGCTCCGACGCCTAAGCCTTTGGCGCGGTTCATTGCTTCTAGCAAAAGAAGCGTCCCGAGACCGCGCTTTTGATAGGCGGGCGCAACACAAACGGGACCAAACGTCATCACGGGAATGACCGCGCCCTTGCCGCAGTCAATGCACGAGCGCACAAAAACAATCTGGGCGGCGAGGAGCCCGTCAAGCGTTAAGACTAAATCGAGATCCGGGACAAATGCCGGATCTTTCCTTAAACAATGGAGCACAAAGTGTTCCGTACACCCGGGGCGATACACATTCCAAAACGCCTCGCGCACGAGTTCTTCGGTTTTCCGGAACTCATCGGGTCTTGTCGGACGAATTTCAATGTCGCTTAAAGTCGGACACTGACCTTTCTCACTCACGAAATCTCCTCAAATTCGGAAGCAGGCGCACAGCAAAGCGGGCACGTAAAATCCGCGGGCAGTCTCTCGGCCTCGTGGACATACCCGCAGACCCTGCAGCGAAAGCGATGCTTGACGGCAGGTTTCGTCGAACTTGAGGAATCCGTGGGTTCCGAGTCTTTCTTTGTACTTCCGAGGTCGGAAGACCTGTCGACGTACTCAGTGTGGAGCATGGCCTTAGCGAGGTCACTTCCCGGCGCCCCGTAAAACTCTTCATAAGCAGCCACGATTTCGGGGTTTTCAAAGCTCGAGCGGAGCGTCAGTGCCTCGTCTCGTGCATACAAAGCGGCAATCCGTGCCTGACGGCCCTCGTCTTCGGCTCCGTACGCAATTTTCGGTTGTCCTCCGCCTCCGATGCATCCGCCCGGGCAGGTCATCACTTCCATAAAGTCGTAATGGCGTTTTCCGGCTTTGATGTCACGAAGAACGGCATCGGCCTCTTTGGTGCCGTAAACCACGGCCGCCCGAATGGTCGTTTGGCCGAAGGTCACCGTGGCCTCGCGCACCGAGTCATAGCCGCGAACGGCATCGAGTTTGACGGCATCGCGCGTTAAGGTTTTACCGGTGAGCAAGTGATAGGTCGTGCGAAGCGCCGCTTCCATCACACCTCCCGTGTTCCCGAAAATCACACCGGCACCCGAGGCCGTTCCGAGGGGACTATCGAAAGCGCTTTCGGGCAGAGTCGAAAAATCAATCTTTTCTTCTTTGGCCCAACGCGCCAGTTCGCGCGCCGTAATCACGTAGTCGGTATCACGAATTTCGGGTTTCCCGATGCGCCGACCTGCGGCATTCATCTCGGGACGGCGAATCTCGAATTTTTTAGCCGTACAGGGCGTCACAGCCACGTTCACGATGGCCGCAGGGTCAATCCCCGTCATCTTGGCAAAGTACGATTTAATCGTCGCGCCCTGCATCGCAATCGGGCTTTTAGCCTGTGAAAGGTTGCCGAGCATCTCGGGGTGGAAGATTTCGCAAAACTTAACCCAGGCCGGGCAGCAACTGGTAAATTGCGGCAAGCATTCCGAGCCGCTCTGAATGCGATCTGCGAGCTCTCGGGCTTCTTCCATAATCGTCAAATCCGCCCCGAAATCGGTATCAAAGACATAGTTGGCCCCGAGTCGGCGCAGTAAGGCGACCATCTTTCCTTGGACAAATAAGCCCGGAGCCCCTCCGAACGCCTCACCGAGTGAAACGCGAACCGCCGGGGACGTCGTAAAGACAACGACCTTCGTCGAATCGGCAAGCGCTTTTTTAACCGACTCAACCTCACTTTTTTCGACAATCGAGGCTGTCGGACAAACATTGGCGCACTGGCCGCAGTGAATGCAAACAGCTTTGTCGCCCGTTTCCTGTAAGTCGTACTTATCGAGCACCCCGATCGGGTCACGGCATACTTTGGCACACAGTCCACATTTGACGCATAACGACTCGATGCGTTCGATACTCGGGTTCTCCGGCTCGATAGGGACACGAATACGCACACTCATATGTTGACTCATGGGTAACCTCGCAAAAAGGGGACGGCAATTTCGATTGATGACGACGTAAATTCTGGAAAAAAGAGCACCGATTTCATCATCTCAAGCATACAGGAAGAAAAACGAAAAAGTCCCGGAAAAAACTACATGCCGACGATAGAGACGGGCTATTAAGGGAGCGCCGAAATGGAAAGCGCCGTTCCGAAAACGCGTGAAAAAATCCCGGCTGAGCCGGGAGAAAGAAACAATCGATGGTACGAGAGATCGGACTCGAACCGACACGCCTTTTACGGCGACAGGACCTAAACCTGTTGCGTCTACCAATTTCGCCACTCTCGCATCAAGCTGTTCGGGCAAATCCCGAACAAGCCCTCAATTAATGATGATGCCCGCAGCACCCCTTGTCGTGGTCATGCTGTTCGCACCCACAATCCTCATCATGATCTTCGTGATGATGGCAGCCGCAACCGCACTCTTCCTCGTGATCGTAATGATGGCACCCGCAACCGCATTCCTCGTCGTGGTCATGGTGGTGATGACATCCGCAACCGCATTCTTCATCATGGTCATGGTGGTGATGGCGTCCGCAGCCGCACTGATCATCGTGATCGTGATGATGGCACCCGCACTCGCCGTCATGATGATGGTGTCCGCAGCAGCAGCAAGACTCCTCTTCTTCGGGCTCGGGAAGCGCCTCGGGAATAAACGGAGCCACAACGGGCTCGGTTTTCAAACCGACACTGGCGAGCATGGTTCTAAATTGCTCATTTTCCATCATGGAAAAGCCGTCTTCGGTTTTGGCATACCGTACGCCGCGCGAGGCAAATGCGTAGGCCGCTTCTTGAAGCATCCGCGCATCGCCGGTCACTCGCATCAAGCGGTCAGGCGCCGCCTGAATCACATAAAACCCGCCTTTTTCATCAATGAGGACGTCACCGACTTCCAAGGGACGCACCGGCCCGAGCGCATTTTCAAGCTCGGCTTCGCCGCACGAGAAAGCCTTCGGGGGCGTCACACGCTCGGCATAGGTGAGTGTCACCGTCTTGGCGCGCGCAAGCAACGCTTTGGCCGGCTTGGCATTTAAAGCCAGAACTTTGGTAATTTTCATAACTTCGTCCAAAAGAGAACTCACGAAAAGAGGCGCTATTGTATCAAACTCAAAGTTGACGGCGACCGAGAAAAACCACCTTTGCCGCCCCCTTTAATGCAAATAGTCGGGCACGTCACCGAACGAACCGGTATCTTCGTGGGACGCATACAAGAGAAACGCCAATAGTTGCCGTGTTTCGCTTCGAATGCGACGCTGATCGGCCGGAAGACAAATTCGGATGTCCTGCTGATTCCACGGTTCATCGAGTTCCACGGTCGTCATATCGATTTCCCGCGTAATCGACGAATCAGCCGGCACGAACATCGCACCGTTTAGTGCCCGGAGAGTATCTAAACCTGCCTGTAGATTCGGAAAGCGAGCCCGAACGTTTAAGCGTACACCCTCTTGCCTCGCGTGCTCTTCTAAGTAAAGCTGTAGCGACGTATCCTTCGGAAGCGCCACCAGCGGGAAGTCGCCCAATTGACGAATGCTGATACGTCGTCCGATATGTTGCTCGCGGACCGTCTTACTTTGAAAAAGAACAGCAAACTTACACGTAAAGTACGGCACAAAATGCAGATTCTCAAGGTCTTTGCCCGAATGTCCGAAGACACCGATATCGGCCGTCCCCTCGAGGAGCGCTTCGATAATTTCCTGCGAACGCATAATCGTAAAATCGATCTTGACTTCCGGATAGCGGAGCAAGAATTGCGCGAGGTCTGTCTTTAAGCGCCCGGTAATCGCCGAGTACGACGTAAAAAGCCGTACCGTATTGTCTTGCCGCCCGGAAAAGCGCTGCATGTGGCTCTCTAGGTTGTCGGTTTGATCTAAAACCGTCTGGGCATCTTTGAGAAACCGTTCCCCGGCTTCCGTCAGTTCCACGTCCCGCGGATGACGGATTAAAAGTTGCGTCATAAAGGACTCTTCGAGTTTACGAATTCGAACGCTTGCGGCGGAAACCGTCATAAACATCCGCTCGGCCGCAAGCCGGAAACTTCGCAAACGTGCAACCAAAACAAACAGTCGTAAGTCTTTTAAGTCGTATTGAATCATTGAACCGGATTTAACGAGGAAAAAAAGTGGAAGTGCGCCTCAAACTCTTTTAAATATAGCGCAGAGCTTGCGTAAAGCGAAAACTTTCCGGTCCCTTTTGGGAAAAATGAGCGTTAAAAATCCTTTAACGGCTTGACCTAGCTCCTTCTGCCGGGCAACAAAGCGGTAAACATTCGGCGATTTGCATTACTGACACGCCTTTTTTTAGAAAGAAAAACATGACAACTGAAAATAACAAAACGGCCTTGACCGAAGAGCAAAACAACAGCGCTGCCGAGTTTTTCCGCACGCACGCTAAGGAAATCGCTGAGTTTTTTGTCGCCCAAGGCATCGATAAGAAAACCCTTCGCGATGTCCTAAAAGAAATGAAGGCCTCCAATCACGTCAAACAGGCGCTCGATGCCGTGGACGTTAAAGAGAACCCTACGCAAGTAAAAGACGAAAAGCGTACGTTAGACCATATGGCACGCCTTTCGCAGGCCCTGCGCGTGGCCGCTCGCGAGCGCGGCGCCCTAGGGGACTTTAAAGACGTTTTTGCACAAGATAAGTAGTAACGTTTTCGGGCGAGTCAATCCGTCCGGCTCGCCCGTCTTTCCCGGCGCCTTTTTTCCCGCCTTAAGGGCTCTAACCGCTTTTCTTAGAACCCCGGGTTCGGGATTTTCCCGATGTACCTTTCTCTCATCTTGAATCGCTTAGACGGGGATTCTCTGAGCTCTTACAACTTGAAACAATTCCGTAAAATCGTTAGAAAAATGGCAAATTCTCTTTATTTTCAAGACGTACCTCGCCGTTAAATATTACTTAACACTCCATTAAACAGATTTCCATGGACTTACAGACCCCTTGAGCGCACACTGTGCCCCGAGATGAAAGCCCTCCAATTTCAGCTCAACTGAGGTCAGTCAATCTGTGGAAGCGTTTTTCTTCCCCTTTGCGTTTTTCACAGATTCACGACCTGCGAGTGGGCTTTGCAAGGGTCGAGTATCCTTGCAAAGTCCCCTCTTCTTTTTTCTCTTCCCGGTTTCCGAAAGCCTCGTTCGTTAAATACATTAATTGCCAAAATAGTTTTCCGCTCTCTTTGAAAATTCCCCGGAATCCGGATGGCGATTCTTGAGCTCGTCTTGTCCGAAGAAATCAGGATCCACGGTGAGAGGATTTTTTTGGGCGTTTATGTCTCAGTGTGCTCACGCCCTTGTACGAAGCGCAACCGGACTACTCGAATTTTCCGTAGCCTCGGTCTACGGTCCGGTATGTAGGCTGAGTGGTCGAGGCTGAGGACAACTCTTCTGCCGTGCACTTCTCGGACGTGGGGGTTACGGAAAAGTTCGAGAGGTGACACAATCGGTTGCCGGCCGGTGACAGAATGGTTGCCAAAACCGGTGACATTCTCGCTGTGCTCTAACACAAGCGTGGCTACACAACCGAGCAGATTGATAAGCTTTACAATGGTTTAGACGGAATTCGAGACGCAGCGATTGCCGTTGATGCATCGAAGCTCAAAGAGATTGAGACAAAACTTACCCAGACAATCGACCTTAGTTGGGGTGTCTGTGATATGTTCATAGGTTTTCTAAGACCTTACGGAACAGAGGAAAACAACAATGCCAAGAATGACGCCAGAAGAACAGGCGGAATTCCGCAAGAAGCATCCGCTCAATACAACGATAATCTTCGGCGCGAAACCGCCGAGGTGGTGGCTAGAAAAATACGAGAACGCCTCGAAGCAAGAGCCGCAGGCGGCCAAGTCCGGTCATGCCAAACCCTCCGACAGCCAAAAGAAGTAAAACCCGCGGGCGTATTACCGTTCACCTAGCGCGATGCCATGCGAGCTCGGAGGCCGAAAAAAGGCTTGCTTCCGACTTAAAGCCCCTCACGAGACATTCGACTTCGGCCGAATGAAAAAGAAGTCAAGGTGCTTGTCGGAGCTCTCTGTGACTCACTTTAGAACATCATGAAAACATTGTGTTCAAAGGCCAGGCCGGAAAGGGAAAACTCTTCGGAGCATGACACCGGGAAGCAAAGCCTCTAGTCAAGGCTACAGCACTTGCTTTTCGTCGGCAAGAAAGACGCTTACGTCATCCGTCAAGCGATGGGATAAAGCACCTCCCCTTGTCGATCGATTCCCTACCTCCCCCGTGCAACTAAACATAGTTCGATCCTTTTGGTTTTTGCGTCACTTACACGAACTTAGTTCGTTGCACGTCACGCAGTTTTTGCCGATAAAGACGACCGAAACCGTGCCGTAAGAGGGGCCTTCTTTTCGCGCTTTCCTTAAGAGAAACCCCTCTTCTAACGTCCTTACAAATTGAAACAAAATCGGTGCATTTCCGGCAACTATGACAATTTCCTTATCTTTCAAGAGGCAACCTATCGTTAAAGAAAATAAAACGATGCATTAAACAAAAATCCATGGACAGTGATGGGTCTCAAGCGCACACTGCACGTCGAGATGAAAGCCCTCCGGTATTCATGCAAAAACTGAAGTGAGGCGGTCTGCGAAATCGTTTTTCTTCCCCTTTGCGAAAGTCGCAGATCCCAAACCTTAGAGAGGGCTTTGCAAAAAGAAAGTTTACACTTGCAAAGACCTCTCTTTTTTCTTAAGGAGCACTCGCTATGACACGAGAAGAATACTTAGCTCATACACCGTGGAACGAAAACCAAGATAAAAGTGTTGCCGATTTCTTTCATAGTCACGCCGCAGAACTCGCGAGTCTTTTCGCCAGTGAAGGCATTGATAAGAAGGCGCTGATTCAAGCCCTGCAAGAACACAAGGCTTCCGAACACGTTTTAGATTTGGTTAAGAAGATGGAAATCGAAGAGGACCTGGCCCAGGAAAATGCCAAGAAGCGGTCCCTCGATCAGATGGCGTCCCTCTCGCGCGCTTTACGTGTTGCTGCTCACGAACGCGGCGCTCTTAGCGACTTTAAGAGCGTTTTTTCCGCTCAAAAGTAAGAGTCCCTCTTTTGCAATCCCGTGCCGGGCTCCACCTAGCGGAGCACCGGCACGGGATTGTGAAATCCCTTCGTTACAAAGCCTAAATAGGCCAGTCCCACGGCGGCCCACGTCAGCCCCAAGGCCATCGCCGTTGTCTCCAGATGAATCCAGAGCACGCCGACGCTTGCGCATCCGCAGAGCGGAAGCACGAGGTAATGAAAGACGTCTGAAAAGGTGCGGTGTCTACCCTCGCGCACGAAAAACTCGGCAATCACGCACACATTGACGAAGGTAAAGGCCACAAGCGCCCCGAAATTAATCAGAGCCGTCGCAAGCACCAAATCCATCTTGATGGCAAATAAGCACAGGGCCCCGGCCAATACAATGTTAAAAACGGGCGTATGCCAAGTCGGATGAAGCCGAGCGAAAAAGCGCTTGGGGAGCACCCCGTCACGCCCCATCACGTACATCAGGCGCGAGACCCCTGCGTGCGCAGCCATACCCGAGGCCAAAACCGTAAGGCTGGAAAAGACCAAAATCACGGACTGGAACACGGGACCTGCGACATAAAGCATGATTTCAGGTTGCGAAGCCTCCGGGTCCTTGAAGCGACTGATATCGGGAAAATACCGCTGCAAAAAGTAACTTGCGACGATAAAGACAATGCCGCCCAAAAGTGCCGTGAGGAATATCGCCTTGGGCATGGTTTTTTTGGCATCGACGGTCTCTTCGGTTAGCTGCGAGAGTCCGTCAAACCCTAAAAAGGAAAAGCACAGAATCGCCGCACCGGCCATCATCGGAACCACGGCGGCGTTTTGATCCCAAAAGGGCTTCATGCTCCAAAGAGACGGCGTGCCGCCCTGCTCAATCAGCGCATAGGAAATAAGGCCGATAATCACAGCCACCACACCCATTTGAATGCACACAATCGTCCCGTTAAAGCCGGCAACAAGTTTGAGGCTCCTTAAGTTGCACCCAATCATAAAAAGCGTCAGCAGGACAACGAAAATCCAGCTCGGAATCGACGGAACAATCGCTTCAAAGTAAATCTTGGCAAGCAAAATGTTAATCATCGGCATAAAGAGGTAATCTAAAAGCGATGACCACCCGACCATAAACCCAATGGTCGGTGACAAGGTCCGTTGGGCATAAGTGTAAGCAGAGCCGGCTGACGGGAACCGGACAACAAGTTTTCCGTAACTAAAGGCTGTAAAAAGGATTCCGAGCAGCGCTAGCGCATAGGCGCTCGGCACATGGCCGCTTGTGATTTGAGAGACGATTCCGAAGGTATCAAACAGAGTCATCGGCTGGATATACGCCAATCCGATCATGACAATCGGCATGAGCGTTAATGTTTTAACCAATCCGCCTGAATGTTCTAATGTGCGTTGTGTCCCCTGCATGGTTCTGAAAAAAAAGCCAACCTGTCTAAAAGTGAAAAAGGAAAAACCCCTTAGAGCTACGACTGACCCGAAGCAAGGGGGCATCTTACAGAAACAGCCGGGTTTTCCCAGAAAAGACGACAAAAGAATGCCCTAACGGCCCGAATGTGTCCCATTTGGGCGAAACACGGCAAAAAATAACGCTTAAAGCGCCCCTTTTTAGAAGGCGCCGTTAAATGGCATCGATGGCATCGCTTAGGCAATCGACAGCGATGACCGTCAGGCCCTCGGGGGGCGTCTTCGGGGCATTGGCCTTCGGAATAATCGCTCGAGAAAACCCGAGCTTGGCGGCCTCTTTTAATCGCTCTTGTCCGCGCGGCGCCGGGCGGATTTCACCGGCTAGTCCCACTTCCCCGAAAACGACCGTTCCGCGAGAAAGTGCTTTATCGGTGACGGAACTTACGACAGCCAGAATCACCGCGAGGTCACTGGCAGGCTCAGCAATTTTCACGCCGCCGACGGCATTGACAAAGACATCTTGATTAAAGCACGAAATCTCGGCATGTCGGTGTAAGACCGCAAGAAGCATCGAAAGGCGCTGCCCGTCCAGACCCACGCAAAGGCGTTTGGGGGTCGGAAGATGCGTCGGGTCGACAAGCGCCTGCACTTCCACAAGAAGGGGACGCGTTCCTTCTTGCGTAACCATGACAACGCTTCCTGCGACGCCCTCCTTGTGTTCGGCCAAAAAAATCGCCGATGGGTTGGAAATCCCGCGAAGGCCTTTGTCGGTCATGGCAAAGACGCCGAGTTCGTTCACGGCGCCGAAGCGGTTCTTAAAGGCGCGAACCAATCGGAAACTTGAATGCGTATCGCCTTCAAAATATAGGACCGTATCGACGATGTGCTCGAGAATTCGAGGGCCGGCCAACGACCCGTCTTTCGTGACGTGTCCGACGAAAACAAGTGTGATGTCGGCTGTTTTCGCAAGGCGCGTCAAACGCGCCGAACACTCGCGCACTTGCGTTACGCTCCCCGGGGCACTTTCTAAGGCCGAAGAAAACAAGGTTTGAATCGAATCGATGACAACAAACGCGGGCTTAAGACTTAGTAGAGCCGCTTCGATTTTCTCCACCTCGATTTCACTCATGAGCGTGATACCCGCAGGGTCTATGCCTAAGCGCTTAGCCCGCAGAGCCACTTGAGAGGCCGATTCTTCCCCTGTGACATACAAGCACCGAATTCCGTAAGACACAAGCTTACTTGTCACTTGCAAGAGGAGCGTGGACTTTCCGATTCCCGGGTCCCCGCCGATAAGAGTCACGCCCCCTGAAACAAGGCCCCCTCCCGTGACGCGATCAAACTCTTCGATTCCGACAAGCGTTCTCGGCACTTCGAGCGCCTGAACCTGCGATAAATCCACGGCCTCGGTCACTTGATTTAAAGGAGCTGCCTTATGCGCGTTGCCCCCGAAACGTGCGGCACTTTTCTCGGGAATCCGAAACTCTTTCATCGTATTCCACTCGCCGCAATGCGGACAGCGACCCTGCCACTTGACGGTGGTTCCGCCGCAAGATTCGCAGACATATTCGACACGGGGTTTTGCCATAGGAGTCTTTCTCAATAAAAGGTTACCGATTGAGTATCGCGTCAATCGCTTAGGTAAGCCCTAATGCTACACTCCGAATGCTTTTGATTAGAGGTTTTATGATGCATCGTCTCGCGCCCGTACTCGGTGCGCAATTTTTTTCGAGCCTCGCGGATAATGCCCTGCTCATTGCCGCCATTGCCCTTTTAACGAGCCTAGTTGCGCCCGATTGGATGACGCCGCTTTTGCGTCTTGCGTTCGTTTTAAGTTACATCCTTCTTGCGGCCTGGGTCGGTGTTCTTTCAGACATGTGGCCCAAAGGGCGCGTGATGTTTGTCACGAACCTGATTAAGATCGGCGGATGTTTACTGCTACTTTTCGGCTCGCACCCGCTTTTAGCTTACGGTGTGGTCGGCGCAGGGGCGGCTGCGTATTCACCGGCCAAATACGGCATTCTCTCGGAAATCCTTCCGCCCGAAAAACTTGTGGCCGCAAACGGCTGGATGGAAGGCCTGACGGTAATCTCAATTATTCTCGGCATCGTTTTAGGCGGTGTACTTGTCGATCCTGTGGTCGGCGAGGCGCTTGTGGATTTCGCACACGTTCCGGTTGTCGGACAAACGACCTTAGCTGATGCCGCCATTGCCGTTGTGACACTCGTGTATGTCGTTGCAGCCTTAATTAACCTAAAAATCCGCGACACGGGTGCTAAGTACCCGAACGTACGCTTTAATGCCCTCGGGAACGTCATCACGTTTGCCAAAACCTGCAAAACCATCTTCACCGACACCTTTTGCGTCTCCTCGCTTCTCGTGACCACACTTTTTTGGGGCACGGGTGCCGTCTTACAGTTTCTCGTTTTGCGCTGGGCCGATGAGCGTTTGGGTTTGCCGCTCTCACAGGCTTCGATGCTTCAGGCCGTTGTCTCGGTCGGTATTGCCTTCGGAGCTGTCCTTGCCGCACGGTTTGTCCCGATTCATCGCGCATTTCACGTGCTCTGGACAGGGGTTGCCATGGGCCTTGCGGTCGCGGCGATGAGTTTTTATTCCGAATCTTTTGTGCCCGGGGCTGTGACAATCGGGGCCGAGTCCGTACGCGTCAGTGTCCTTGTCGCCTGCCTCATGATGATTGTCGTCGGGACCCTTGCCGGTCTTTTTCTCGTGCCGATGAATGCGGTCTTTCAACGGCGCGGGCAACTTCTTTTAAGTTCGGGACAAGCCGTTGCCGTCCAGAATCTTTCGGAAAACACAATGATTCTCACGATGCTCGGCATCTATGCACTCCTCGTGAAATTGGAACTATCTGTCCTTGCGACTATGTGCGCCTTCGGCCTATTTTTAGCCGTCGCAATGGCTGCTATCCTCTACCACCGTTTTTATTTAAAGTCCGATCAGGCGCTTGAAAACGCGCTTTAAGCAAAATCCTCTACGCAGTTTGTGCAGGTTCTTAACGGAACGTTGGTAAAATTCGCGCAATTCTTCTTGCGGGCGGATTTACATGAAACGCGGCTTTTACACAATCATGTGCGCACAATTTTTGTCGAGCTTAGCCGACAATGCGCTTTTGATTGCGGCCATTGCACTGTTAACGAGCATCCAGGCGCCCGGATGGATGACGCCGCTCCTGAAACTGTTCTTTGTCATCAGCTACGTGGTCCTTGCAAGTTGGGTCGGAATCTTTGCCGATCTCATGCCCAAGGGGCGTGTGATGTTTATCACCAATGCCGTCAAAGTTGCCGGGTGCCTCATGATGCTTTTCGGCTCTCACCCCCTTCTTTCTTACGCAATTGTCGGCATCGGGGCGGCCGCGTATTCGCCGGCTAAATACGGGATTCTCACCGAACTCCTGCCGCCTGAAAAACTCGTGATTGCCAACGGGTGGATCGAGGGCCTGACGGTCGTTTCGATTATTCTCGGCGTCGTACTCGGAGGAATCCTCGTTGAGCCCGATGTCGGAGCGGCAATCCTTGCGTTCTTTCATATGCCGCTTGTGGGCCTACATACCGTCGCGGAAGCAGCCATTGCGATGATTGTCTTTGTGTATGCCGCCGCTGCTGCCGTTAACCTTGCGATTCCCGATACGGGCGCTCGCTACAGCAAAAATTCCTTTGAGCCGGTTGCGAGCATTCGCAATTTTGCCTACTCGTGCTACCTACTCTGGACCGACCGGCTCGGTCAGATTTCCCTTTCGGTCACAACGCTCTTTTGGGGTGCCGGCGCCGTCTTACAGTTTCTCGTCTTAAAGTGGGCCGAAGCCGCTCTCGGGATGAATCTGACGCAAGGGGCCATCTTGCAAGCCGTTGTCTCAGTCGGTATTGCAATCGGCGCCGTAACGGCCGCCGCCTTCGTGCCGCTTAAAAAATCTGTGAGCGTACTGCCCGTCGGCGTGGCGATGGGTCTACTTGTGGCTGCAATGAGCGGCTACCACGAATCGCTCATACCCGGTACCTTGACACTTTTCGGCTACTCGATTCGGTATGCAGCCCTTTTTGCCGGTCTCATGATGATTATCGTCGGAGCGTTTGCCGGCTTTTTCGTTGTTCCGATGAATGCGCTTTTGCAACATCGCGGACACGTTTTGATGAGTGCCGGGCGCTCCATTGCCGTGCAAAACTTCAATGAGAACTCCTCGATTCTATTCATGCTCGCCGTGTACTCGATTCTCATCAAGTGTGACGTGTCCGTACAGGCGACAATGGCCGGGTTCGGTCTAGCTGTGGCATTGAGTATGTGCTACGTCATTTTCAAACACCGCCGCAATCAACGCGAATTCGATAGCCTGCACTTAATCGGTGAGCAAACCCGCTCGGACAATCACTAAAGCTTCGGTAGATCAAGAAGTTCCGTCACGCAGCGCAAATCTGCCGGTAATTCCGGCTGATGCCCGAGCATGGGTCTGGCGGTCGTAATGCGATGAAAATCCGAGCCCGTTGAAGCAAATAGTCCGTATTTGCGTGCCCAGGCGGCACACCGCGTTGAGCACTGCGGGACTTGACTGCCGCTTGTCACTTCAATAGCTTTGCCGCCGGCGGTGACAAATGCTTCGACCAACGCGTCTCCTGCCAAGTCTGAATTGAATCGATACCGAAGCGGGTGCGCCAAGACGGGAACGCCTCCGGCACGGCTGATTAATGCAATGGCATCGGCAAGTTCCGGCCAACCGGTCGGAACATACGCTGGTCCCTGCGTGCTGAGGAACCGATCGAACGCTTCCTGCTCGTTTTTCACAACAGCGCGTCGGATGAGTGCACGCGCAAAGTGGGCACGCGAAACATTCACGACGTCCGGGAAAATGTCCTTGACATCTTTTAAAAGATGGTCAATTCCGAGACTCTTAAAGCGCGCATCGATTTTTTCGGCGCGCTCGGCACGTAGGTGCGCG
>OJOO01000404.1_pt1 | contig 20928 bp, 14 predicted proteins | sample 1598171 | NCBI WGS metagenome assembly OJOO01 (sample SAMN01915208, study PRJEB22387) | human gut metagenome | isolation source: stool | host: Homo sapiens | place: USA
CCCCCGAAACAAGGAATGCTGTTCTTTTGAACTCAAACGCGCCCGAATCTCGAACGCGTTTTTGTTTAAGCGATTAGACCATCAAGATCGCGCAGGCGATAACGGCGATAAAGCACGGAATCGCGGTGCGTTTGACGACTTCGAGCGGGTTGACCATCGCGATACCGGAGACCAAAATCGTCACGCCGGCAAGCGGGGACATCGTACGACCGAGGGCGCCTGTTAAGAAGGCCAAGCCGCCCAAGCTCGGAATCGTCATACCGAAGGCTTCGGCATGCGGAGTCACGGTTTCGTTAAAGGCCAGCGTCGCAGCGTCGCCCGAACCCGTAATCACACCCATAATCCAGGGACCAAGAGAACCGCCCCAACGCGCGTATTCGTTCGATTCTTTCAACGCATCGATACACACGTCGATCAAACCGGCGGCACGCAGACCGGCAGCAAACACACCCGCGGCGATGATGATACCCATCACGTTGGCGTAGCCCTTGCCCATACCGTTGAAGAATTCCTTGGAGAATCTTTGCAGATCGCAGCGACCAGTGATTAAGCAGCAGATGGCACCGATAAGCATGGCTTGCGCGACACCCATCTTAATGGCGGGAATCCACAAACTACCGGAAACCAGAATGGCAATCGGGACAATCATCACGACGGCCTTTAAGACGCTCGGCTTGAAGTCGTCGTCTTTCTGCAACTTGGATTCGTCAACCTTGGCATTCATATCACCCTTGTTGTCGCCCAAAATCCAGCAGACAATCAAAACCCCGACGACAAGAATCGCACCGCACATAACCGAGTACGTGGCGTGCGTGCCGATAAAGTCCATCACATCCATGTTAGCCATCTTGGCAACGAACGGATTGTGCGAGGTACCCGGCGACAGGTACGAGCCGATCGTACCGGCCAAGACGGCAGCCGCCGCCGCCGCAGGCTTAATACCGGCGCGAAGCATCACGGGGATGAGCGTGGAACCGACCGCAGCCGCGCAACCGGCAGCCGACGGAAGCGCGATGTTCACGAAGAACGTGATAATCGTGCAAATCGGAATCAGGAAAATGCCTAAACCGCGAACGGGCGAGGCAAGATAGTGAACGAGCGAACGGTCGCATCCCATGTAGCTCGCCGTGTAAGCAAAGCCCATCGATCCGCAAATAGCCATGATGAGCGAGTTATTCGTCATGGACTTTGCAAACTGATTGAGACCTGTCATCGGTGCGAGACTGATTACGCACAAGAAAAGACCGGCCGCGATCAGGACGAGTCGTGTTTCGTATTGTTTAACGAGTGCCCAAACCGTAATGAAAATTACAGCCAAGGCTACCCAAGCAGTAAAGGTCATACATCCCCCCTAAGGTTTAAATTTGCCCAACTGAAGAGTTATCGTCCCGAACCGGAACGACACAGCAATATTACACGAACTTGTAACATTTGTTTACTTGTCCGAAAGGCATAGTTAGAACATTGTTATTTGACGATTTTTTCGTTTTGTGCCATGCTTACTCTGGGCTGAATTGTAGATGGATTCGCCCGTTTTTTATAAAAAATCCTTTATAACGCCCCGCCCCGAACTACGATCTATTCCCTATGTCCGATATTCCGACTCTCGAGCTCTTAAGTCCGGCCAAAAATAAGGAAGTTGCCTTAGAGGCCGTCAATGCCGGTGCCGATACCGTTTACATCGGAGGGCCGGCGTTCGGCGCGCGGGAAGCAGCGGGAAATGCCTGGTCCGATATCGAGGCCGTTGCCGCCTACTCGCACCGGTACGGTGCTAAGACGTACCTCACGTTAAATACGATTCTTTTCGAAGACGAACTCGAGGAAGCCCGAAAAGCCGCCTTAACCGCCTATGAAGCCGGCATCGATGCGTTAATCGTCCAGGATATGGCTTTTTTAAAGATGGATTTGCCTCCGATTGAGCTTCATGCTTCAACACAGTGCGACATCCGAACGCCAGAAAAGGTGCGGTTTCTTGCCGATGTCGGCTTTTCGCAGGTGGTGCTCGCGCGAGAACTGACCCTCGAAGAAATCCGTGCCTGCCGTGCGGCGGCCCCGAATACGACGCTCGAATTTTTCGTGCACGGGGCCCTGTGCGTCTCCTACTCGGGTCAATGCTACCTATCGGCGGCAACGCGCGGCCGTTCGGCCAATCGCGGGGCGTGTGCGCAACTTTGTCGCCTGCCCTATACAGTCAAAGACTACAAGGGCGACGTCATCAAGAGTCATTGCTACGCCTTAAGCTTAAAAGACAACGACCAGTGCGGGAACATACGTGAACTTATCGAGGCCGGAGTCCGTAGTTTTAAGATCGAAGGGCGTCTGAAAGATGCCTCCTACGTCAAAAACATCACGGCGTACTACCGAAAAGCGCTCGATTGCCTCATCGAGGAAAACACCTGCCAAAGCGCTTCGCTCGGAAAGACGACGTTTTCCTTTACGCCGAACCCGGAAAAAACCTTTCACCGCGCCTCGTGCGAAGCCTTCGTGCACGGACGCCCCGAACATCTTGCTCAGCTGCGCACCCCGAAAAGTACGGGCGAGTCAATCGGCACGGTCGCTCAAAAAGACTTCGTACGGCGCGCCCTGCTGATTGCCCCGAAAGACGGGATTACCCTTCATAACGGGGATGGCCTGGCATACTTTGCCGAGAACGGGAACTTGACGGGACTGCGCGTAAACCGCACGGAGGCGGCCGGCCGCTTGATTCGTATTTACCCCTTCGAGGCCATCGGGAAGATTTCGGACCTAACGAGCGGAACGGCTCTTTTCCGAAACGCCGACCATGTGTTTCTCAAAGCTTTGGAGGGCCGGTGTACTGAGCGGCGCATCGGTGTCTCTGCTTCTTTAAATGTCGCCGACACGGCACTGACGCTCTCGTTACGGGCCGGTCCCTACGCGGTCTCGGTAACCGAAATCGGCATGTTCGATGCGGCCAAGGATCCCTCTCGCACGCCCGAGACCGTGAAAAAGGCGCTCTCGAAAACGGGCGATACGGTCTTTACCGTCTCGGACGTAAGCCTGACGGGAAACACGGGCTTATTTATCCCCGTTTCCCTTTTAAACGCTTTGCGGCGTCGGGCTTGCGAGGCGCTCCAGGAGAAAATTTCCAAGCGCCGACCGCGCACGCCTCCCGAACGAAAAACAGCCGATGCCTCGGGGTTTTCCTCGGACTATCGCGCCAATGTCGCCAACAGTCTTGCGCGAGACTTTTGGCTCGAGCACGGCCTCACGATTACGGGAAAAGCCTTTGAACTTACAGGCGAAAACACACACGAGCGCGAGCTCATGCGTTGCCGCTATTGCCTGCGACACGACTTGGGGCTATGCCCGAAGTCCGTCAAGGGGAGCAAAGAAAAGAAAGAGGCCTTTAAAAAAGAAAATGCCGGGCACTTAAAGCCTGAGCCCTTGGAGCTTCTTGACCCCAAAGGCTTTACCTATATTGCCTCGTTTGACTGCCGGCATTGCGAAATGGTCCTTACCCAATCGCGGCGTAAAGCTCCGTCCCTCAGGGACAAGATATAAGCCGCGCAAATCGGATGCAGACTTCATATAACGCCCCGTGTTAATGCGAAAAGGGGGCTCCTTCAAGTTTCACTCCCGACGGAGCCCGGGCTCGTAAGATGAGCCGCTTCGCCGGGTGTACAACCGGGGGCTTGCATCAAACAAAGAGCGTCAAATTGCCGATCCTCCCTTCCCTCTGAGCTATGCAATGCTTTGCTCCGAACTTCCGGTTCGCAAGGTGCCGGCATTGTTCAAATGCCTCTCCTGCGCTCATCGGGCAAACGCGGACGCAGCGGGTGCGATCAACATCAAAGAGCGCGGGCAAAGCTCGTTATCCTGCGGGGAGTCTGAGAAGAAGGGTCAAGTGAATTCGGGGCGCTCTGAAAAGCCGGCAACAAATCAACAGCAGGAATCGACCGAAGTGATCTGCAGCGCCAGCCGCTCGCAGTAGATAATCTCCCTTGTTTACGGCGGTGAGAACGTCAAACTCAATGGGTAAAAACAATTAATGCGCTCTATCAGGGCAACGTAGAAAGAATTTCGTCAGTACAGATGAGCACGTTAAAATTGCGGAAACTCAAAAATAGCCCCTAGACCCATGGACCACACCCCGACCCTTTTGCGTTGCTGGAGAAAAAACAGCGATTCACGTCCGCTACGCCCTGAAGAAATCAAACGCTTGGCTGCCGCTTTGTTGTCGTTGCAGCGCGGACTGACGGGAAAGCGTACCCTAGCGGGCTCCGGATACATGAATGAGGATGCGTCCCTCGGGGCTTACCTGCTTTATTACTACCGCATCACGTATGCGCAGATTACGTTTGCCGTTCATAGTTTTCTTTCTCGCACGGACATCCATCAAAAGTCCTCGCTTCGCATTCTCGACGTCGGATGCGGACCGGCCCCGGCTGCGATGGCCTTGATCGATGTCCTTGATCGATCGGGAATGCGAAAGAGGTCGTTTACTCTCACATGCGTCGATGCCAGTGAGAAGGCCCTTTCCTGCGCCCGTAAGATTTTCTCCGCCGATAGATCCGATGTTACGGTCAAGATAAAGTGTCGGAACCTGGAAAACGACTCTTTGATCCTTGACGAGTCTTTCGATGTGATTCTTATAAGTCACACGCTAAACGAACTTTGGGAAAATGAGGCAAACGGTCAGGAAAAACGCCTTCGTCTTTTAACGACACTGAAAGAGCACCTGACCGAACAAGGCGTTCTTTTACTTTGCGAGCCGGCACTAAGAGACGTTAGTCGCAACACCATTGACCTTGCCATGCGCCTACTTGAGGGCGGGATGTCCGTTCTTGCTCCCTGTCCGAGTGAAATTGAAAAAACACATCGCTGTCCGATTTTTCAAAGCAACACGACAGGCGCGACGTGTCACGCCGAAGTTTTCACACGCTTTCCGAGCGATGTGTTAAAGATCGCCCGCGAGGCCGGCCTGACACGTCTTTCCGTGAAAATGACCTTCTTTGCATTGCAAAACACGTGCAATGCACATACTAAGAGCGAGGGAGGCACGCCGCATTACCGCGTTGTCTCCGATGCCATGCTCAATAAGGCGGGGCGTATTCGTTACCTACTCTGTGACGGGTTACGGCGCATTCCGATCAGTGCGAAGACGGGCGATAAGTCCGCACAAAATCTCGGCTTTTTTAACCTAAAACGATACGATGCCGTCACAGTGATAAATCCGGAAATACGCGGCGATGCGCAAAATCCTTCGTTCGGAATCAACGAAAAGACACGCCTTACCGTCAATCCCTTTGCGGCGCAATCTCAGGGGGTGCCCGGACCCCTCTTACAAGCCAAAAGCCGAGCGCGCCGTGAGGAAACAAAGCGAGGCCACGGAGCTATCACTCCGAAAAGATAAGAGCGGGAAAAGAAAAATCCCTTATCGATACCGATTGCAAGAAAAAGACCGGTCAGGCGTGATGAGCAGCGACGTTTTCAAAGGCTTGCGCCAAAAAGAGCTTTAAGCGGTTATCGACATTGGTTTCCGAGGTTCCCGGCTCAAAGTCAATCGCACACAAATTCGCATCGGCATAAAGCTGACGAAGCTTACGGATAACGCCTTTCCCGGTGACGTGGTTCGGCAAACACCCGAAAGGCTGCAAGCAAAGGACATTGGGGATGCCGTTCTTGATAAATTCGGTCATCTCGGCAGTTAAAAGCCATCCTTCGCCGGCTTGCTGCCCGAGGCTCACGAGATGATTCATCGTATCGGCGAGTTCTTGCGTCGTACTGACTGCGCCGACATCAAGCCCGCAAAGTGCCTCGCGGAAAATCACTCGATAGCTCTCAAAGTACCTTAAAAGAGCCGCACACATCAGACCCTTGGCAAACGGTCCTCCCATTTGCTTGGCTCTCCAAATGTAGTCGGTAAGACAATAGTGAAAGAACATCGCCAAGTCGCCCAAAACCGGGACGGCCCCTTCGGCAAGAATCCGATTGACGATTTGGCGATTAGCCCACGGGTGATACTTTAAAAGAATCTCGCCGACGATACCGACACGGGGCTTTGGCACAATAGATAATTCAATACCTTCAAAATCGCGGCGTGCTTCAAGGAGTGATGTCTTCAAAGCGCGTCCCCCCGAAGGTAATTTCTCGGCAAACCGCGTTTGCCAACGGGTAAGGAAGGCTTCGGAGCTTCCGGGTTTGACTTCATAAGCGCGCCCGTAAAACGTCAGGCGCTGCAAAAAGTCCCCGCAGATGACGGCCGTCATCAAACGCCGCACGCCGAGGAACCCGAGATTCAGTGACTCGGTTCCGATGTGACCGGCAGAAAGCGAAACCACCGGAACGTTTCCGCATCCGACATCTTCCAGGGCCCAGCGCATGAGCGTCGTGTAATTGCTGGCGCGACACGGACCGCATGTTTGGGCAAGTAAAACCGCATCGCGATCTTGATGAAAGTCCGGATCATTAAGAACCGCATTTAACAGTTGCCCGATGACAACGAGTGCCGGATAACACGCATCGTTATTGACGTGTTTTAACCCGAGTTCCAGGGCCTGCTCGTTTGTCTCGTCAAGGAGCTTGACATTCCATCCGAGGCTCTTGAGAGTTCCGGCCAAAATCGGGAAATGAATCGGCGCCATTTGAGGGGCAAAGAGCGTGTGGGGTCCGCCCTTACTGGTAGCCTTGTGTTCGTTTTTCTTGATAGCGCTCGAGCGCACGAAGTGAATCGGCTTTTCGGGGGTATGCGAGATTGAACCTGCCGCATGGCGATTTCTCTCGCCGAGCGCAGCCAAAAGAGAGCGGATACGAATGCGCGCCGAGCCCAAGGTGTCGCCTTCGTCGATTTTAAGTTGTGTGTAAAGCTTGCCGGAGCGCTCGAGAATGCGGGAAACCTCTTCGGAGGTAATGGCATCAAGGCCGCACCCGAAACTTACAAGTTGCACAAGTTCCGTGTTTTTACGTTCGGCTGCAAGCCGTGCAGCCCGATACAGGCGACTGTGGAAGGTCCACTGGTTCACGACATCGGTCACAAGAGGGGCTTGAACTAAGGAACTGACGGCATCTTCCGTGACGATATCGGCGCCCATCGATTCAATGAGGGCCGGAATGCCGTTGGAGATCACCGGGTCCATGTGGTACGGGTGACCGGCCAAAATCACCAAGGGGCGTTTTGTAAGGGCATTTTCCCGAAGGACGGATTGCCCGAGTGCCGCTAGATCTGCCTCGTAGCGCTCTTGAGCTGCTCTCGCCAGCGCAATCGCTTGTTTGATTTCCGAAGAGCCGATGCGCGGGAAAGCCTCACAGACGGCGCGCTCGACGGTCGCGTCGATTGTTAAATCCAAAAACGGCGTCAAAAGGCGCACGTCGGGAAAGGCTCCCTCCATATTCAGGCGTAGCGCCTCGGGGTAGCCTGCCACAATCGGACAAGCATAGCGCTCACAGGCCTCGGGGAACGCCTCACCTTCGCGCGGAATGCACGGGAGCCACACGGTTTTAACGCCCTGCTCGGCAAGGCGTACGACGTGTCCGTGCGCAAGTTTTGCCGGAAAACACAAACTTTGCGAAGGAATCGTTCCCGTGGCCGCGGCAAGCGTCCCTTTGTCCGTCGCATCGGACAAAACAACCGCAAAACCGAGCGCCGTAAATAGCGCATTCCAATACGGATAGTGCTCGTAAATATTTAAAACGCGTGCGATGCCGATCGTTCCCCGCTTGGCTTCGCTTACCTGCAAAACCAGACGGTTAAAGAGAAGATCGAGTTTGCGGGTGACATACCCTTGCGTCAGTTTCTTACGTCCCCCGAGCGAGTGAACGGCAAAGTCGCACCGATTGCCCGAGACGTACTTGGCGCCGTTCGGAAAGCGATTAAGTTCCAGGGCGCAGTGGTTCGAGCACCCGCGACAGCGAAATGCCCGGCGAATGATGCCTTGACACGTTAAATTTTTCGCTGCGAGCGGCATCGCCTCATCGGTTTGCGCGTTGCGCTCCCGGGCAATCAGGGCAGCTCCGTAGGCACCCATGAGACCGGCGATTGAAGGACGCGTGACATTTAGACCCGTTTCCTCTTCAAAGGAGCGCAGGACCGCATCGTTTAAAAACGTTCCGCCCTGCACGACCACATTCTCCCCGAGCTCCTCGGGACTATGCACGCGTAGGACTTTGTAAAGCGCATTGCGTACGACGGAGCGGCATAGACCGGCCGCGATATCTTCAAGGGCCGATCCGGCCCTTTGGGCCTGGCGCACCATCGAGGTCATGAAAACCGTGCAGCGCGTTCCGAGGTCGCACGGGTGACGCGAGCGCTCGGCAGCGGCGACAAATTCAGGGAGTGTCAACTTTAACTGCCCGGCAAAGGTCTGCAAGAACGACCCGCACCCCGAAGAACACGCTTCGTTCAGTTTGACCGATGTGATACGACCGTCGCTTACGGCCATGCACTTCATATCCTGTCCGCCGATGTCAATGACATAGGAGACAGACGGGTTAAAGGCCGCCGCCGCTCTTTCGTGCGCGAGCGTTTCTACTTCGGTAAACGGCGCGGCAAGCGCCGCTTGCGCCAGGTCCGCCCCGTACCCGGTCGTACAGGCGCTTTTAATGTAGGCGTTTTCGGGAAGGGCTGCCAAAAGGGCGCGCATTTGCGTGAAAAGGCGCTCCAAGGGGTGGCCTTCGTTATTTTCGTACCATTGAAAGACAAGACGCCCTTTGGCATCGATGACAACGCCTTTGACGGTGGTACTCCCTAGGTCGACACCGAGGTAAAGGGGGCCGGACGTCTCTCCGATATCGCACACAGCAACCGTATCTTTGGCGTGCCGCGCTTTAAAGGCCTCTTTTTGCGCCTGATCGGCAAAAAGCGGAGAGAGTGTCGGAACCGATTGCTTAACCGGATTGGTTTTAAGTTGCTCGATAAAGGCCGCAAGTGTCGGAAAATCGACCGTCTGCCGCCCGGCTGCTTCTCGGGCCGCCCCCGTTGCTACGGCGTACTGCGTATCGGTTAGTTCGGAAAACTGAGTTCCCGGAGCCGTCAAGCGTCGCTTGAAAGCCTCACGCTGCTCGGAAAGAAAGGCCAAAGGACCGCCGAGGAAAGCCACGTGACCTGCGACCGGTCGCCCGCACGCCAGACCGCTTAACGTTTGCTCGGCCACGGCATCGAAAACCGAGCGGGCGATGTCCTCACGGGGCACGCCGGAATTAAGTAGCGAGACCAAATCGGTTTTGGCAAAAACCCCGCACCGCGAGGCAATCGGGTAGCTTGCCGTAGCGCGCGCAGCCAAGTCATTCATACCGGCCGCATCGGTGTTAAGGAGCACGGCCATCTGATCGATAAAAGCCCCGGTGCCGCCCGCACACGCCTCGTTCATCCTCAGCTCAATGCCGTCCGTCAAATAGAGAAGTTTGGCATCTTCACCGCCGAGTTCGATGGCAACGTCCGTTTCGGGGGAAACGGACTTTAAATAGAGTCGATCGGAAACGACTTCCTGAATAAAGCCGACGCCGAGCGCTTTAGCAAGTCCCAAAGCGCCGGAACCGGAGAAAATCACGCGAAGGGACCCGGGAGTGTCGGCAATCGGCTCGAGAATGTCAATCAGGGTTCCGAGCACATTACTCCGATGGCGCGTGTAACGACGCGAAAGCAATTTGCCCTCTTGATTGAGTAGGACAAATTTGACTGTCGTCGAACCCAAGTCAATGCCGAGATTTAGCATGCGCACCCTCGTCGTAACGATTAGAAAATTTTATCTGAGATCTACTCGTTTACACCTGCGTATTTACGCGACTTGACACATAGAAATCGGCAAAGAAAACCATAAAAAATTAAAATCTTTCAATAGGAACAAAGGAAATTTCTTAGGTATAAAACGAGGGGGCAAGAAGCCCTAACGTGCGGGTCTTCTCTCGCGCTTTTAAGCCGAAAACCCCCTTTTGAGTTCCGAAAACGCCATAAGTCTTGAAAACGGTCTTTTTGCCCTCGGAAAACCCTCTAGATATTTCTGCTAATGTCTGTTTTTTATAGACTTTTTCCGATTCTTGTGCTAAAATCAAGGGTCAATTACAGCGACTAATGTTTTGCCTATGAGTATTACGTCACAAGTTCTTCTTTTAATCGTCATTATTCTTATCAGCGGCTTTCTTTCCATGTCGGAAATTTCCCTGGCCGCCTCCACAAAAGTGCGCCTTCAGGTTCTTGCCGAACATGGCGACAAACGCGCACGCACCGTTTTGCAATTTAAAGAACACCCCGGGCACTTTGTCACCGTCGTCCAAATCGGCATCAACATGTGCGCTATTATCAGCGGCTTTATCGGTGAAGACTTATTCTCTCCGTATATTGCCTGGCCGCTCAAAAGTCTCGGTCTGACGCCCGAAACCGCCGACATGATCGGCTCGTGCACCTCATTTATTTTGGTCACGTTTGCTCTTGTTGTCTTCTCGGACCTCATCCCCAAGCGCCTTTCGTTTGCGCACCCGGAAAAAATCATTCTCGTTTGCCAGGCGCCGATGCGCTTTTTACTCGTTGTGTTAAGCCCCTTTGTTTGGGTCTTGGAAAATGCCTCGCTCGTTGTGATTCGACTGTTCGGACTTAATATCGAACGCGATGACAGAATCACGAGTGAAGACATCATGGCAAGCGTTGTGGCCGGCGCCGAAGAAGGCGTCATTGCTCCGGAAGAGCAGGCCGTTATTCAGAATGTGTTTAGTCTTGAAAACCGCCTCGTGCCCGCCGCAATGACCGCACGGGAATCGGTTGTGTACTTCACGCTCGATTCGACGAAAGAAACGATTCTAAAAGTCGTCTCCGAATCGCCCTTAAATCACTTCCTTGTTTGCGACAAGAACTTGGACCACGTTATCGGGTATGTGGAAAGCGCATCCCTGCTTCGCTACCTTCTTGAAGACAAAGCCATCTCGTTTACCGATAAGGCGCTTTTAAAGCCCGTACAAGTGATTCCCGACACCCTGTCGCTTTCGGAAGTTTTGGAACTCTTCCAACGCACGCGCTCGGACTTTGCCGTTGTCTTAAACGAATACGCCCTCGTTGTCGGCGTCATTACATTAAGCGACGTGATGAGTTCGGTGATGGGCGACTTAGTGGCCATTCCCGATGAGCAGCAAATCGTCAAGCGTGATGCCACAAGTTGGCTCGTGGACGGCGCAACGCCCATTGTCGACATGATGGCAGAACTTGATCTTCAAAAGATGCCTGAAAGCACGAGTTATGAAACCATGGCCGGCTTCATGATGTACATGCTCCGCAAGATTCCCAAACGCACGGACAAAGTCGACTGGGGCGGATATCGCTTTGAAGTGGTCAATGTCGAGGCCAATCGAATTGATCAAATTCTCGTGACAAAACTCTAACGGTTTGTTTATAATCCGCCTTCTCGCGTCGGGCGAAAGCCCGAAACGAAGGAAGCGAAAGAACCTGAACTTCCTTTGTCAAACGGGGCCCTGTAACGGAAGGGTGGCAGAGTGGTTTAATGTACCGCCCTGGAAAGGCGGCGTATCCAATCGGGTACCGAGAGTTCGAATCTCTCCCCTTCCGCCAATGAAACTTGCTGAAACAAGTAGCAGACAACTTGAAACGAGATGAGAACCGAGGAGGATTTCCTCGGTTTTTTGTTATGTTTCAAAGACAAAGCACCCTAACCTAGCCAAAGACTTTTGCTACTTACCGAAATCCCATGCACCCGCATGAAAGAACTCGGTGGGAGAAAGCGGGAGAAAAACCATCACAAAGTATTGAGAATACCGATAATTCTTTCTGAAAAAGATGCGCCTATCTCCCGAACGGAATCTGCACAGAGTCCTCGGTTAAGGGCTTGCGATACATGGTCAAGGAAAAAAACGATATTTCCTTTACCGATGTTAGAGCACAGAAAAAATGTCCGCATCTTCACTTTGACAAGGTCTTCTTTATTACAGTGTACACATGACCGTTGGAGAGGTCCCAAAGGGAATTGGATCCGGCGCACGACCTCCAACGGTTTAATATTTCGTCATCTACGTAAAGCAGATTCCCGTTTCCTGACTGCTCGGCAAACCGATCATCCTTTGGAACTCCCGTTATGAAATCCGCCTTAGCATAAGCCGAGCGCACAATCTTTATTTCACTTTCATACTGCTCAATTGTGTTGATTCCAACAGTCACGACACCGGTAGAACCTTTCTCTCCCGCATCGCAACATGGTAGTCCTTCTTCGTCGCGGATTTAAATAGCGCAATCGAATTCGCCGGGACCTCCAGCAAACACTTCAAAATCTCCGGTGTCATTTCCGGATGCGCTTAGTCAAAAAGCCGATTGCCCGCTTTCCGATTTGAATACGTTTTGATAAATTCGATCCAAGGTCGTTTCGGTTACAGGGGTGTAGGGTTTAAAGTTTGGTTTTAACCTGAATTTTTCTTCGATAAACGTATCAATAGCGGGAAATCGGGGACCGGTTTCCTTTTCCAGTCCTCGGAGTTTCATCCTTAACAATGCTTCAATCTCTTGAGAAAGTTGCGTTCCGGTAGGAACAATTGCTCTCCATAAAGAATCGAATCTCACGGGCGGAAACACCGCGTTTTCATGACGGCATAGCCACTCGCAGGCTAAGAGCGGTCGCAAAACATAAAGATACTTTTTGAGCCGGACTCTTTGCCCATGAAGGTACTCCCGATAATTGCTCTTAGCCATGCCCTGATAGCATCGGTAGAGTTTATTAGGATTTAAAAGCAGCGGCAGGATATCTTTGAACGGTTGGATTCGAGTCGAATCTTCTCTGTAAACAATCGGAGAGTGAAACCATTCGCAAAGAGAAGCATTGCCGGCGTGTCCCAATCGCAAAGCCTTGCCGTACTCCCAACCGCAAATATCGTAGATAGGTTCCGCATTTTCTTCAATTACGTCCCGAATCGGGGTAACGGAAAGGTAGTCAAGAACATTTTGCTTCACATAAACAAAACGGACGTCAAAGTCCGAATCTTTTGATTCAAAACCCCAGGCGCGAGACCCTGCTTCGCAAGCGTAAAGAACTCTTACCGCATACTGAGCCTCAATTGCATCAAGGCGGTTTTGAATTTCTTGAAGATGATCCGTCATGGCAAGGTTTTACTATTTAAGAAGATAGTTCCTTAATAGCTTTCTGCCGCAGCTTAAGGAGACATCATTTCCGAGACGACCTGTCGAAGCCCGACGTTGCTACTGCCCGTGAGGTAGCAGGTCGAATGCGTGAAGCATTACGGCACATGCGGGACTCCATGCCTGAGCGCGCCTATGATGCCACTCAAAAAAGAGCGGTGGGCTTCGACTCGGTCAGTGAGACTGTATCACGAAGGACAAGGAATCAATAGGCTTTTTTGCAAAGTATCTGCGATTCCTCGACACCATAAGTAGACCAACTTCTCCTTAGAGGAAACCCGAGCTCTCAGTTCAATATGGTCGCAACTGAGAATCGAGAGAGCGGCGGATTAACGCTCTCACCCGGGCAGAAATAAGTTTATAACAATGAGGCTTAAAGGGAACGGTTCCCGCATAGTTGGATGTTAAACTTCTTGCCTCCGATACATCTGTTCGCCCTACCGAGGAGGCTGTGTCTGTCAGGCGCCGGATGACGGCATACAAACACGGGAGCGGGCTATAAAAAAAGACCGGGAAAGCACGAGCTAGGCACGGACGCACCCACTGTCTTCCTTGCTCCACTGTTAGAGCAACGCAAAAATGTCACCGCCCAGCGCAACTCAAAAATGTCACCCTCCGGCAACTAAAGTGACAGGAAAACGCTTTTAAAAAAACTAGCAAACGCGAGATTGTTTTTCGGGCAAATCGTCGACCGCAAACCTTGGTTTTTGAGCGGTCTTACCACAAGCAGTTTTCTGCTTTTTCTTGGGAACCTAAATGCAGAGCTCAGACAAAGTACCGCCTTTGTCTGAGCGGACCTTATCGCTCAAGCGTATTGAGCTCCACGGGAGAGATTCTGAACGAAGCCGTGAGGCATCCGCTTTGCGTTAGGCTATAGCCTCACGACGCCGTATGGAGCGAACCGTAGGTATAAACGCAACGACGCTCGTAAGAGCGTCGTCTGAGAGCCTGATTAAGAATTAACGCTTGACCTTGTTCTTTTCCCTTATGAGAGCAACTTTCTCTTCTAATTTATTTGCCTCCTTGATTTTTTGGGCTTTTTTCTCTTTTCGCTCTTTGTCCTTTGTGGCTTGTTTGTAATGCCGACTTACAAAGGGATTGTCGCGATTCAAAGCATTTTTAACGACAGACTCCACCCTCGCGTCAATGGTTTTCGCTGTTTCCTCTAGGGACACAACAGGTTCAAGAGTCTTTTTTTGACGAGCTTGATAAATCAACTGCGTCCAAGGACCGCCTCGTGGCTTGTACAGCATTTCCGGCGGGCGCTCATCCGGATACTCGACGAGATAAACGTTTTGCCCCATGAGTTCAAGACGGCTCCCTTCGGCGTTAATGACCTGAAGTAGGCATTTGCCGTAGGAAACTGTCAGTGATTTGCTCAGGATGCGTTCATGCCACAGGGCACAGATACGCTCAACTTGAGGCATGTCCTTATTTGCAACAGGGCAGTTCGCATCTTCCGCATTCTGAGGCTCAATTGCGTATCGTGCGTTGAACTCGGCGATAAACTCAGGAAGGCGCTTGTTCGCAGTGTCAATGTCCTTTATTCCTTGTGCACGGAATTCCAATGGCCAGCGACCCTGCAGGGTTTTGAACAAGCGCTCAACCCGACCTTTTGCCTGAGGGCTCAGCGCGTAAATCAGTTCGATATTGAGCTGGTCACAAGCCCGTCCAAATTGCGTCTCGCCGGCAGAATCTAGGGTAGATAGGGTTTTCTTGAAGATGCTGAGGCGGTCGCCGTAAAGCGCAAGGGGAATCCCGTACTTTCGGATATACCCCACGAGCGCAATCATGTAGCCCTTGGCCGTCTCAGTGGGACAAAAATGGACGCTTGTAATCATTCCCGTTGCATCGTCGATGAAGGCAATTAGACAGTACAGTGCCGGATTGTCGACAAACCAGTGATGCGGACTTGCGTCGATTTGGAGAAGTTCTCCGAAACGGCCTCGGCGACGGCGTAAAAAGTAGCCGGCTTCTCTGTGTTGCTCTTCAGAAACGTCCGGATTCAACGCTTTCAGAATGCGTCGAACCGTCTCCTTTGAGACTTTGATGCCTTCGTGGTCTTGAAGATACTGAGCGAGTAATAACGGCGGGAATCCTTGATGCTTCCCGCGAATGAACTCGATGATTCTGTTTTTTGTCTCCTGGGGAAGGCGGTTTGGAGCAGGCCGCCCGGTGTTCCCGTGAACAAAACTCTTGGTCCTGTTACTGCGCCATGCCCTAAGCCGCCGAAGCAGTTGTCGTTTGCTAATCCCCAGCTCTTTTGCTGCGACACTTAAGTGGATTTGCCAATAGGTGACAAGCTGGTAAAGGTTCTCCAAATACTCTGGTGATTTGGTATCTTTTGCCGTGATTGAAGTTGGATTGCGAGTCACACAATCTCCTTAAAAGAGGTAGGCTCTCAAGGAGATTTTGAGACACTTCGGCTTTGCCGGGGAGTGACGTTTTAGCGTTGCCGGTCGGTGACAATATACCTGTGCTCGGCGGCGACGTTTTGCTGTGCCGGTCGGTGACACAATCGATTGCCGGTCGGTGACATCCAAAGTTGCCGGTCGGTGACAGAATGGTTGCCGAAACCGGTGACATTATCGCTGTGCTCTAACATCGCCCTGGATTTCTTGTTAAGCATATATCACTATTGATATAATTCGATTGTCTAATACAGAGCAATCACGTATGGCTTTTTCCCTTCCGATACAAAACGTCGAAATACGCTTTTCAATTGAATTTGCCAGTGAAAAAGCTCGACAAGAATTGCTTGCCTTTCCCTGTTCTACTCGAAGTAGGGCCTTTGCACTTTTGGATCGAATGAGAATTGATGGGCCTAATCTAGGTATGCCTCATACCCGTGCGTTAAGAGACGGGCTTTTTGAGATTCGCGCGAAGGGGCGGGATGGAATTGGACGTGTGATCTACTGTATGAAAATCGGGCGGGAAATCGTTGTCTTGCATTGTTTTGTGAAGAAGACCTCAAAAACTCCGATTAAGGAAATTCAAATTGCGTTGAAACGTCTAAAGGAGATTACAAATGACTAAACCCTTTAAGACCTTTGATGAAACCTTGGCTGACGAGATGAAAAACCCGGAATTTCGAGAAGGCTATCTTCAAGCAAAATCCGAGTTAGAAGAATTCGCAAGAATTAGAGATTTGCGAAATAAAACAGGCTTAAGCCAAGCCTGTATAGCAGCTCGCATGGGAACGAGCCAATCGGCTGTCGCTCGGCTCGAAAGAGGTCTGTCCGAAGGGCGTTGGCCTTCCATGAGTACCCTACAGCGCTACGCCGTGGCTATCGGAAAGAAACTGGAAGTGCGCTTTGTTTAAACCCCTCCGAAGAGGGGCAAGCGATGCAAAGGCGAGGAATTCATTGACGGTTGCGGTTACGATTCAAAATTGCAACGACAATTCCGACGAGTGGCTCAAAAGCCAACTCAAAGCCAATGGGGGCCGCATGAATCGACCCGTGTCTGTCCGAGATATCGGACAGGCACTAAAAGAGGGACTACGGTCCCTCGAAACCGCGTCCGTAAGGGCGCGGTAGTTCATTTCACCGAACTTTGTTTCTACTGGTGCTTTTTTCCGTATTAGACGTCTCCAACGCCGGAGTCGATCCGGCCAGTTTCATGAGCTTGGTGTAGTAGTCAATCAACTGAGGCATACCGCCGTTCATGCGCGTGTAATCGGCATAACCTTCTGAGAATTTCCTAGAAGACTCTGCCAAGACTTTCTGAGCTTCCGTGTAGTCCACATCCTTGGGAAGTGCCATGAAACTATCTTGAATTTCCTGAAAGATCCTGTAGCCGTTTTGTCAAGCGCAGGATAACGCCATACCACTCTCGCTTTCTAATTCCATACCAGTTATCGTTAAATCTATCCTTTTTGGGCACGCCCATTGTCTGACGCGCGGAGCAAGGAAGGCAGTGGGCGTGCCCGTGCCTCGCTCGAACTGTCTCAGTTCTTTCTAATTTTTAGTAGTCCGCTCCTTCGTTTCTCTAGTAATCGATAGCTTTCCCCTCGGATTGTTATCACTTCGCTGTGGTGTAGCACGCGGTCCAGAATCGCCGTCGTTGCCGTTGGATTGCCGAACACCAGCCCCCACTCCCCAACAGGTCTGTTGCTCGTTAGGATGATGCTCGACGTCTCATATCTGGCAGAGATTAACTGGAAGAACAGATAAGCCGTCTGGGGTTTTACCGGGAGGTACCCGATTTCATCAATGATGAGCAGCTTTGCCAACATTCCACTTATCAAGTGGCTGATTAAAGCAATTGGCACCATTAAACATACTGCTCATATCAACGACATTGCTTACATCCCAATCGTTTAGTGGTTGATTAAAACTCCTAGCGCCAGCAAACATCGAACCCATGTTCTTAACGTGACTTACATCCCATTTGCCTATAGGCTCATTGAAATAAGGGATGCCCTCAAACATTTGCGACATATTTTCCACGTGCGATGTATCCCAGTTCTCAATACCTGAGAAATCTAAGCGAAAGAACTCCAAGTCATCCTCGAAATCGCTTCCAAATAAATTGGACATATCGGTAATTGCAGATGTGTCGATATCCCCTAAATTAATCTCGGGATTGGCCAAAAGTTTTTCTTAACTCACTTTTCGTTTTCGGGGCATACTTCTCCATGGTCTGACTCCTATGTTCGTTATGAAATAACCGATTTATGAAAATCAAAAGAGGATTTCTCAATCGAACGCCTATTTTTAAAAACGAGGCGAATAAGACTCTCCAAAAAATCCTTAATGTTGTATGACAAAGATTCGAAAAATCTTATAAGCGAAACACGCATTCGAGATCCTCATCACGTTAAAAAGAAAGTTAACACGGCTAACGACATGTTATGACGCAAGAGTTTTAGGCTACCTCTTTCGTTTGCACCGAAAGCAAAGGACTCTAACGAGGTCCGATGTAGCGCAAGAAGCCTGCACCTCATTCCGCCTCCCTGTTTGGCTTTTCTAAAGAAACAGTGCAAGGCCATTTCAAAACGAACCATCTCCTGATCGCACAAGTAGCGTCGATAGTCTCCTCTAACTAAAGCGTCCTTTTCTTAACCGGAAATCGTGCAAACTTGAAAGGCATCAAGAGCTCTGAAGGTGCCATTTTCTAGAGGGAACGCGCCCCTGAAAACCCTCGTGGAGAAGCACAAATTTTTGAAATTGCAAGGCCTGATATATAAGGCTAAATAGACCTCTCCCAGGGTCGATTTTTCTTTATAAAACAAAGAAGAACTGGTAAAATTTCCGTGTTAGCAAGACGATTTTTCAATCGTAAAAATAGACTCTTTTAGGGGGAACTGACATGGCTCAAGCTACAGAAGAAAAGCCAGCTCTTATCTACGAAAAGAAGGTGACGTCGAACTCAAAAAATGGGGCTCGCAGTGTTTCAATGAGAATCGATTCTTCACTTACGAAGGAAGCGTTTGAGACCGAACTTAAAAAGGAATTCGCTAGATTGCGGCTTCTTGATAACGAGTTCGTCAAGGTTTCTGTCTACGAAAAAGGCAATTGGGCGTTTTATCTTCTTTGTGAAAAATGGCCAACAGAAAATGGCGAATGCTTTCGTGTCGAGTACTGCTGCCCAGATGACAAATACGAGTACTCAGGAGAAGACTTCACAAGTTGCTACTGGGATTTCAGTCTTAATTTAGAGGACGTGACGGAACTATTCTACGAAGCTCTTTGCGTTGGTCAAGATCCCTTGTATCTGGCCAGCTGGGAAAAAGACACCGATGAGGATGACCTCGAAGATTACATTGATGGCCTCCAATCGGAGTACTACCGCAAATTCGGGGAAGAGTTTGATATGAATCTATTTGATTACGCGGCCGCCCCTTGTATCGACACAATGCTTTCTTGCATCAGCAAAGGAGAACCCTTTCGAGGTAAGCCTTTTGAAGGGATGACTGAAAAAGAAATTGAAGACTGGAAAAATACCGTCTGTTTTATCGGACGTTAAGAAGAACCCCGAAACATGCTCTACAAAATCTTGAAGCGGACTTTTTTTCTAAGGTCAAACGCTCCCATTAAGGGCGCAAGAAAATCTCTTTTCCTTTTTTTTCTCAAAGTTGACTTGTAACGCACGGCTTCTCTATCGGTCACTTGCTTCTTTAAGTGCGCTTTTTTGTGATTTCTCTTTCGCATCTTTTTTGCGTCAATGAATGACGCTCCCATTCCTATCCTTGGCTCATGACTTTTAAAAGTGGCATTGCTCTTAAAAGCAAAACTTCTTGGTCTTATGTCTTTAAGTTGGCTGCGACAAACACCGTGATCCGTATGTAAGCACAAAGGAAGTCGCCATCGTTAAGAGAAAGGCTCAATTCTTTTCAGAAACGCGATTTCTCAAACAAAAAAATTTCTCAAAGACTCTTAAAAGAAAAACAGGAGTATTTAAATGAAACCCTACTCACCGAAAACCAAGACCGAACTCATCGCCTTTGTTGACAATCCCAATATTTGCTTAGGCGACATTGACACCTCTCTCATTACAGATATGTCGCGTCTATTTGCGCCCGATTGCTGCGCAAGGCGCACGGACTTTACTGGAATCGAATCCTGGGACACATCACACGTGACCACGATGAACTCGATGTTTTACTGCAACCACCTCTTTAATGCGCCAATCAATAAGTGGGACGTGAGTTCTGTGAAAGACATGCACGCTATGTTTTTTGAGGCTGAAAACTTTAACGAACATCTTGATGCGTGGGATGTGAGTTCAGTAACTGATATGAGCGAGATGTTTTCAAAGGCTAAGAGTTTTAATCAACCCATTGGCTCTTGGGACGTAAGTCATGTCACCGATATGAGTGCGATGTTTGAAGCGGCCTTTCGATTTAACCAGCCTCTTAACACGTGGAACGTTTCGCATGTCAAAAACATGTACCGCATGTTTTCCTTTGCGATTGACTTTAACCAAGCTCTTGCGTCTTGGGACGTGATTTCTGTTACAGATATGTCTGTCATGTTTCAAAACGCCATCTCTTTTAATCAAGATCTCGATTCCTGGGATGTGTGTTACGTCAAAAAGATGCAAAAGATGTTTGCTGGAGCTGAAGTCTTTAATGGCGCCATTGGCTCTTGGGATGTCTCTTGCGTTGAAGATATGAGTGCGATGTTTTCTGGGGCATACTCATTTAATCAGCCCATTAACAAATGGAACGTCAAATCGGTTAAGAAGATGCCAGAACTCTTTTGCGAAGCCAAAAGCTTTAACCAAGCAATCGGGGCGTGGAATGTAAGTAGCGTCACGGATATGCATGAGATGTTTTGGGAAGCGAGTTCTTTTAACCAACCCATCGGCGCTTGGAACATCGGGAAAGTCACCGACACGCACAGAATGTTTAAGGAAGCTGAATCCTTTAATCAACCGATTGGCTCTTGGGACGTAAGCCAAGTCACTGACATGAGTTCGATGTTTGCTGAAGCCACGAACTTTAACCAGGAAATTAATGACTGGGACGTCAGCGCCGTAACGAATATGGAAGCGATGTTTTGTTGTGCAAAGCGTTTTAATCAACCACTTAACAAGTGGAACGTAAGTTCAGTGACGAATATGAGCTCTATGTTTCGAAACGCCTACGACTTCAATCAAGATCTAGATCGTTGGGATGTAAGTTATGTTGAGGATATGAGTACGATGTTTTCTGACGCTTACAGTTTTAACGGAGCCATTGAATCTTGGGACGTTAGTTCAGTAACAGATATGCAATCGATGTTTTGCCGCGCCAAAAACTTTAATCAGCCCATTGGCTCTTGGAATGTGAGCAATGTCGTTACTATGGATGCGATGTTTGAGGAAGCCTCAAGCTTTAATCATCCTGTTGGCAATTG
>OJOO01000447.1_pt1 | contig 19911 bp, 16 predicted proteins | sample 1598171 | NCBI WGS metagenome assembly OJOO01 (sample SAMN01915208, study PRJEB22387) | human gut metagenome | isolation source: stool | host: Homo sapiens | place: USA
TTGCAAAATTTCTGTTATTTTATATAACAATATTGATTTTCACAAGAATATTTGGTCAGTTTATGGCGAAAATATTATAACAATCTTTGCTTTTTACTCAATTCCTGTTACTTTGTAATCTTTATCCTCAACTGTCTGTGTTAAAACATCATCAGATACTTCATTTGTCATAGAAACAACAGCTGTTCCTTCTTCATGACTTACTACAGCTTCTTCTACTCCATCTAAAGCTTCTAAGGCTTTCTTTACTGTAGCCTCACAGTGTCCACACATCATTCCTTCGATCTTCATTGTTTTCTTCATTGTAATTTCCTCCTGTTTTATTGTTGTATTTTGAACCTGAATTTCTTCAAGTACTACACTGTTTTTGATTTTCTTATCTCTGTTTGTATCGTGCATTTTAAAGAGATTTAATCGTAATGCATTGGTAACAACACAAAAACTTGATAAGCTCATTGCCGCTGCACCAAACATTGGATTTAGTTTCCATCCAAGTAACATATACCATGCACCTGCAGCTAATGGAATTCCAATGATGTTGTAGATAAATGCCCAGAATAAGTTTTCATGAATGTTCTTAAGTGTTGCACGACTCAAACGAATAGCTGCCGGTACATCACTTAAACGGCTTTTCATTAAGACAACATCGGCCGCATCGATTGCGATATCTGTTCCTGCACCAATAGCAATTCCCATATCAGCTCTTGTAAGCGCTGGTGCATCATTGATACCATCACCAACCATTGCAACTTTTCCTTTTTCTTTTAAGTCACGAATGACACTTTCTTTTCCTTCTGGTAAAACTCCTGCGATTACCTGGTCAACACCTGCTTGTTCTCCAATAGCTTTTGCAGTACGTTCGTTATCTCCAGTTAACATGACAACACGGATTCCCATGTTCTGAAGTTCTTTCACTGCCTGAGGACTGTCTTCTTTGATCACGTCAGCAACAGCAATAATACCGATCATCTGATCATCACAGGCAAAGAATAAAGGCGTCTTTCCCTGATTGGCAAGTTCTTCAGATTTCTTGATTATAGATACTGGAATTGTTGTATATTTCTCAATAAATCTCTGATTACCACCATAAATTGTTTCGTTTTCAATCTTCCCAGAAAGACCATTCCCTGCAACCGCCTGGAAGTCTTTGATTTCAAGATTATCACTAAGATTTATTTCTTCGGCTTTTTGTAAGATTGCATGTGCAAGAGGATGCTCACTCTTTTTCTCTAAAGCATACGCCATAGAAAGAAGTTCCTCTTCACTGATACCATCCACAGCTACCATATCTGTCACCTGTGGTTTTCCACTTGTGATCGTTCCTGTTTTATCTAAAGCAACGATCTGTGTCTTTCCTGTTTCTTCTAAGGATACGGCTGTCTTAAACATGATTCCATGTTTGGCACCCATTCCATTTCCAACCATGATCGCTACTGGTGTTGCAAGTCCTAAAGCACAAGGGCAGCTGATCACTAAGACAGAAATAGCTCTTGCAAGTGCAAATCCAAAACTCTGTCCAACAAGCAGCCAAATGATCATTGTTGCGATTGCAATACAGATAACCGTTGGGACAAAAATTCCTGATACTTTATCTGCAACTTTTGCAATCGGTGCTTTGGTTGCGGCTGCATCGCTGACCATCTGAATGATCTGAGAAAGAGTTGTATCTTCCCCAACTCTTGTAGCTTCACATTTTAGATAACCAGATGTATTTAATGTTGCCGCAGATACAGCATCGCCTTCTTTTTTATCTACAGGGATACTTTCTCCTGTTAAGGCGGATTCATTTAACGCACTGTTTCCTTCGATAATGATACCATCTACTGGTATATTCTCTCCAGGTTTTACAACAAAGATATCTCCCTGATGTACCTGTTCGATTCCGACTTCCATTTCCTGTCCATTACGGATCACAACGGCTGTCTTTGGTGCAAGTTTCATCAAACTCTTTAAGGCATCTGTCGTTTTTCCTTTGGATCTTGCTTCTAACATCTTACCAACCGTGATCAGTGTTAAGATCATGGCTGCAGATTCAAAATAGAATTCATGCATATATTTCATGACAGCATCCATATTTTGATGCATCTGAGCATCTGTCATGGCAAATAAAACATAAACGCTGTATCCATAAGAAGCTGCTGATCCTAAAGCAACCAGCGTATCCATATTCGGCGCTTTATGGAATAAGCTCTTAAATCCACTGATGAAGAACTTCTGGTTAATGACCATGATCACCGTTGTAAATAACAGCTGGATCAGCCCCATTGCTACATGGTTTCCATCTAAAATCTTAGGAATTGGCCAGTTCCACATCATATGTCCCATTGACAGATACATAAGTGGGATCAAAAAACATAACGATGCGATCAGACGTTTCTTTAAGACAGGAGTTTCTCTGTCTTTTAATAAATCTGCATCCGAAGAACTGCTCTGTATCTGTTCTCCTTTTTTCTTTGCTCCATATCCGGCATCTTCCACTGCTTTAATGATTGCAGACGGATCTGCGGTTCCTTCAACGCCCATTGAGTTTGTCAGCAGGCTTACAGAGCAGGATGTCACTCCCTCTACACTGGAAACCGCTTTCTCCACACGTGCACTGCAAGCAGCACAGCTCATGCCAGTCACTTGATATTGTTCCATGGTTTCCCTTCCTTTCATTTTGTTTATTAAATTGTTATTTCATTAGTTTTTGTAAAACTTTTACTAATTCATCGATTGTTTCATCTTTGCCTTCTCTGATATCTTCTGCAACGCAGGTTCTGATATGATTGGCAAGAAGGATTTTATTGAAACTGTTCAACGCTGCATTAACAGCTGATACTTGAACTAAGATGTCCGTGCAATAAGTATCGTTCTCTACCATCTTTTTTATTCCTCTAACCTGACCTTCAATACGGCTTAAACGATTGATCAGATCTCTATATTCTTTGTCGGAACGTTCTTTTGTCTTGTGATGACAACAACATTCTTTTTGTTCTTCCATTTTAATTACCTCCTTTACGATCAGTATTATATACCCTGCTGGGGTATATTGCAAGTTTTTTATTTGAGAAAAAGTTGCAATTATATAGCCCAGCTTATTTTACAATTCTTAAAATATATGGAACTATGATAAGATCATTGATAAAATCCCTAAAATAGCATATAATAATTTTAGGGATTAATTATGAAACTTAGGAGGTGATATTATGATTACAACAACGGCAACTGATATTCAGAACAACTTTGGGAAATATTTAAAAGCTGTTCAAGAAGGTAATGAAATCATTATTCTAAAAAAAGGAAAAGAAGTCGCCAGATTGATTTCAAAAGACACAGGTATTTCTTTTTTAACAGATTCTCTAACTGGAATTCTAAAAAACGATTATAACGAAAAGGATATTCGTGCAGAAAGGATCGCAGAAAAATATGAAAATATTGATTGATACAAATGTAATTCTTGATGTATTATGCGACAGAACTGATTTTGTTGAAAACTCTTCAAAAATCTGGAAATTATGCGAAGTTGAAAAGATTGATGGCTATATTTCAGCATTATCTATTCCAAATATTGTTTATATTCTAAGAAAAGAGTTAACACCAGAAAAAACGCAGCAGATTATTGAGCAATTATTTATGATTTTTCATATTGCCGATCTAAAGTCTTCTGATATAAGGAAAGCTGCAAACATGAAAACTTCCGATTATGAAGATGCGATTCAAATGGTATGTGCACAACGAATGAAAGTAGATTTTATTGTAACTCGTAATATTAAGGATTTCATCGAAAGTAAAGTACCTGCTATGAAACCAGACGAATTATTAGAACGTAGAGAACAAGGAGGCAGGCCACAAAGGGGGGGGCCTCCTTTTTATTATATTAAATTAATCTTCTTTCTCAACCTTACGGTTTTCTCTATTAGCAATCTCTTCTTTGATTGCAGCTAAGAAGTCATCTAACTTCATCTGTCCTTCATCACCTTTGAATCTGCTTCTTACTGATACAGCTTCGTTTTCTTCTTCTTTTCCACCAACAACTAACATATATGGAATCTTCTGAAGCTGTGCTTCACGGATCTTGTATCCCATCTTCTCAGCTCTTGTATCGATGTCTGCACGGATTCCTGCTGCCTTTAATGTATCAAGTACCTTATTAGCATAATTTAAATGCTTATCAGAGATAGGAATCACTTCAACCTGCACTGGAGCTAACCATGTAGGGAAAGCACCTGCAAAATGTTCGATTAAGATACCGATGAAACGTTCGATAGATCCAAATGCAACACGATGGATCATGATTGGACGATGTTTCTCTCCATCTGCTCCTGTGTAGTGAAGATCAAAACGTAATGGAAGCTGGAAGTCAAGCTGGATCGTTCCACACTGCCATGTTCTTCCGATAGAATCCTCTAAGTGGAAATCAATTTTAGGTCCGTAGAATGCTCCATCTCCTTCATTTACCACATAATCAAGTCCAAGATCATCTAAAGCTGCACGAAGAGAATCTGTTGCAAGTTCCCAATCTTCGTCACTTCCCATGCTGTCATCTGGACGAGTAGAAAGTTCTACATGATACTTAAATCCAAATAAGTTGTAAACCTGATCGATCAATCCTGCAACACCTTTGATCTCATCTTTGATCTGATCTGGTGTCATAAAGATATGTGCATCATCCTGTGTGAAGCAACGAACACGCATTAATCCATGTAACTGACCAGATTTTTCATGACGATGTACTAATCCTAACTCACCCATTCTTAATGGAAGATCTCTATAAGAACGTGGCTCAGAATCATAAACAAGAACTCCACCTGGGCAGTTCATAGGTTTGATTGCAAAATCCTGATCATCGATGACTGTTGTATACATGTTTTCTTTGTAATGATCCCAGTGTCCAGATGTTTCCCATAAGTGACGGCTTAACATGATAGGTGTTGAGATCTCAACATATCCAGCCTTCTGATGGATTTCACGCCAGTAATCTAATAATGTATTTTTAAGAACCATACCTTTTGGAAGGAAGAATGGGAATCCTGGTCCTTCTTCTCTCATCATAAACAGACCAAGTTCTTTTCCAAGTTTACGATGATCACGTTTTCTAGCCTCTTCCATCATTGTAAGGTATGCATCTAATTCTGCTTTCTTTGTAAATGCAGTACCATAGATTCTTGTAAGCATCTGGTTATGCTCATCTCCACGCCAGTAAGCACCTGCAATACTTGTAAGTTTGAATGCTTTCACTGGTTTTGTAGTCATTAAGTGAGGTCCTGCACAAAGATCAACAAATTCACCCTGCTGATAGAAGCTGATCACAGAATCTTCTGGAAGATCTTCGATCAATTCTACTTTGTAAGGTTCGTTTCTTTCTTTCATAAATGCGATCGCTTCATCTCTAGGTTTTGTAAAGCTTGTGATCTCAAGATTTTCTTTGACGATCTTCTTCATTTCTTTCTCAATCTTCTCAAGGTCTTCCTGTGTAAATGGAGTATCTTTCTCCATATCATAGTAGAAACCATTGTCGATAGAAGGTCCGATCGCAAGTTTTGTTTCTGGATATAAACGTTTTACTGCCTGAGCTAAAATATGGGATGCTGTATGACGGAATGCATGTTTTCCTTCATCAGAATCAAATGTTAAGATATTTAATTCGCAGTCTTTATCAATGACAGTTCTAAGGTCAACAACTTCTCCATCAACCTCACCCGCACAGGCAACTCTTGCCAGTCCTTCACTGATATCTTTCGCAATATCAATGACTGACATATTGTTTTCATACTCTTTTACAGATCCATCTTTTAATGTAATCTTCATCTTCTTGTTCATCCTTTCTTGATATATAACGTTTTATTTATCCTGTCACAATTCTCTATAGATTTCTTCTATAATAAATCTATAACAGAAATAAAAAATCCCATGGACTAATAAAAATCCATGGGACGAGTTATCGCGGTTCCACCCTGGTTATCTGTTTCATATCCTTTGATCATAAACTCCAGAAACAGATCACTTAATCGACGATTAACGGTGTCAGCCGGGCTGGTTTACAGCCACTCCGAGGTGGTCTTCCTTTGTTTGTCTGCTTAGGATACTTTCAGCAAATGTATCCCTCTCTGGAAGCTTTCCACAAAGTACTCTTCTCATCAACGTTTTCTTCTTTTTGATTTCTTGTAAATTATAGCATTGTGATTCTATAAAATCAATACAAAAATAGAAAATTATAAACGATTCATTAATAAATAGGCATTCTTTACAACTGCTGCCGCCCATTCACCGCCAACACAATAGTGTTTATTCACTGCTGCAGCAGAAGTTCCAGCATAATAACTTCCACCTGGTGTCAGATATTTTTCATGTAAGGTTTCTGCAGTTGCTAAAAGTCCTGCTTCTTTTGTTGATTTGTTAATTCCTTTTGCATGATCCGATGTCACACCATATCCAGTCAGATTATTATCTTCCCTCGCACGGCGGCTCGTGCCCCATGCACTTTCATGTGCAGCGATTCCCATCAAAAAAACTGCATTCACATGATATTTCTCTTCTGCCTTCACATAAGCTTTCGCATCTTCATACAAAGCAGTTCCTTCCAAGATATGTTTGGCGTCTGAAACTGTAATATGACTTAGAGCACTGACATCATTTGGATTAAAATATCTTGTCTGTTTCTCTTTTTTGATCTCTCCTTTAAACTTCTTGATCTGCTTCTTGATCGCCTGAACCTTTTCTTCCATTGGTCTGATTGGAAGTATCTGTTCGTTCTTTAAATACTGATCAAGCTGAATCGTTTCATTCTTATCAAGCAAAGTCTCAAAGTCCAGATGATTGATTCCAAAGACATATTTGCTTGAGATCGTTCTCAGATTCTCGTCTCCAAATAAATCTGCAAGCTCATATAAATCTTCTCTTAACTGCTCATCTTTTTTAGAAATCTTCATAGAAGGAGTGATTTCCTGCCCATATAAAGCAATCTCCGCCTTGGAATTTGCTGTATACTTTTTATAGAATTCATTTATAGATTGTGCTTTTTGCTGTTCCAGGCGAATCTCTTCCTGAATCTTTGCTTTCTGTTTTTTCAGCTGTTTCACTTTCGCCTGTTTATCCTTGATCCTTCCTTCGATCGTATCCGAAGAACTCTTACTGATCACTTGTGTTGGCATTGGAATGACTTTGTTTTCTTCCTTTTTCTTTGATTTTGTCTTCTTTGTCTCAGTATGTTTCTTGCTTGTTGTCTTTTTCTTATGTTGTTCTTTACTTTGCGTTCTTTTTGTTTCTTGCACCGTTGCTGCTGTTTCGCTAGAAACTTCTGTTGTCACTGCCTGATCGGTCTGTGTATCATCTGCATAAACCGGTATTACAGAGATTGTCATAATCGCGCATACAAATGCTGTCATAATCTTACGTCTCATGATTGCTTCCTCCCTTTGTTTGAACATTGTTATGACATGATCATCTTTCTAATACTCAATTTTATCTGGTAATTTCTACCTTACTCCTTTTTGTATAAAAATTCAAGTACGCAGTGTTACGTACTTATAAAATTTTTATTCTTTATGATGTAGGAAACAACCTTCCTCATGTGACTCGATCATACCAACTGCCTGCAGATAGGAATAAATGATCGTTGTCCCGACAAATTTCATTCCACGTTTCTTTAAATCCTTTGAAATCTGGTCGGATAATTCTGAAGATGTTTTTCCCGTCTCATGAATGATCTTATGATCTGTAAACTTCCATAAATATTCAGAAAAGGTTCCATATTGTTCCTGGATTTTCATAAAAATAGTCGCATTTGATACGGCAGCAGATATTTTTCTTTGGTTTCTTATAATCCCTTTATTTTCTTTTAATTGCGCTTGTTTCTCCTCATCATATGCACTCACTTTATATACATCAAAATCATCAAACGCTTCTCTGAACGCTTCTCGTTTATTTAACACACACTCCCACGATAATCCTGCCTGAAACGATTCCAAGATCAGCATTTCAAACAATTTATGGTCGTCATAGACAGGCACTCCCCATTCTTTATCGTGATACTCAATATATATCGGATTCTTTGGATTAGCCCAACTGCATCTGTCTTTTCCATCGTGATATTTCATAAAAATGTCTTCCTCCATTTGTTTATTATAGTATAACTGACATCTTTGTCAGATCATCTAAAATCCACATTCACAACCACAATCTCCGCTTTCGTTCCGACCCTCATATTCGGGCCAAATAAACCGACACCTGAAGTTACGATCTGATGCGCATTTCCAACCTTACGATATCCATACGGATTCTTCCAAAACAAATGAATTGTAATATTCCCAGGGAACAGCTGTCCATCATGCGTATGCCCGCAAAGATCAATGTCTACTCCTGCCTGATTTAACTCTTCCAACTGCCTTGGCTCATGATCCAGTACGATCACAGGCTTTTTAAGATCCATTCCATTTACCAGTTCTTTTGGAGTCTTACGTCTGCTGATCCCACGGCCTACTTTCTCAGCATCTGGTCTTCCATAGAGATAGAAGCTTTGATCAATACAAACAGATTCATCTCTTAATAACTTCATTCCTGCCCTTTTTACAAATTCATCCATTCTTGGATCGCTGACCTTTTTCTCCCGACCGCTTCCAAATGTAAATCCTGCAAGAATCTTTTCATCAATATCATGATTTCCATAAACTGCATAAACACCGTATTGACTCTTTAGCTGTCGAAATATCTTGACCAACTGATCTGGATCATCTAATGCATTATATTCATTATCAAAAATGTCTCCTGCGACCACGATCAAATCTGGACTTTGCTGATTTACTTTCATTACCATCTGTTTCATCTGAGAACATCCAATATTGTATCCAAGATGAAGATCTGCAAGTAAAATGATCTTTAGCTTTTTATGATTTCCTGCTTTTTTATGTATCGTTACGTGGTAGCTTGTTGTCCTGATATTCCTTGCATTACACACTCCATAAAAACTGGTTGATACGATCAAGATCATACAAATGCTTCCAACAATCCTAAAAACTTTTGGTGTCCGAAACTTTTCCTGATCTGCTTTTACAAAATAGATCAAGATCAGGCGGATCAGATCCACAATAAGGATCGTAAGCGCCAAATACATCAAAACACCCAGCCAGTAATTACTAATCAGTTTCATAACACGTCGCATTGTTCCTTGTGGAATTAAAAATGCGATCAGAATACTGAATGCAAAAAATACATAGATCATGACGAAAACTGCTTTGATCCATTTCTTTTTAAAGTGAACATGACAAGTCTCCAGCCATTTTAAGATTCGAAATAAAAAATAGGCGTTTAGCAACAAATATAATGGTGCCAGATATATTGCTATCATTTTCTTTTACACACCTTCTTTCCTGTCGTATTTTCTTCATATGAATTTCTTATCTAATTCATCGAAATCTGGTAAACGGTTGCCTGATTCGTCAGTGGATCTCGATTCTGGTAATCAAACAACAGAATCGTTTCTTTCTTTCCAAAGTCTTCATCTACTGCATAATCAAATCGTTCCATATGGGAAAGTTTGCGCATATTCTTTTCACCAAAGTATACAAGCTGTTCATCTTTTAATAGGATTTCCTCATTGATATAACGAAGTTCGTCCTTTTGTAATGTATAATCTCCTGCAAAATCCGGACGTTTCTTTACATTTTCACGAAGATATAAGTCATACGTTAACAGCTCTTTATATAATACAAGATTTTCTTCCTCTGTAATAGTTTGTATAAATTCATATAAGATTTCAAATCGGGCAATCCGGCTGTGGCTGACCTTGTCATAACCTTTCTCCTCATAAAATCTGGCAAGTGTATCATATAAAGCAAATGCAGTGTCAAATTCTTTTTCCAACAACCGCAAGGTGTTCGAAAACTGGCTGCTATTATAATAAACTTCCACCATTTCTTCCACTTTCTTTAAAACCAGTACATCTTCATAAGGCAGCCATTTTGTATAAAGGACTTCATAAGGCGGTGTATCTTTATAAACAAGCCCATAGTTCTCTTTTTGTTTTTCCATATAAGAACCTTTTAATACTTTTAAAAAGCCTAACTGTAATTGTTCTGGATGTACTTCATAGACATCCTGAAATGACTGTTTAAAACTTTCAAGATCTTCATAGGGCAGTCCTGCGATCAGATCCAAATGTTGATGTATATTATGTCCAGCATTGATCCTTGTTACAATATCTGCAACTTTCTTAAAATCCATTTTCCTGTGAATCTCAGTGATCGTGTCGATGTTCGTTGACTGAACGCCAATCTCTAACTGAATCAGTCCCGGACGCATATCAGAGATCAATTCAATTTCATCATCCTTTAAGACATCTGCTGCCACTTCAAAATGGAAATTGGTAATGCCGTTATCATGTTCCTTTATATAACGCCAGATTTCCATTGCATGATCATGTCGACAGTTAAAGGTACGATCGACAAATTTGACCTGTGGCACTTTATGATCTAAGAAAAACTGTAATTCCTTTTTGACAAGAGAAAGATTTCGGAAGCGCAGGCATTTATCGATCGAAGATAAACAATAACTACATGAAAATGGACAGCCCCTGCTTGATTCATAGTAGATGATCTTATGTTCAAAATCTTCAATATGTTCATATACAAATGGAACTTTACTTAAGTCCATCACTGGACGCCATGGTGTTTCTACGATCTCATCTTCATTTCTATAAGTTAGTCCAGGAATCTTGCTAAGATCATCTCTCTTTTCATGATAATAATCAAGCACTTCAAGGAATGTAACTTCTCCTTCCCCTTTCATCACACCCGTTACCTGTGGAAGTCGTCTTAAAACTTCTCTGGAATCATAGGAAACTTCTGGTCCTCCAAGCCAGATTGGAACATCCGGCAGTAGTTTATGAATTTCCCTGATCACACGTTCTATGTATTCAATATTCCAGATATAACAGGAAAAACAAAGGATATCTGGATGTTTCTGATACAGACTCATCAGGATATCATCCACCTGCTGATTGATCGTATATTCTGCAATCTCGACTTCATCGATATATGGCTTTGCGTAGGCACGAAGGCAGTAAACTGCAAGGTTCGAGTGAATGTATTTCGAATTGATCGCTGTTAATATTGTGTGTTTCTTTGTCATATTATTTATCTCGCACTTTCTTTATTTTGTTTCATTCGGAATATCTTTTTGTTTTGTCTTACTCTGAAAATAGATAAACGAATCCGCCGCATCAAGAATATCACTAAATTCATCTCTTGGTGCGATCTCAATATATTTTTTTAATAAATCTTTCTCTTCTCTCTTATATCTTCCATAAAAAATGTCAAACAGATTATGACCCCGCATATAGGTTTTGATCTCTTCCATATGTTCTTTCATATCTTTCGGTGATGTAAAATCACGTCCAATAATCTGTATCAAATGAACTCCACTTTTAATCCTATGCAGATATTCTCTCCATTTATTAAATAAAATCTCATAAAAAGCATCTTCAGATTCTACAACTCCAAGTTTTGACATGATCTCTGGATTTAAAAAATAATTTTCAAAGGAATAATATTTTAAGATCAATACATTTTTCCTTGTCACTTTTGGTAAATGATCAACATCAACAAGATTTCTTTCATCATAATACTTACAAAGCTGTCTGCCAAGCATATCTCGATCTTTCCCATCACTATCGCGAATCATCAAGAACCGATCTTTCATATAAAGCTGGTTCATATATTTTAAATTCGCATACGTCTTAATATTCGTACAACTGTTTGTTGTCAGGATCGCTACACGATTTAATCTGCCATCTTCATCATAAATCTCAGAATAGTAATGATTTAACAACAATGGCAAACGGTATTTATCTTGTTTTCCTTCTACGATAAAAACAAAATCAACATTCATAAGATCAGAAGCACTATATCCAAGATCATCTAATACCGAACCAATGTTTGTTTTCTTTTTTGCAACAGAATATGAATCTTCATCCAATATGATCTGACATAATTGTCTACTGCTAAAATTGGCTAATAAATGTGGAGAATGTGTTGTAAAGATCACCTGATTCTTCTGTGCCAGACGATAAAGGATCTCACTGGCTGTCTTTTGCAGTTGTGGATGCAAAAACATCTCTGGTTCCTCTACCAGAATGATCGATGAAAGACTATTCTCATCCATTACATAAGCTTCCAGAAGAGAAAGCATATAAATACTTTTCATTCCACGCCCCAATCGTTCCACAGAAATTGAAATATCACGTTCTTTGTTATAAGCCTCTGCATTAACTTGAAGCATCTGGTCAACATCGTAATTCATAGAGAAAATGATATCCTCAAATCCGCCGTTCTTATGGAAGCTTTCATTAATACGTTTCTCAAACTGGTCAATGTTCATCTCGTACAATTTATATTCAAATAACTTTGCAGCCTCAAATGCATTCAGCTCTTTTGGACTCTTCTGATCGATCAGACCGATACACTGAAAACAATGAGTACATGGTTTCACAGGATCAAACATACAACAGTTTGTGCGCATGATCTTAAGCAGACTGTCTTCCTGTAGCATAAAAAGATCATCCTGTATCTGTTTTAGATTACGGTTCGTTCCAATGAAATAAATGATTGGGAAAATCTCTCGGATATACTTATTATGCTTCTTCTTACCATCGTAAAACCGCTGTTTGCCTTCTTTATTAGCAATGAACGTAAAGGTGATCTCTTCATTTTGGTAAGATGGAAGTTTACTTTCAAAATCCTTTTTCCAAAGATCGTATTTTTTATACTGGCTCACCATACCATTTTTATGAAAAATATGAAGATCTTCTTCTGTAATGGATAATATAAATCCAATTTCTATATTTTGCATTGTCTCATTAAAATCATCCAATGAGATTTCATAAGATCCTTCGACTGCACGCAAGGCATGAAGGATGGATGATTTTCCTGTATTATTCTTTCCAACAAGAATCAGAGCATTCTGGATATCTGATATTTCCATATGCCGGATTGATTTAAAATTTTTGATCGATAAATATTTAATCTCCATAAGATGCTCCTTTCTTTTTTATCTTTATTATCTCACGAATCATCTTGGAAATCTATATTCTGTTATAAATAACATTCCGGTCTTCTGGTTGAAAAATATGGCTTGCTTTCCCTTAATTTCTCTGCCTGACTAAGATCAATTTCACATTCAATAAGCTGCTGCCTGTCATCTGCTTTAAAGATGACATCTCCATCTGGACCAACAAGTAGTGATTCTCCTGCAAAATCCATATGATCTTCTTTTCCAACACGGTTACACATCGCGATAAACACCTGATTTTGCATTGCCTGTACACGGATTTCCCATTCAAACATCTCCATTGGTTCATCTTTTGTATTTGCAGTTGGAATAATGATCAGGTCAGCTCCTTTTAAAGTTGTCGTTCGAATACTTTCCGGAAGGTGTCTGTCATAACAGATCACAATTCCGATCTTGCCAAACGAAGTATCAAAAACCTGAAATCCTTCTTCGGATGGTGTGTAGTAATCCTGCTCATAAAAATTTTGTGCCTGTGCAATATGTACCATCTTAGAACGGCCTTCAAGTTCTCCTTTTGGATTGATCCATAAAGAAGTATCATAACGTTTTTGATTTTCTTCGAAGTAAACATTCGGAGATAAATAATACTGATGTTGTTTTGCTTTTTCTTTCAATAATTGTATCTCTTTACTATGACTTGTCATACAATATTTTGCTGCATCTCTTTTTTCGTACTTCGGAAAAAATGGGGACAGTTGGATTTCTGGGAAAAATAAAAGATCACTGTCTTTTGCCCGATCACAGTATTTTAAGGAAGTTTCTAAATTGTGGTTGATATCATCACTCATCTGCATCTGTGCCATTGCAATTTTCATCTTAATTATCTCCTGTCATTTATTTTTGTAGCTTTTATTATCTCATTTTTTGTATTTAAAATCCAGTCACGAACAGACATATATTTAGAAATGTTACAATCACTGCAATTGTAAAAAGTGTCATCTTCAATCGTTTAGAGTTTGCATATTTTCCCATCACTTTCTTTGAAGATGTCAGGTAAATCTGCGTAAAGATCGTAATTGGAAGCTGTATCGCTAAAAACATCTGGGAATAGATCAGTCCATCAAAAGGGGATTTTATGAATAAAATGATCATAGCTGCAGGTATCATTGTAATAAGAACACCAAGTTTCGTATCTTTATGATTAATATCATATGGCTGACTAAAAATCCCAGAAAAAATCGTTCCACCAGCCATTCCTGCTGTAATACTTGATGAAATTCCTGCCAGCAATAAGGCTAGCGCGAAAATAATTGATGCTGCACTTCCAAGGAGAGGTGTTAACATAGAACCTGCCAAATGAATATCATCGATGGAATGACCATTTCCCTGATACAGGGTAGCTGCTGCCATTAAGATCATTGCACTGTTGATCGCCCATCCAATGATCATGGAAAACAAAGTGTCCTTAAATTCGTATTTTAACTGCTGCTCTATCACATTTTCATCTTTTAGATTCCATTCCCGACTCTGAATGATCTCTGAATGTAAAAACAGGTTATGCGGCATCACGACTGCTCCTAGAACACTCATGACAACTGGAAGTGAACCTTTTGGGACTTCTGGCTTTACCCATCCGATCAGTGCCTGTTTCCATTCAATATCTGCAATACAGATTTCAAACAGAAAAGAAAATCCGATCAGTGATACAAACAAAATGATAAGTTTCTCTATTCTGCTATAAGCATTCGTAAACTGACAGATCAGTACGATCCCTAAAATGATAAATGTACCAATCTTTACTGGAATATGGAACAACATTTCTAATGCCATTGCACCACCTAAAAGTTCTGCCATTGCGGTTGCGATCGATGCTACAACTGCCGTTAATAAAATGATGTTCTTAAGCCCTTTATTAATATACAGACTTGTTGCTTCTGATAAACATTTTCCTGTGACGATTCCTAGATGTGCTGCATTATGTTGTAAGATAATGAGCATGATCGTTGATAATGTGACCATCCATAATAACGTATATCCATAACCGGAACCTGCTGCAATATTACTTGCCCAGTTTCCTGGATCTATAAAACCTACGGTGACTAGTAAACCTGGTCCGACATATCTTAGGAAATTCATCGCTTCTTTTGTTGATGATTTAAAAATTTGCATCATACACGAAATGTTCCTTTCTTTTTATTTTTATTCTGGTTAGATTCAACTAACTATCATTATACATAGAAGGGGAAAGTTTGCAAGCTTTGTGAAAAATTGATAGAATAAGTCATGTATTACTTTTCCTTTATGTGATCATCAATAGCAGATAAAGGAAAAAAACAAATAAGAAACAGGTGAATTTATGAAATCATTACCATATTATGACGATCTGACTGCAAGACAGACAATCAAATTACGTGAACTTATTAAAACTCTTCCGCCTTTTGCGAAAGAATTTTTCCGTGCAATTGATTCTACCACACAAGTAAGAACTCGAATTGCTTATGCTTATGATCTGAGAGTGTTCTTTCATTTTCTGATCGATGAAAATCCTGCTTACCGTAATTATTCTGTACTGGATTTTAAAGTGAGTGATCTTGATAAGATTGAATCCGTTGATCTGGAAGAATATATGGAATATTTGAAAGTATATATTTCGGAAGAACAACATAAGCATATGCAGAATACTGAACAAGGTGTTTTTCGTAAGATGTCTGCACTTCGTTCTTTTTACGGATATTTTTATAAACGACAGCTGATCGAGAAAAATCCAACATTGCTTGTCGATATGCCAAAGATCCGTGAGAAGGAAATTATCCGTTTAGAAGCCGATGAAGTTGCTTCTTTGCTTGATTTTGTAGAACACGGTGGTGACCATTTAACTGGGCAGAAACGTGCTTATTATGAAAAGACAAAGGAACGTGATCTTGCGATCATTACACTTCTTCTTGGAACTGGTATCCGTGTGTCTGAATTAGTAGGTCTAAACATTGATGATGTTGATTTCCGCAATAACGGTCTTCATCTGATCCGAAAAGGCCGAAAAGAAATGACCGTTTATTTTGGAAATGAAGTTGCAGATGCTTTAGAGCAATATATGGAAGGCAGCAGAAAACTCATCATTCCAAAGGAAGGACATGAAGATGCTTTATTTTATTCTATGCAAAGACGAAGAATTGGTGTGCAGGCGGTCCAGAATCTTGTGAAAAAATATGCGAAAGAAGTCACTCCACTAAAGAAGATCACGCCTCATAAACTGCGTAGTACTTATGGTACTGCTCTTTATCAGGAGACCGATGATATTTATCTTGTAGCGGAAGTCCTTGGACACTCTGATGTTAATACGACCCGAAAACATTATGCTGCTATGTCTGATACGAGACGGCGTCAGGCAGCAGGGAAAGTTGTATTGAGGGAATCTGCTTCACATGATTCTGAGGATTCAAATTCATAAATTTTTTATCAAGAAAATGTTTGTAAAAATTAGAGAGGAAAATATTACTATGCTTACTTTTTTAATTGTTTGTCCTGCCGTTTTTCTGGCTGGACTGATTGATGCGATCGGAGGCGGTGGTGGATTAATTTCTCTGCCAATTTATCTGTTGGCAGGATTGCCTCCTCACAGAGCAATTGCTACAAATAAATTAAGTTCTTCCATGGGAACAGCTGCAGCCACAGTACGTTTTGCAAAAATGGGACATATTAATTTTAAGATCGCACTAAGTTGTTCTGTTACGGCTATTTTAGGATCATTTTGGGGAGCTTCATTATCTGTTTATACGAATGAACGTATTATTCAGATTTTTATTTTAGTACTACTTCCAATCCTGTTTGTATATCTTTTATTTACAAAGAAAGATTTTGATTCTTTTGTCCTTGAAATTTCTAAATCAACTTATATCGCAAGTATTTTATCTGCTTTTGTGATCGGTATTTATGATGGATTTTATGGACCTGGAACTGGAACATTTTTATTACTTTGCCTGACACGTTTTGCAGGTCTAGATGTATTAACTGCTTCTGGTGTCACGAAATTTATTAATCTTGTTACAAACTTAACAGCATTAGTTACTTTCTTATTTTATGGAAAAGTGTATTTGCTGCTTGGATTTGTTGCTGGTCTGTGTTCTATTCTTGGGAATCTGATCGGTTCTGGAATGCTTACGAAGAATGCTGATAAGGTTTTAAAACCTGCGATTCTCGGTGTTATTTGTATTTTCTTTGTAAGAACGATCACGACATTTTAATTATTTTATGTGAACTACCCACCACCTAAAGGTAGTGGGCTTCTGTTAAATGGTTCACCAGACTAAGTTCTTAGAAATGAGAACTACGATATTCAGGTCATGACACCTATGGTTGACGCAACAGACCATTGCAACTGTCGTGTATATTTAAGTCGGGTCAGAGTAAGAAAAGCCTTGTGATATACATGTAAAAAGCCTTTATATCATTGTCGAGTTGAAGTCGGATTTCTTAAATGGCAACAGTTTAAGAATACGCACAACCATTACTTATGTAGTGGAGTTATGTATTAAATTACATTGATGAAAGGAGTATCTGTTATGGTATATATATTGGATATTAACGGACAGCCTCTTATGCCTACTGACAGGTATGGTAAGGTAAAGCATTTGCTGAGACAGGGTAAAGCTGTCGTGGTAAAAAGATGTCCGTTTACAATACGGTTGTTGTATGACACCACTGCATATACGCAGAAATTAACTTTAGGAGTTGACACAGGCTCAGGTACGCTTGGAACTGCCGTATCAGATGAAAAAGGAAATATTGTTTATATGTCTGAGGTAACAGTCAGAAATGATATCACCGATAAGATGAAGCAACGCCTGAGATACCGCAGAAACCGCAGGAACAGAAAAACCCGTTATCGTAAGGCACGATATCTTAACCGCAGAAACAGTATCAAATCAGACAGGTTCAATCCTACCATGACAAGCAAATTTCACAGTCACATTAAAGAAATTGATTACATCAAATCAATTCTGCCAGTTAAGACGCTTGTACTGGAAACAGGTCAGTTTGACACACACCTTTTAAAAAACCCATGTCTTGCAAATCCAAAAGTAAGACACTGGGGTTATCAGAAAGGCGTTAATTATGGATTTGAAAACACTAAGGCTATGGTGTTAAACAGGGATAATTACACATGCCAGTATTGCAGAGGTAAGCATAAGGACTCCAGATTGGAAGTACATCATATTATTTTTAGAAGTAATGGTGGTTCTGATGAACAGGAAAATCTTATAACCTTATGCCATACATGTCATAAGGCACTGCACAGTGGCAGAATTAATCCTAATTTTTCAGGCAGAAAGAAAGGAACACTCAGATATGCCACACAGATGAACAGTATAAGATGCCAGTTACTTAAGCATTACCCTGATGCAATAGAAACATTCGGTTGTGTTACCAAAGCAAACAGGTTGAATCTGAACTTGGAAAAACATCACTATACAGATGCCTGCGTGATAGCGACAGAAACAAAACCTGTCTGTTTAATTACAGATATTCTGTATTTAAAAAAATCCGTATCTGACGGGGATTTTCAACAGACAAAGGGTATCCGTTCGGAACAGGTCATTAATACAGGTAAAATTTACGGTTTCAGAAAATTTGATAAGGTGCGATATCTGGGTAACGAGTATTTCATCAAGGGAAGAATGAGTACAGGTTATGCAGTGCTTATGGACATTAACGGAAAGAAAGCGGATTTCAGTAAAATGCCTAAAGGTTTTAAAACCCCAAAACTTAGCATCTGCAGGCGTATATCAGCAAGAAAATCACAACTGATACAGGCAATGGCAATATAACGCCATTCATCCCACGGTCTAAAGACCATGGGTTTTCTGGCTGTTAAATTATAAAAATTTTGTAAATCAACGTTTTTTATAATTGAGGAATAAAATCATTCGCACTTCATTGCTATTTCTTATTAATTATAGTAAAATTGGTATAGTTTGATTCCATAGGAATCGTATCAAAAATGAATAAAAATAAAGGAAGTGCAGAAAATGGAAACTATCGGAAGAAATGATGCATGCTGGTGTGGCAGTGGAAAAAAATATAAAAAATGCCACTGTCAGTTTGATGAGAAATTAAAAGAATTACAGCAAGAAGGACATATCATCCCATCTCACGATATGATCAAAACTCCAGAACAGATTGAGAAGATCAAAGAAAGTGGAAAGATCAATATCGCTGTTTTGGATTATGTTGCAGAGCATATTAAAGCTGGAGTTACAACACAGCAGATTGATGACTGGGTATATGAACAGACAACATCCCGTGGTGCAATCCCTGCTCCATTAAATTATGAGGGATTTCCTAAGAGCGTTTGTACTTCTGTGAATGATCAAGTATGTCACGGAATTCCTTCAGAAGATGTCGTTTTACAGGAAGGTGATATCATCAACGTCGATGTTTCTACAATCTATCACGGATATTTCTCAGATTCTTCTCGTATGTTCTGTATTGGTGAAGTTTCTAAAGAAAAGAAAAAATTAGTTGATGTTACAAAAGAATGTGTTGAGATTGGTCTTAAGAATGTAAAACCTTGGGGACTTCTCGGCGATATGGGACATGCAGTGCATATGCACGCTGTAGAAAATGGTTACACTGTTGTCAAAGAAATCGGTGGGCATGGTGTTGGTCTTCAGTTCCATGAAGATCCTTATGTAAGCTATGTTTCTGAACCTGGTACTGGTATGGTTATGGCTCCCGGTATGATGTTTACGATCGAACCAATGGTTAATATGGGTACCGACGAGTTTTATGTTGATGAAGTTGACGAATGGCAGATTTATACTGATGATGGACAGCCTTCTGCACAGTGGGAAGTTCAGGTTCTTGTAACAGAAGATGGTTATGAACTGATTGCTTATTAATATTTTGATATAAGCCCAAATACTATTT
>OJOO01000476.1_pt1 | contig 19126 bp, 20 predicted proteins | sample 1598171 | NCBI WGS metagenome assembly OJOO01 (sample SAMN01915208, study PRJEB22387) | human gut metagenome | isolation source: stool | host: Homo sapiens | place: USA
TATCCATGCCAAAACACCTCGCGGAATATTACCTACTGAATAGTTACAAATAATTACTATATTTCTACATCCAGTATAACATGTTTTCTTTTACTTTCAAGTACTTTCATCTTCCTTGAAAATTCATAATTCCGTCCTTCCACCCATTGACTTTCCGGATGGTTTCGCTTATGCTGAATATAAGAGCGCTGCATGTTTCATGGGGGAAAATGCAGGGCGTTTTTTTACACAGGAGGGTTTTTACACAAATGAAGAAAGAAACTGTTACAACCAATCAGATCACCGAGGGCGTAATCTGGAAACAACTTTTATTGTTCTTTTTTCCCATTGTTCTGGGAACATTTTTTCAGCAGCTGTACAACACGGCAGATACAATCGTTGTCGGGCGTTTTGTCAGCAAAGAAGCTCTTGCCGCCGTCGGTGGTTCCGCCGCACAGATTGTGGGGCTGATCGTGGGCTTCTTCGTCGGACTGGCTTCCGGTGCTTCGGTTATCATTTCCCAGTTTTACGGTGCAAAGAACAGAGTGCAGCTGAACCGTGCTCTGCATACTGCCTATGCATTCTCTATCATTGGAAGTATTTTCATCACCGTTCTGGGAATTCTGATTGCTCCCTGGATGCTTGAACTGATGCACACACCACAGGAAACCATGGCGGATGCACTGCTCTATCTGCGGATCTACTTCGCCGGTATTATCTTTGTCTTTATCTATAATGTGGGTTCCAGTATCCTTCGTGCGATGGGAGACTCCCGCAGACCGTTATATTATCTGATCGTCTGCTGTATCCTGAATATTGTGCTGGATATCGTGCTGGTGATCGTTTTTCACATGGGAGTTGCCGGTGTGTCAATCGCCACGATTTTTTCTCAGGGAGTCAGTGCCGTTTTGATCACCCGCGCCCTGATGCATTCCGACGATCTGTATCAGCTAGAGTTCCGAAAGATCCGATTCCACAAATCTGCTCTGATCAGTTTGATCTGGGTGGGCTGTCCTACCGGCATCCAGTCAGTTTTATACAGTGTCACCAACATGCTGATCCAGACGTTCTTAAATAATCTGGGAACCGATACAGTGGCCGCCTGGAGTGCTTTCGGAAAGATCGATTCTTTATACTGGATGGTCAATAATGCGTTCGGTATCGCCGTTACGACTTTCGTAGGACAGAATTTTGGTGCCGGAAAATACGACCGCATGAAAAAGAGTGTCCGCATCGGGCTTTGTATGGGGCTTTGTACAGCTCTGACATTGACTCTCATATTCTATAACTTCGGAACTCCGCTGTTTCGTCTGTTTACCTCCGATGAAAATGTAGTCTCTATCGGTATGCAGATGTTATACCACGTTGCTCCGGCATACTGCCTGTTCGTCTTCATCGAACTGCTCTCCGGTGCACTCCGCGGAACCGGAGATGTTGTGATCCCGATGCTTATCACCTGTTTCGGTGTCTGCCTGCTGCGTATCGCCTGGCTCTTCTTCATCGTACCACTCGCTCCGGGCCTCAACACCATCGTCCTCAGCTACCCGGTCACCTGGGCGATCACGGCGGTAATGTTTATCGTTTACTACTGTTACCAGGCAAAGAAATGGCCGAAATCTTCTGCGAAAAAAACGGCTTAATCTTATGCCGATAACATTCTTTAACTGTTTGTCCGTATAACGTAAGGAAAGGGGCTGTCGGGAAAGCGGCGCACCCATAAGGAAGTAAATTTAATTTTGCAGGGCGGCATAGTCGAAAGGCTATGCCGTTCTGCTTTTTCTTTGCCGTTCAATGGTCTGCTTGTCCTCGTCCTGTTCCAGTTCCCCGATAAAGTTCCACACAATCTCTATCTTCTGTCTGCGGTGTCCGCTGGACTTGTCCGGCGCGTGAACAACGATTTTCTTCACAAACTCATTGACGATAGTAGGCGTTAATTCCCGTATTCCCACATACTTGCGGATAATAGCGGCGAAACTGTCAAAATCCGTTCTGTCCTGTTCGTAAGTATCAACGGCGGTCTGCTCCGCCTTGACAAACTCTGTCAGTTCCTTTTGTTCCGCTTCATACTCTGCGGACAGCTTCAAAAACCGTTCGTGGCTGATCGTGCCGCTAATATCGTCCTCATAGATACGCTTGAAAATACGGTCAAGCTCGGCAATTCGTTTCTTTGCCTGTTCCAGTTCTTTTTTCTTCTGCTTTATTGCTTTTTCCGCTTCCTCAAACCGTTGCTGATACACCATGTTTTGAAAACCCTGTATATCATCAAAGAACATTGCAGTTACATCAAAAATCCTCTGCCGGACAAACAGTGTTAAGGTTTCTTCTCTGATGAAATGTGCGGAACAAGTTCCCGTATTGCTCTTGTAATTAGAGCAAACATAGTGTTCCTGCTTTGGAGAAAAGCTGTTCGTTGTGCAGAAATAGAGCTTCTCGCCGCAATCAGCACAATAGAGCAAACCCGAAAACAAGCCTTGCCGTCCTGTCTTTGTTGGGCGGCGTTTGTTTGCCCGTAGTCCCTGTACCCTCTCAAATACTTTTTCCTCAATAATTGCAGACTGCGTATTCGGAAAGATACGGTAATTTTCCGGCGTATTTTGCAAACGCTTTTTCAGCTTGTGGGATTTGGAATAGGTCTTGAAGTTGACCGTACAGCCAGTATATTCGGGACGTTCCAAAATTCCCGATATTGACTTGTAATCCTACCGATAAAGGTTATCCGGCATTGTTTTACCGTCGCGCTTTGCATAGTAGGCTTTGACCGTCAAAACCTTGTCTGCTGTCAGTATCTTTGCTATCTGCATAGGTCCTTTTCCGGCAACGCATAAATCAAAAATCCTCTTTACCACAGCGGCGGCTTCCTCGTCCACGATCCACTGTTTCTTGTTGTCCGGGGATTTCATGTACCCATAGGGCGGATTAGTACAAAGATGTTCTCCGGCGTTTCCTTTCGCTCGCATGACAGCGCGAATTTTTTTGCTTGTATCACGCGCATAAAAGTCATTGAACAGATTGCGGAAAGGGATAAACTCATTATCGCCTTTGTCGCTGTCTACACCGTCGTTGATTGCGATATAGCGAATATCACGCTCCGCGAAGAAGCTCTCTGTATAGTAGCCGACTTTCAGATAGTCACGCCCCATGCGCGACATATCCTTGACGATAACCGTCGTGACTTTTCCGGCTTCCGCAAGGCGTATCATTTCATTCCAACCGGGGCGGTCAAAAGTCACACCAGAAACGCCGTCGTCAATGAAAAATATGGGATTTGAAAAGCCATTGTCTTTTGCGTACTTCAAAAGGATTTTCTTCTGGTTTGCAATGCTGTTGCTCTCCCCGTCAAGGGCGTCCTCTTGAGAAAGTCTTGCATATAAAGCAGTAATGTTGTCGGGATAATTATTTGTCGTTGTCATGTGTTCATTCCTCCTGTAATGAACGCCCGACAAACAGGTTGCTGTCTTTATTATAGCAAACATAATTTTTATTGTCAGCAGGCATTTTTGAAATTTCTGATTTTATGAGCCGTTCCATTTTGTCATAGAGCAGTTCAGAGCCGCCGCAAATCGTTGATACCTCATAAAGCGTACCGCCTATTTTGTAAACAACGGTTTCGTGCAGCGGATTGCTCTTTTCCGGCAACAAATTGTTGTGTTCTGTTTCTCGTTTCCTTTCCATTCCGGTCACGTCCTTTCCCTGTTTTAAGAAGTGAGAAGTTTCTCAGCAAGCATAGGAAAAGAGTACCCTTTTCCGTAAAATGCGTCGCATTTTGCTTGTTGGGAAGTTTCCCAAACCCTCATTTTTCTTTCACTACCTACAACATCGCACAAGGCGATTTTGACAAAGGTTAAGCGAAAATTTTTCAAAGAGTTTTTCTCACTTCTTAATACGGGAAAATTTCTGAAATGCCAAAAGTGGAAAGAAAGTTTGCAACAAATTTTTTATTCATTTACACTATCTATGAGTTTACAAAAGACCGCATGAAAAGCGAGGAAAAATAAGTTTTGAAAGTATATGATTGTATAAAGGGGGCACACGAATGGAATGGTTAAAAAATTTAAGTACAGCCATAGACTACATAGAGGATAATCTGGACAATGACATATCGTATGACGAAGCTGCGCAGATCGCCTGTTGTTCACCTTTTTATTTTCAACGTCTTTTCTCTTATGTGTCGGGGATTTCGTTGTCAGAATATATCCGCCGCAGAAGAATGACACAAGCGGCGTTTGAATTGCAGCGGACAAATGCGAAAGTGATTGATATTGCCTTGAAGTATGGATATACTTCCCCGACTTCATTTAACCGGGCATTTCAAAGTGTTCACAATATCCCCCCGACTGCCGCACGCAATCTGGGAAGCACGTTAAACGCATACCCCGCAATTCGTTTTTCAGTTCAAATCACAGGAGGAAATGCTATGGCATATCACATTGCAGAGAAATATCCCATGCGTATGGTGGGGGTTCGTATTCCATTATCCACAGACATGGAAGAAAATTATAGGATTATTCCAGAATTTTGGAAGTCTGTTTTAAGCAGCAATTTGTTTTCAGAAATATGTGTTTTGTCTAATCAATCCCCCAAAGGGATATTAGGTGTTAGCGTATATGAAAGTCCGCAAAGAATATTTTATTATATCGCAGTTGCCACAGACGCACCCGTACCACCCGATATGTTTGAATTTGAAATTCCTGCAGCTACATGGGTTGTCTTTGAAAATAATGGTTTTTTCAAAGAGAATGTGCAGAGTGTTTTCAAAAGATTTTATACAGAGTGGTTACCTTTTTCGGGCTATGAATACGCAGAACTTCCAGATATAGAGGTATATCCTGTTTGTGAGGAAACGCCTATAAGTGGACACTCCGAAGTATGGATAGCTATAAATAAGGACAAGGAGGGTAAAAAATGTACCATTTGAGATTAAAGGGCGAACATTATCAAATGGGCGTTAAGAGAGGAAAGATTTTTCAAAAATGCAACATAACATTTCCACTGCATCTTGACGACTTTCAGATGAAATACGGAAGAGAAAGTGAACGGATATTAAAAGGTTATTTTCCAGAAGTATGCGAAGAAATACGGGGTATCAGCGATACCATAGGCGTGGGCTATATAACCTTTGCTTCATGGCTTTTATGTATGGGCTGCTGTATGTATAATCTGGAAGATAATATCCCTGTCGAAATTAGGGGTTGTACTGCTTTTGCTTATTCCAAAGACGGAAAAGTCATTTATGGACGTAACAATGATTTGCCCCCGTATTTGAAAAGCGGAAGTAAAAGCGAAATCTATTCCCCGTCAAATGGAAACAAATTTAACATAACAACTTCTTCTTTCATCAACGGCGAGGAGGGGCTGAATGAGCATGGGCTGGCTGTCGCAATGACTTTTGTTATGACCAGTCTGGAAAAAATACGGGCAGGCTTTAATTCGTGTTTTATCGTGAGGTATTTGCTTGAAAAAGCAGATAGTACAGACAACGCAATCTCTATGCTTATGGAATTACCGATAGCTTCAAATTGTAATATTCTTATCGCAGATAAAAGCGGAAAAATGTTTGTAATTGAATGTACACCATTCACAAAGAGGATACGGGAAGCTGAAAATGTGGACGGCGGTAAAATCGTGTGTACTGTAAACAACTTTACTTCTGATGAAATGAAGCTGCATGACGCCGCAAATGGTGACGATTATCATGCCACTAAACGTTATCATACCGTTATGGATAGTTTCCATGCCCACATAAACGGAAATCTCATTGAAGCGACAGAACAGCTCTTAAAAGGGGCTTATGGGTTTATATGTCAATATGATGATGAGCCGGATTTTGAAACGGTCTGGAGTTCTGTATTTGATTTGGAAAGTCTGATAATATATCGCGCAGAGGGTGAGCCGCGGAAAAAGAAATTTCTTGTAGACAGCAGATTACATGACATTGTGCAAGGAAAATAGGACTTTGGAAATATATTAATGGATAACATGCCCTGTATGTAAAGGCAAAACACGCAACAAAGTCCGAACAGACACTGTTTTAATTAACTTCCCTCTATATTGCCCGAAATGCAAACAAGAAACGCTGATTAACCTACAACAATTTCATATATCAGTTATCAGAGAGCCAGACGCACAGACGTAGAGCCGATAGCACGCTTGAAATATAGCGGCTATTGGCTCTTTTCTTTTGGACGGAGGTATTATTATGCCATTTACTGTTATCATAGGACTATCCAATTCGTCAAAAAAATCCTAACCGATACAACGGCATATTTCGCCCATAAATATGCACTGTCAGTTCCTTGCGTATGCTCTTATATCTCATATCATTCAAACGCTCATGTAGCTTTTTGTTACATGGGCGTTTGTTGTAATAGCCCCCAACTGGGAAGAAAGGGGGTGAATGAATATGAGATATTCTGAACAATTCAAAGAGCATATTGAATATACGTTCAATGCCTTTTGCAAAACCGTACTGCGCAATGCGGCAATCAACGCATACCGCGATATGAAAAGGGAACAGAAACGGGAAGTATCGCTTAACTACCTGATGTCTGAAACATCTTTTGAACCATTTACAATGGATATTTATTTTGAACAGTACGATAAGCCGACTGTCTTTATCGTACAAAGTCATGAAATTATTATTGTAAACGAACGGTTAGCCATTGCATTATCCCGATTGCCGGAACAAAGGCGCGTTGTCTTGCTGATGTACTTTTTCCTTGGCTACACTGATACAAAAATCGGAAATGAGTATGGACGCAGCAGAAGCACCGCTAACTACTGGAAATTAGCAGCATTGAAGCAGTTAAAAAAAGAATGGGAGAAAACAAAACATGAGGAATAGAAAACTGGTATCTTTTGAAGTCATTGAAAAAGCTGTCGCCGGAGAGCCGGACGCGATAGACACAGTATTGCGGCATTACACAGGACACATAAAATATTTGTCCAACTATCAACGATGATATTCAAGACCGATTGAAAGCACAGCTTATGAAAGCTATCTTACAGTTTCAGTTTGCCCGATAATGAGTAGCAAAGCCAAAAACAGCCATCAAGGGTAAACTTTGCGCTTCGCGCCCTTGACTGCTGTTTTCGTCCTTGCTGTTGGGTAGTCAAGAGAGCGCAATCGGATAGACCGCTTACGCTCTCAATCCAGTATGGAATGTTACGCAGTAGGGGGTGATTTTGCCTTGATTTATGTGACTTTGTGGGTGTGTTAAGAGCGTTGGTAAAGATTTTATATTCTCGTCTCCGAAATAGCGTTCTACTGCATAACGTAAATCAATTAAATTATTAGACTTGAGTTAATAATAATAAGTTCTGCAACTGCTTTTACAAGTGGAATTTCTTTTTGTAATTGTTTTTCATCTTTGTATGGTTTATAACGTTCTTGATTTTTTCCACTTTTACTATGTACTAAAGAATTTCTCGTGAAGTAAATACGTCGCGCTATTTGCGTATATACACCCTGCAAATCTGTCCATGGAATAGTAGGTGCATTACAAAATATTACCTTATTAGTTTGATAATATGTAATAGCAGTAGAATCCATTGAAGATATACGATTTTTCAATTCATCTATTGTAACATACTCATTTAATACGAATTTAAGTGATTCAAGTTCGTTTCCTTGTCCCGATTCATCATTCATACGCAAACGATTTTTTACAAAAAGAGCCATTTCGTAAATTTTATCGTCATCTCTATAGGAAAATCCGGGATTTGTTATTTTATCTCTTAAATCAGTTATCATTTTCTTTTTAAATACTTCATCATAAAAATACTCCATTACATGATAAAAAGAAATAAATTTAATATAAGGGTCATTGGATGAAAGAGCCAATTTATAATAGTCAACAACATCCACTGTATATTCTCGCAATGGCGGAGAATCTAATTGTTCAAAATTAATTCGTTCTCTTGTTGTTCGATTCAAATGGAACATTTCTTCAATATCTGAAAATTCTATAAGTGAAAAACCCGAACGATACATAAATTGAAAAGCAAATGATGTTTTATATTTCCTAAAAGTTTCTAATGACTTACGTTCAACAGATTCAATTTTAAGAGAAAGTTCACCTATCATACGTGGTAAAAGGCTTTGCAAAGATAATGGTTCTTCATCATTGCCATAACGACGTAAAGTATCAAATGGGCGTAATAATCGCATCGGAAACAATCCACGATGATTACTTTGTCTGTTACGTATGTCAACAATATTGATAAGTAAAAATGCACAATATTCCATTGTAGGAAAACTAAATGTGTATTTAATTCTATTTATTGTATCATCAGCTATAACAGGATAATGGTCTCTTCTCAGTGACGGATAATCTAAATCTATAGCTATTTCATAACTATTTTCAGAAAAAAATTCTAAATTTTCAGATGAAGTAGATACTACATTATTATACAATTCTTGTAATTCCGCATTACTAATTGTAAAATCAGGTATATTTGCTTCTTCTCTGGGATAATGTCTGTTCTGAATAACTACATCAATATCATCTTCATTTTCCTCAATATTTCCACAACCGAAAATTTTACCAATAATTTTTTTAAATTCGTAATATGTAGCCATCTTATTACCTCGTGAAATTTTAAATTTCCATTTTTCTATTAGTATCATTCCTTCTGGATTATAGCATGTTTTTCTTATTAATAAAACAGAGAATTGATTAACATTAGCGATCAACTCTCTGTTTTTATTGCACCTGTTTGTCAGCCGTTAAGTTTGTTTGTTTTTGATACTTCCTTATCGGTGCTCATCAAATGACAGCCCCTCTTTGTATACTCTTGTAAGCCGATATTTTCGTAACTATTCAGCAGGTAATATTTCGCGAGGTGTTTTGCCATGAATATGCCAAAATCCCGAGACATACAAGCAAACTGCCCTTGCCGAAGGTAATTTCAAATACATTTTTGCTCGTACCTGTGAAAGTACTGAACAGTTACAAATTTTCATTTATCGTGTACATGTATAAACATATAGCATATCTTGTGAACTACTCATAAGCATGATCAGCTCAGCGTCTCCCTTTTGCCTTCTTATGCAATAATTAATTTCAGAAAAAGAAGGATACATTACAGGATCAATATTCATATTTTCTAAATGTCCTATCATTTCTTCCTCCCAATACTTTGTTGGTATCTGCTTGTACAATGATGTTTTTAGAACCTTTTTGTCATTTTCTGAGCACAAATAAATATTATATGATTCCCACATGCCGTCAACCGTATAATAAGATTCAACAAATGGAAAGTTAATATCCCATTGAGTTTTAAACCATATACTATTCACAATTTTTTTACCCATCAGTATGAAAACGAACATTATCAATGCAACCAGAACCCCAGTGATTAGAATTCTTTTCTTCATGTACTTTCCTGTCCCCTTTCCGCATATATTTACAAAGAACAATCCTTCCCGGAGCTTTGTATGCGTATCCTGCTTTTTCTTTCTGATCTGATGATCCCACTCCTCTTTTTCTACATCATCGGCTTCGGTCTTCTGATGAAAAAGGACATCTACAACGACTTCGTCACCGGTGCTTTCGACGGTTTGAAAATAGTGGTAAAAATCATGCCCACGTTAATCGGTCTGATGGCCAGCGTGGGAATCCTGCGTGCCTCCGGCTTCCTGGATGCCCTCGCATCCCTCCTCGAAAACCTCCTGAAACCCACCGGCTTCCCCTCCGCCCTGGTTCCCCTCTCCATCGTAAAAATGTTCTCCTCAAGCGCCGCCACCAGTCTCCTCCTCGACCTCTACAAACAATACGGCCCCGACTCCACCACCGGCCTGACCGCTTCCCTCATCCTCAGCAGCACCGAAACCATCTTCTATACCCTAAGCGTCTACTACATAGCCGCCAAAGTCCAAAAAACCAGATACACCCTCCCCGGCGCCCTTCTGGCCACTTTCTCCGGCATCATCGCCAGCACCATCATAGCAAACCTTATGTAACCCCCACCCATCTGCTTTCTTACCTGGTACATCGTTCCATAAATAACTGTATCATTCACGCAGGGTATGGATTCGAGTGTGCAGTTCAAAAAGCGTATTTTCCCATACCAGCCAACCCCCTCCGCTCTCAACCACTATCTCCCCCACGCAAAAAACAGCGGCAGACTCCTGGCTTCCTAGTCTGCCGCGTCCCTTTTGCCACAACAAACTTCCCTTACTCCCGGAAATTCCCAGCCTTCTTATACTTATTCATAATCCCAAAATACATCACCAACAGCAGTGCAGACGCAAAAATCCACGCCACCGGGCTCGCCAGACAAATTCCCAGATAACTCTTATAATGCGAAGCAACCACAGCCGTCAGCCCTCTTCCTGCCAACTCTGCAATCCCTGCCGTCATGGGAAGGAATCCATAGCCCATTCCCTGGATACCGTTTCGGTATACATTTACCACATTAAGCGGAATAAAGAACAACGCCACGCATTTCATATAAATATCCACCAGACCCACGATCTGATCCAGATTCTCAGACACAAACAGTCCGGTCAGCATATTACCAAAGAAGAACACCAGCACTCCGAACACCACCGAATAAATGCTACCCATGATCGTTGTTGCCCGGAATCCCCTGCTGATTCTCTTCACCTTACCTGCACCCATATTCTGTGCACAGTAAGTAGCCATCGTAGTACCCAGTGCCACATAAACCTGCGTTGCCACCTGCTCGATCTTATTTGCCGCAGTAAACGCTGCCACATGCACAGAACCAAGCACATTCAGTGCAGCCTGCACCATCATCGCACCGATCGCAGTGATCGAATACTGCAGTGCCATCGGAAAACCGATGGCCAGCTGCTGCCGTACCAGATGACCATCCAGTTTAAAATCCCAGCGATCCAGCTTCAGAATCGGCACTTTCTTAATAATATAGACCAGACAAAGCAGCGCCGAAACTCCCTGCGCAATAACCGTCGCATACGCCGCTCCTGCTGCTCCCAGGTGAAACACAATGATCAGTACCAGGTCCAGCACAATATTCAGTACTGCGGAAAACAGCAGAAAATACAACGGCGTCTTACTGTTACCCAGCGCACGCAGGATACCCGCTAACAGATTATACATAACCTGTGTAAAAATCCCCGCACAGATGATCATAATATACTTATACGCATCTTGAAAAATATCTGCCGGTGTATTCATAAGAATCAGCAGAGGCTTCATAAACGCCATACTGATCACCGTCATCACCACGCTGACGATCACCGAAAGTACTGCCGCAGATCCGACCGTCTTTCGCATCCCCGGCATATCTCCGGCACCGAATCGCTGACTGGTCAGGACCGTAAAACCTGCCGTAAGTCCCATCAGAAATCCCAGAATCAGAAACCCGATCGTTCCGGTCGATCCGACAGCCGCCAGTGCCTTCGTTCCCACGAACTTACCGACAATGACCGTATCCACCATGCTGTAAAACTGCTGGAAAATATTTCCGATAACAATGGGAATCGTAAAATTCAGGATAATCTTCCACGGTGTTCCCACCGTCATATCTCTCTCCATAAAGTTCCTCCTCTCATAAAAACTCCTCATTTTGCGCGATAAAAATCCGGGGACACAGCCCCGGGATCTTTATCACATTATTTACTTTCACCCATTATATGCGATGCTTTTTCATTTTTCAATACCATTTTCGTAAAAATATTGTTAGCTTTTTCCGGTCTGGCCATCCAGTTTTTTGTTTTGATATACAAAACGGCAGCACCCGTACTGATCGCCGTCGCAAGGATTGCCGGACCAACGATCGCCGTTGGCGTCACACTGCCATATTCTGTCCGAAAAGCAATGATATTGACCGGGATCAATTGCAGGGAAGATATATTCAGGATCAGGAAATCACACATTTCATTACTTGCTGCACCCACAGCTACCGCCCGCTGTTTTTTTCTCCGCCGCTCTTCTTCCAGATCCGACAGTTCTTCCATCGCTTTCAGTCCTGCCGGTGTCGCCGCCCAGCCGAGTCCCAGGACATTCGCCAGCAGATTCGTGGCAATCGATTTCCTCGACGGGTGATTCCCGGGAATCTCCGGAAACAGAAAGTTCAGCACCGGCTGCATTCTCTGCTCCACCGCCTCCAGAAGTCCGGACTTCTCTGCAATCCGCATCATCCCCACCCAGAGTGCCGTAACCCCAGCCATCACCACGCACAGACTTACTGCCTCCTTCGAAGACTGAATCGCCGCCTCTGATACTTCCTCCAGATGCCCGGTCACTGTCCCGTAGATAATCCCGATCAGAATCATACTGCCCCAGAGATAATTCATGAAAAGATACTCCGTTTTTATTGTATTCGGTTATGTATACGCTTTCCATCGTATAAATATGTGACAATCCAGTATCTTCACGCTTCCTCAAATCCCCGGTTCTTCAAGTATTTTTTATTTCTGAAACTTCTTTCTCCCCCATTATCTTTACTTTCCCCCCACCATTCGTTACAATAAATCATAAAGTAAAAGCTTGTCCGAAAACTTTTCGGAAGAAAGGAGAAGGTTATGAAATTTTCATTTTCCCCTTCCTCCACTGACCTGGAAAAAGTGGAAGAAGGAACGCAACTTTTATTGGGGGATATCAAATCAGAAAAGGAACTGGAGATTCAGGTGGAGTTTCAGGAAAATGTTCCGCTTACCATCGCACGAAACGGCGATCACCTGCATATTACCTGTCAGGAACCGGCACATTATTATCGGGGACTGAACTGGGCGGTACATCATTCGGAGGATACCTGGAACACGAAAAGTGAACCTGTATACTTTTCAAAAAACGGAGTGATGCTGGACTGCTCCAGAAATGCAGTATTTACCGTAGAAAAGGTAAAATCTTTTATTCGTATCATGGCGAAACTGGGAATGAACACCCTGATGCTCTACACCGAAGAGACTTACACCGTACCGGATGAACCTTATTTCGGTGCCTACCGTGGCCGCTACAGCCAGGATGAGATCCGCGAGATGGATGCTTATGCAAGAACTTTCGGCATTGAACTTGTTCCGTGTATCCAGACACTGGCCCATCTTCACAATGCTTTGAAATGGCCGCTTGGAGAAACCGTCAAGGACACCGCCGACATCCTTCAGGTAGGAAAAGAGGAAGTCTACACCCTTATTGAAAAAATGCTTTGCTCCGTAAAAGAGTCCTTTTCCACCAACCGGATACATCTGGGCATGGACGAAGCTGCGCAGCTCGGTCTTGGAAAATACCTCCGGGAAAACGGATATACCAAAAGTTCCGTCCTGATTCGCGAACACAGTGCCCGCGTTTTTGAAATCTGCAAAAAGCTGGGGCTGGAACCGATGATCTGGAGCGATATGTATATCACTGCCAACACCGGCGGCGGTTATTATGATGTTGCCGACGATACAGACTGCAGTGACTGGGAAAAACCGGATCCGGAACTTGGACTGGTTTACTGGGACTACTATAACCCGGATCAGAAAATCTATGAAAAAATGATCCGCGTTCATCAGCAGCTTTCCAACAAAGTCATCTTTGCCGGAGGTTCCTGGATCTGGAACGGAATATCACCAAACTATTCCAAGACCTTTACCTGCACCCGTGCGGGACTTGCCGCATGCAAAAAATATCATCTGCCGGAAGTCTTCTGTACCGCCTGGATGGATAACGGTGCAGAAACTCCTGTAGATGCCGTTCTGCCCGGTCTGGTGCTGTTCGCTCATCTTGGCTTCCATGAAGACTTCGATGAGAAAGCACTGGCAGAAGAATTCCACGATGTGACCGGTGCCGGCCTGAACGACTTCCTGGAACTGGATGCCCTGGACTCCCTGTTCCAGAACGGACAGCCGAATCTGGACACCGATAATCCGTCCAAATATCTGTTGTATCAGGATCCGCTTCTCGGCATCTTCGATCGCCATATCGAAGACCTGGATCTGGACACCGAACGTTATTATCAGGATCTGGCAGACCGCCTGGAAATCTGCAGAAAACATGCTCCGGCTTATGATACGCTGTTTGCTTTCTACCGCAGTCTCGCCAGCACTCTCGCCGGAAAAGCTGACCTTGGTGTCCGCCTGAAAAAAGCATACGATACCCATGACTTATCCACACTGGAGATTATCTGCGAAGAAGTTATCCCCGGAATCATCAACGATCTGTCCACAACCAGACTTCTGCGCGAACACCTCTGGATGCAGGACGCAAAACCTTTCGGCTATGAACTCGTAGACATCAAACTCTCCGGCGTCATTGCCCGCCTCACCAGCACCCGCTACCGTCTCCGTTACTATATCGACGGCAGAGTAAAGCGCCTGGAAGAACTGGAAGCCGACCGCCTCCCCTACTTCCTCCCGGGAACCCCCAAACGCGAAAACCTCTGGCACCGCATCATCAGCGGCGCAGACCTTATGGATACAATCTAACAATCTACCATTTCCAAAAACCCCTCGGAACACATCTCCCGAGGGGTTTTATTATATGTCAGCAAAATACATTATCATTTTTAAGCTATATTCATTCATATACAACTTTCAGCTACCCTTCCCACCTATCAGGGGTTGCCACTAGTGAACTCCATACCCAACTTAAGTTTCAACCAGTACCCACCCCTTGTTGTTCTCACTCCGGGCGTCCCATTAGCCAAAAACTTAATTTAATCCAGCAGTCCCTGATAAACCTCCCGCTTCGAGATCCCCCGGTCCTTCGCCACCATCTTCATAGCGTCCTTCCGTCCAATCCCCTGATCCTCATAGATCTTCATGTGTTCCTCCAGCGACATCTCTTCCCATGCCCGCTGCTTCTCCTCGATCATCTCTCTCCGGCTTCTGCCTTCCATCACGATCACACACTCTCCACGGGGATCCTCCTGCCGGTAATACTCCAGTGCATCCTCCAGTGTCGTCAGAAACGCCGTCTCATGTTTCTTCGTAAGCTCCCTGCAGATCGTCACCCTCCGGTTTCCGAGCGCAGCCACCAGCTCTTCCAGCGTCCGTACCAGCCGGTGCGGTGCTTCATAAAGAATCGTCGTTCTCGTCTCTTCTTTTAACTCCTCCAGAATCGCCTGTTTCTCCTTCTTATCCGTCGGCAGAAAAGCCTCGAACGCAAACCGTCTCGTCGATAACCCGGAGATCGTAAGCGCCGTGATACACGCAGCCGGACCCGGAAGCGAAGTGACCGGGATCCCTGCCTCATGGCACATCGCCACCAGTTCCTCTCCCGGATCAGAAATACCCGGTGTTCCTGCATCCGTGATCAGGGCAATCTGCTGTCCCTGCTGCATCAGACCGATCAGATAATGACCTTTATCGATCTTGTTATATTCATGATAGCTGGTCATCGGCGTTGAAATCTCAAAATGATTCAACAGTTTGATACTGTTTCTCGTATCCTCCGCCGCGATCAGATCTACTTCTTTTAGCGTCCGGATCACACGAAAGGTGATATCTTCCAGATTCCCGATCGGTGTCGCACACAAATATAATTTTCCTGCCATAGTATCGGTATCCTCCTATCTTCCATCCCCGTAAATTTCCCGGATTTCCTGTGTATACACGCCCGGCTTTTCATATACGATCAGCGGTTTTTCCACCGTGATCCTGGAATTACCTCCCAGAAGCCCTTCGATCAGAACCATATTCGGCTCCCGGTCCACATACGGATACACCAGACGCATCCGCTTCGGTTCCAGTTTGTATTGCATCATCAGTCCCATGATCTCTGCCAGACGAAACGGTCGATGCACCATATAGAATCGCCCCCGTGGCTTTAACAGCTGTGCCGTCTGAGAGATCACATCCTCCAACGTACACAAAACCTCATGTCGTGCAATTGCCTTGGGCAGATGAGGATTGGTCAGACCGTGATTGCCATGCATATACGGAGGATTGCAGGTAACTACCGAAAAAGAAGCCCTGCCAAAGATGGCAGTGGCTTCTTTGATATCTCCCGTTCTGATGGTAATCGCATCCTCCAGATGATTATACACCACACTGCGCCCTGCCATCTCGGCACTCTGCTCCTGAATCTCCAGACCGGTAAAATGCTCTCCCTGCGTCTTTGCTTTTAACAGAATAGGGATAATTCCCGTTCCGGTTCCCAGATCCAACGCCTGTTCCCCTTTCTTCACCCTGGCAAAGTCAGACAGCAGCACCGCATCGATACCATAACAAAAATCCCTGGTATTCTGGATAATATGATAGCCATTTTGCAGATCATCCAAACGCTCATTTTCCTTCAATGGGATATTCATCTTTTTCTCCTGTCATTATTCCAGTTCCTTCATCATCTTCTGCTCTTCTTTGGAAAGCTTCATCTTCTCTTTCCGGCTGCATCCTCTGGAACGGAATTTTAACTCTTCTACTTTATACTCACGGATCTCTTTCTCATCGTTGACATCCATGATCACTTTTACCAGCTGACGAAGTACATTGACACTCTGTACCTCACCCTTGATACCTTCCGGTGTCATTACCTGATCTCCGATATTCGGCAACTGTTTGTTCAGATACTCGTATGTCTCCTGCTCATTTTTCAGGCAGCACATCAGACGGCCGCAGACACCTGAGATTTTGGTCGGATTCAGTGACAGATTCTGCTCTTTCGCCATCTTGATCGATACCGGAGCAAATTCTGACAGATAGGTATGGCAGCACAGAGGGCGACCGCAGATACCGATACCTCCGAGAATCTTCGTCTCATCTCTCACACCGATCTGACGCAGCTCAATACGTGTTTTGAAGATCGCCGCCAGATCCTTTACCAGTTCACGAAAGTCGATTCTTCCGTCTGCGGTAAAATAAAAGAGAATCTTGTTGTTGTCAAAGGTATATTCCACATCGATTAGCTTCATCTCCAGCTGATGCGCACGGATTTTCTTGACACAGACCTGATATGCTTCTTTCTCTTTTTTACGATTACTCTCTTCTTTGGCATCATCCTTCTGTGTAGCCATGCGGATCACATCTTTTAAAGGCTGTACCACCTGCCTGTCGTCTACTTCTTTCGGACCCAGTACCACTGTGCCGTATTCCACACCGCGGGCTGTCTCCACGATTACATGATCTCCCGGTTTCATCTGAAAACTCTTCGGATTGAAATAATAAATCTTTCCTACATTCCGAAACCGGACACCGATAATTTTTACCATTCTAGTTCTCCCTGATTGTCATGAAGAGCAGTTCCATAACCAGATCAAAATTTACATTGGAATGCAGACGCTCTCTGGCCTTTCCTATGGCATCTATAATATTTTCTATACCCTCATAGGAACTTTTCTTTGCTCTTTCTTTAATATAATTATACTGGTCTTTAAATATCAGACCATCTACTTCTTTTGTCGCCTTAAACAACAGTACATCCCGAAACCACATGGTAAACAGATCCAGATAATCGTAAATATTCTGTTTTTCCGCTGTCAGTTCTTTGATCATCTCCACCAGTTCGTACAGTTCCAGCTCATTGCTCTTTCTGAGAAGTCGGAAAGCTCTCTCCGCCATCTCGGCAAATTCCGTAGATTCTGCGATCTGTTTTGCTTTCCCGATATTTCCCTGGGCAAATGCCGCGTCGATCTGCGCCTGATAATCCGGCAGATGCATATGCTCCATCAGATATTCTTTCACATCACTCTCTTTCACCGGACGCAGATTCAAGGTCACGCACCGGGAAGAAATCGTAGGAAGCAGAGAATCCGCATTACTGGTCAAAAGCAGGATCACCGCATAAGCCGGTGGCTCCTCGATGGTCTTTAACAATGCATTCTGCGCCTGCAGTGTCAGTTTTTCCGCTTCGTTCAGAATATAGATTTTATAAGGACCTGTATAAGGTTTGATGGATACATCATCAATCAGCTGGATACGAATATCCTCGATACCGATAGAATTCGGTTTCTCATGTGTGATCGTAATAATATCCGGGTGATTTTTGCTTAACGCTCTCTTACAGGAGTCACATTCCATACATGGATCTGTTCCATGCTTTTCACACTGCAGTGCCATGGCAAATGCAGAAGCCAACATCTTCTTTCCTGCTCCTACCTCACCGTTAAAAATATACGCATGTGAAACTTTCCCCATCTGAATGGCATTCTGTAAATGATTTACAACATCATCATGTCCGATAATCTCATGAAATCCTGCCATACAATCACCTCCTGTGTTCTTTTGTTTTCTGTGGTAATCTCCGGTTTTATCACCACAGGCTTCCACAGCTGCTTTTTTCACAATATCTTTGCGCAAAAGAATACTATATTATATTGTACTCTGTCTGCGGAATATCATTATTATAGCACACTCCTTAAATACTTTTCAATCTCGGAGTAGCCTCCCGCCCCGTCCATATTGGAAAATCTATGGGAGATTCCTGCCTGCCGGATCTTTTCCTCACTGAAATCCTGTGCATCTGCCAGAAATCTCCGGCACATTTCTTCGTATTTCGGTGCTTCCTGCGTCTCTTCCCTCGCGATTGCCCGCTTCAGGCGTTCTCCGTCTTCCACTTCTATATAAATGGGGCGGATCTTTTCCTCTCCATAATATGCCTTTAATTTTTCATAGGATTCCAGTGTTCCGATTCCCAGATAGCTTTTCTCTTCCAGATTCATATTATCCGCCGTAAAATACCGCCACAGCCCGTAAACCGTCTCATACCCCCGGTCTTCGATAATCTTTCCCTCTGCTTTCAGTTTCTGAAAATCCTCTTCCGTCACAAAATGGTACTCCCTTCCATCCAGTTCCCCGTCCCGGATCGGGCGGGTGGTGTAGATCACCAGACGTTCCAGAGAAAACTCCGGATTTCTTAAAAGGCGCTGATAAATCGTATCTTTTCCCGATGCGCTCTTTCCCATAATATAAAACAATTTGCCCATAATCAGCATTCTCTCTTTCTATTCACTCCCATCTATCTTACCAGACCACCGGAAACTCTTCCAGATATTTTAAACATTTCTTAAAAGAGTTTAGAAATCCTTTATCTCATTTCCATAAAATGGACACAAACTCCATGTATACTTACAGTATCAAAACAAAGAGGACGGCGGATGCAGATGATGACAGCCAGAGCCGGTAACAAAGACTGAACATCGTTACCGGAATATTTTACAAACCCTGTGACTGTCGGACCTCGACAAAAAACAATTACCTTTTATATAGATTCGTGCAGCTGTTTGCACCAGCTGCCAAAAC
>OJOO01000487.1_pt1 | contig 18828 bp, 10 predicted proteins | sample 1598171 | NCBI WGS metagenome assembly OJOO01 (sample SAMN01915208, study PRJEB22387) | human gut metagenome | isolation source: stool | host: Homo sapiens | place: USA
ATATTTGCCCGTATCATTAAGTTGGTACGGGCTTTTTTGTTGCTCGTAATAAAACAGATAAAACTATTAGTTATGGCACTGCACGTATGGTTGGTTGAAGGCTCTAAACTTATTCTGAATGTAGAGCAAATTCTTAAAGTTCCTATTCTTGCTACTATTTATAATGATTGGCACAATGATAGAGAACTTATGTATAAGATATTTAAGTTTATTGATTGTTATGCTGATGAAGACGGATATATTCATCGTAATGGTTTAAAAGATCAAAAGGCTTTTGATTATGCTATTGAAGTTGCTCAACTTAATTCAGACTTTAGACCAACTAAAGATATGATTGAAGCTATCAATTGGCTTGTTGAGCATAATATCAATTATGTCGGGCAGATGTTCTTTGAAACTGTTAATGCTCTTCAAGCTGGTAAAGATCTTATGGCCGTTATGAATAAGAATCTTCGTAATGATCTAAAGAAAGACTCTTTTACTAAAGAAGAGATCGGTGGTATGCTCGGTTATATGCGTGAGATTACGAAGATGGGTAAAGACTTACCTAAACTTATTGCTGAACTTAAAGAAGCGGAAGATAATTACGTTAAGTCTAAACTCAAGAAAACTATTGTTCGTGGTGGTAAAGAGCTTGCTGCTTCAATGGATGTGCATAACAATATAGATAATGGTGTTGGTGGTGGAATAGATATGATTGATTAAGCTATGAATAGTAAATATGAGTTTTCACAAGATGCTATTGATAACTTTATGTTTATTCATGCTTATTGGAAAAATAGTTGTGATGGCATCAATGCTGCTCCTGAGAATAAATGGGGCTATAAACGTGGAGATATTCCTTTTATAGATTATCTCTGTGAAGATAAAAGTAAATATCCTAAAGCATCCGAGGGTATTAGTTATATTACTAATAAACCTTTATATGATCCAGATAATGATTTTCTTATTGGTAACTCTGGTGGTATTCTTATGAATATTGATTTTATTGTTATTAATATAGAAAGACTTTCTAAAGCTGCTGATACTTTTGATGAATATGGTACGTATTGTGATTACGACCCTAGTACTCCAGCTTATGAATCATTTTGGCAAAGAGAAACATCTCGTCGTAAGAAAGGTGTTTTTATTAAAGCTAAACTTTATTATAAAGATATTCCTAAGTTCTTTGATGCTAATACTACTGATGAGGAACGTGAAAGTCTACTTCAACCTTTACGTATAACTGGTGCGCATTATACTTATCTTAATTACGGTCGTATTGAACGTACACCTAATGATAAAGAACGTGCAAGACTTAAACGTGAAGGTGCTGAACACGTTGAGACTGTTATGGGTTTTCCTCGTTATTGGGATGGTGACTATTGGAACTTCAAAATAGATGAGTTTATTGCTAATAATAAGTTTCATCTTACTAAGGCTAAAGCTCGTCGTAAAGGTTTCTCATATAAACGTGGTAGTCAAGCCGCAAATACAATTAACTTATTTCCGAATGTTACGGTAACTCTTGCTGCTGACCAATTAGCTTATCTTACAGATAAAGGTGCTACTACGTTTATGGCTAAGAAATGTCTTGACCATTTTGAGGAACATACGTTTTGGCGTCGTGGTTATATTTCTGAGGCTATTGATGATATACTTCTAGGTTATCGTGTATCTACTAAAGGTCTTAAAAATTTTGGTTGGATGTCTAATCTTTATAGCGTTGCTTGTGGTAAAAATGAATCCGCTGCTGTAGGTAAGAAAGCTATTGAGATTGACTTTGAGGAAGCAGGTAAGTTTCCTAATCTCCAAAAAGCTCTTGATGTTACTTTATCTAATACAGAATCTGGTGCTATATCTGTTGGTACTATTCGTGTTTATGGTACGGGTGGTACTAAAGGTGCTAACTGGGCTGCATTTAGTAAAGCTTTTTATAATCCTAAAATGAATAAGATGCTTTGCATGGAAAATGTTTGGGATATTAATAAACGTCATGAAGTATGTGGTTTCTTCTTTCCACAAGTATGGGATTGTGAACCTTATGTTGAACGTGGTAATTCAATTATATTCACTGCTTATGCTTGGGATAAACAAGATAAAGAGAATCACTTTCATAATAATGATAGTGAAACTCATATAATCTATAAAGCCCAACGTGCTAATACTCCTGCCGAAGCGTTCATTAATACAACAGAGAATATGTTCGCTTCTCCTGAACTTAATCTACACGTTTCAGATTTAATTAATGATAATGCTACTAGATTCTTTCAAGACGGTTGGATTGTTGTTAATGATTTAGGTAATTCTAATAAAGCTGAATTTATACCAAAAGCTGAATGTATTAAACGTGATATATTTGGTAAAGGTAGATTCCATGAGTTTGTTAATCAAGTTCCGCATGGTTCTCGTGATGATACTCATGGTTGCGTTAGAATGTATTATCGTCCGTTCTTAGTAAATGGTGAAGTGCCTAAAGATTTATATTTTGTTAGTGTGGATGCGTATAAGGTAGATAAGGCTCAAAAAGATGTAACAGATAAACATTCTCTTTATTCTGCACAAGTATGGATGCGTAGTAATACTATTACTCCATATCCAAATCAAAAACTGCTTGTATGCGAATATATAGGGCGTTTGGACACAATGGAGCAAAATGATATAGTCACTATGGGTATGTGTCTTATGTATAATGCTGAATGTTGTCCGGAAGCTGGTACTGGTGAGACTGTTTCTAACTTCATTAAATATAAACTTAGACGTTACTTAATGCTTGACCCGACCAATGCCAATACTCGTAAATTGACTAATCCTAACAATAATGATTATGGTATTGTAATTGGTGATGGTGATAAGAAATATAATGGTCTTCGTATGCTAAAGGAGTTTATTTATGAACCTCTTTCATATACTGCTGATGGTAAACCTATTCGTAGACTTAAGTCTATTAGTAGTGTTCGATTGCTTCTAGAGTGTCAGAGATTTACTGCTGAAGGTAACTTCGACCATATTAGTGCTGCTATTGTTGCTATGTATGTCTTTCTTGCAGACTCTTTAAATACTAAGCGTCTTGTTGAAGGTAATACAGAGAATAATGACAGACGTATTGCAAATCGTTTAAATCGTCGTTAAATGGATGCTTCTAAGATTCCTAATTCTTTAGAAAAGCCTGATGTTTTTGCTTCGGAAGCTACTAAGCGTGGAGCTGTTTGGACTAAGGCTATGTGTGATTGGGTTATTGCTACTGCTCATTCTAATAATGATAAAGCAGATATTAAAGCCTTTCTTGACGCTGCGAATGGGATTGTAGATGAATCTACTTACAAGTATGTAATGGCGACCTACAACTCCGTTAATGGTAGAAAAGAAGATTTGCCCGGTAAGATTAGAGATGTTGATTTTATTACTCCTATTAAAGAGAAATATATAGGAGAGTTCATTAACACCTATAATAACTACCAAGTTTATAATGCTGATATTGATGTTGTCACTAGACGCAATGCTGATCTTCGTGTTGCTCTTGATGGTCTTCTTCGTCAGCAATTTATAAACATCATGAATGCTAACGGTGTTCAAACCGGTGAGCCTTCTAAAGATCTTCCATCTGCTGAAGACTTTATGAAACAAGCTGCTAAGGATTGGATTGATGAAGAAGCTGATCGTGGTCAGAAAACTCTTGATCTTCTTAATTCCCTTATTAAAGCTAATGAGAAATATATTCAAGCTTTCTATTATTGGTTCTGCACTGAAAGTGTTTATTCTTATCGTGATGTAAGATACAATGATGTTATTTTTGAAATTATTTCTCCTCTTGAGTATTATCGAATTGATAGTGGTAATCTTTTTGTTGAAGATGATGATTATGGGATGCGAGAGTTTGATATTAACATCAATGATATAATTGGTGAATATCAAGAAGTTCTTTCTAAAAGAGATATTGCTTATATCAAAGATATAATTCATAATCATGAAAGTACGGGTGAATATACAGTTACTCCTGTTATGCTTCGTTCTCGTGAGATTGCTTTTAATCCTACGATTGATACGCAGAATGCTGCTCCGTACCACTCCTTGCCCTCTACCGGGGTCCTCAAAGCTCGTCATTGTGTTTTTAAGGTTCCTATGAAGCGTGGTGTTCTTACTTATACCAATGCTTATGGTGAGATTGAGCAAAAGATTGTTGATGAAGATTATGTCTTAGATACTACTCTTGGTGATATTGATATTGAATATACTTGGGTTCTTCAATGTTGGGAAGCTTATCGTTTTGGTGATAAAGATTGGGGTGTATATACTAAAGCTCAACCTATTATTGTTCAACGTGAAGAAGTGAATAATCTTAATCATTGTAAGTTACCTTATAATGGTTTAAGTCGTTTGATGCTTCTTAATAATCCTAAACCTATTCCTTATCGTTTATTACCTTATCTTGCTCTTTATCGTCTTTATACTTTAGTTGAGGAACGTACTATTAGTAAATTCCGATCATGGCTATTGATACCTGAAAGTTTCTTAGCTGATACTAAAGATATGACTATGGAAGAGCGTCTTGATGCAGCTAATCGAGATGGTACTCTTGTATTTGATGATAGTGAAATAGCTAAGCAACAAGCATCACTTCAAGCTATTAAAGAGATCGCTAATACTACAATGATTAATTATCTTACGACTATTAATCAAATTAAGCAGTCTATTAAGCAAGAAGCATATGAACTTGCTAATATGAACGATCAACGTGCAGGAGATATTCAAGCTCGTGCCGGTAAAGCTGTCACTGAAATGGGACTTAATCAGGCTCTAATGGGGTCTGTGTGGTCACTTAAAATCTTTGATTGCTTCCGTTCTCGTGATATGATGGCTAATCTTGATGCTGCTAAGATTGCTTGGATTGATGGCTATGAAGGTTCTTATGTAGATCCAAATACCAATGAGATTGTTCAAGTTCGTGTAAATGGTACTGACTTTGTTAATTCTAATTTAGGTATCTTTGTTGGTAACTCTGCTGAACTTAATGAACAAGTACGTAAGCTTGAGGAAATTGCTTTTGGTGCTGCTCAAAATGGAAATTATGATGTAGCTGCTGAGGCTGTTTGTAATCATAACGTTGCTTCTTTACGTAAATATATTAAAGAAGCTGCCGAAGCTCAACGTCAATTTGAACTTCAAAAAGAAGAGATTCAGAAGAAGTGGGATGCTGAGATTGAACAAACTCGTGCTGCTAATGCAGAAGCTCAACGTAAATTTGAAGCTGAACAAGCTCAACTTGATCGCGATTCTAAAGAAGCTATTGCTGCTGACACTAATCTTACTAATATTATTATTACTGATGCTAAGCTTCAAGTAGATAAGAATGGTAATGATTACATTAGTGAAGATGAATCTAATAGTGGTACTCTTGACGATTATCTTAAAATGACTAAGTTAAACTTAGATATTGATAGAGCTAATCTGGAACGTGCCAAGTTTGAGGAACAAAAGCGCATGAATCGTATCAACGCCAATAAGCCACGAAAGTCTTAATGTAGGCTCTTATTTTTGTCGAATTGAACAACTATATCGACTGAAATTTGGGTTCGTCAGAGATCTTTATTTGAGCCTTAAAATGGCATAAATTAATTGGAATTTCAGAGAGCCGTGTGATAGGCGGTACTAATGCTGTTTCTAATAATATTTCTAATGCCATTTTTAATACATATATTATTATTACATTTGTCACTGTTATAACTTAATTTATAAAAGATAAAACATTATGCCAAATCCTATTGTTCCCGGTGGTGTTACTGATAGTAATACTACTAAAACTGCGGAAGAGATAGCTGCTGAACAAGCTGCTAAAGCTGCTAAAGAAGCAGAAGAAGCTGCTAAAGCAGAAGAAGAACGTAAGAAAGCAGAAGAGGAAGAAGCTAAGCGTAAAGCTGAAGAAGAAGCTGCTAAAACTGCTACTCAAAAAACTGAAACTGAAACTGAAACTCCTACTAAGATTGTTCTTACTACCGATGACGGTGATATTGAGTATGATCTTGATGCTGACGGTAATGCCGTTAAAGATGGAGAGATTGTTTACACTAAAGCTCAGTTAGATGAGTTTGCTGCTGCTGAAACTCAAGAGGAAACTATAGATGTTTCTGCTATTTCTGCTATTTCTGGTTTAACTCCGGTAAATGCTGATGGTACTCCTAAGCAATATGAAATGACCGTTGAAGGTCTTGCTCAACGTGATGCTGATATTGCAGAGCTTGCTAAACGTCAAGCTGAAAGTGAAGCTATCAACAATTTCTTCCGTACTAATCCGGATATTTATCAAGCTGCTCTTTATAAACAAACGTATGGTTCTCTTGAGGGTTTTGCTAATCATGTTGATTGGACTACAATGACTCTTGAAGATAAATCAGATGATCAGTTAGAAGCTGTTATTCGTTCCGCTGAAAAACGCAAAGGTACTTCTGATGCTCAAATCGAACGTATTATTCGTTTTTCTAAAGCTGATAAAGTATTAGCTGAAACTGCTAAAGAAAGTCTTGATTATCTTGCCAATGCTCAGAGACGTGAGATTGAAGCTGCAAATGCTAGGCAAGAAGCCGAATATCAAGCTGCTCAAGAGGCTCTTGATAAAGCCTACGGTATTACCTATGATGAGAATGGTAAAGCTAAAGTGCTTAACGTTCCTGATTCTTTATACGATAAGATCGTTAATAAAGGTACTATCGGAGGTCTTGCAATTCCAACCGCAGGCGTTAAAAGAACTGTTAATGGTAAAGAGCAAATTCTTTCTCGTAAAGATATTGTCAAGTATTTAACAGCTCCTGTTGTTGAAGTTAATGGTGATTTCTATACGCAAGCTCAGAAAGATGTTTTTGATATGCTTGCTGATAATGAAACGTTCGCTATGGTAGCACTTCGTAACTTGTTAGGTGCTGATATTAGTCAGTTAGCTGCTGCATCTATACGACAAGAAGCTGTTCGTCGTTTGAACATCACTTCTAGTGGTAAACCTAAAGTTAAGGTATCCACTCAAGGTGGCGGTACTAAAGTTAATCCTAATAGACGTCCTATTGTTCCGGGTGGTATTATTGATTCAAATAAATAATTATCGTAACTATGCTTAGAGAAATTGGAAAAAAACAGTATTCCAAAGAGGTTTACTCTGATGCCGATATGCTATTGAACTTTAATGTTCTTGGTGCTGTCGATTTGAATAAGTCTCTTACTTATCTTTGGGGTAGGAACAGTAATCAATTCCCTCTTCTTTCTCTTACAGAAGGTCAAGGGAATATCTCTCGTAAGAAACCTATTAATGCTGGTGATACTCAGTATAAATGGAAGATTATGGGGAAACCTACTGTCACTTCCCCGATTGTGCGTTTGATTACGCCTACTCAAACCCCCGGTAAAGGGTTTATGTCTTTCAAAGCGGAGTTCCAAGATAACTGGATTCCTTATCAGTATTCTGCTATTACTCCTGACGGAAAGCACATGGTTCGTATGCAGACCGATGGTGAGCAGACTGCTTCCGGTGGATATATCTATGAAATGATTATCCTTGGTGGTAATCCTGATGAGTTTATTGATCTCAGCAATTTTGAGAGAGGTAAATATTGGGGTATGGGTGCTCCTACGATTGCCGGTGAATTATCTACTGGTTCTCGTTCTACTGCTGAATCTTGGAGTGAAATGACTAACCAATTTGGTTTCCATAGATTCTCCAAAATTATTACCGGTAATATTGCTAATATTGTAACCGAGTTTGAACTTGATTATGATGATGGTTCTAAAGGTACTCTTTGGATGCCTTATGAAATGCGTCAGTTCGAGTTCATGCGTAGACGTTTGTTAGAAGAGGATTTGTGGTTCTCTGCTTACAATCGTGATATTAACGGTGTTATTCACAATCAAGAAAAACATTCAAATAAACCTATTCCTCGTGGTGCTGGTGTTCGTGATATTCTTATCGCATTCGGTAACTACTTCGAATACTCATTCATGACTATCGAGCTTATTGATATGATTCTTTCTCGTATCTTTGAAGTTCGTAACGATATTGATTTGAGTAACAAAAATATCGTTCTTTATACCGGTAAAGGTGGTTCTAAAATGTTCCAACAGTGTATTAAGAATGAAGCTATCGGAAATGGTTACTTTGATAAGTTAGGTTCTGAGGAGATTCAAAGCCGTGGTGGTATCCTTTCTTATGGTGCATACTTCAATCAGTATAAGCACTATTCTGGAGCTACCGTTTCTGTTAAGGTTGTAGATTTGTTTGATACCGGTTCTCGTGCCGAAATGGATCGTAAGAATGGTCGTATGTATGGTGGCTTCCCTGTTACCTCTTATACGATGGTGTTCTTGGATCACTCTATTGATAACACGAGTGGTGAAGCAAATATTCAGTTGGTTTGTGAAGAGGGTCGTGAATATTTGTACGGTGTTTATCAAGGTATTACTCCGCTGCCTAAAGAGTGGGGTGCTTATAGTAAGATGTTATCTACTAGAGAGGATATTGCTACTTATGAGGTTATGTCTTCACAAGGTATCAATATGCTTAATGGTACTACTTCTTTTTGGGCTGAAATGATTTTTGAATAAGCGTACATTACGATTATTGTAAAGTATAAACTTACTAAAGTATAAACTATATGATATACTCACGCAAAATAACCTTAGCGTTAAAGCTGAATCCGACTATGTTTCAAGTCGTGAATCAGAAAAGTATTGGTGCTTTCAATACTATTTTCGGTCCAAGCATTAAAGCAGTTCTTACTCTATCTAGTAAAACTGCTGAAATGGCTTCTATACTTCCTACGATTATTGGAGCTTCTGCTGATAGCCGCAATGTAAACTTTCAAGATCTCGTTTTGAAGCATCTTAAAAATTCAACCGTTGAAGTTCCTGCTCAAGGTTATGAGCTTGAAACTGGTTGGGAGTTTTCTCTTAACGATCCTGTTAAACGTGATGCTATTCTTGATTGGGCTAAAAAGAACAGTATTAATACTGAGGTTGCTCCGAATAAATTAGAGAAAGCTATCTTTGATGCTATGCTCTTTGGTGAAGGTACTGCGGTTCATGAAGAGAATCTGTATATGTACATGACTCCTATTAAGCCGCAAGATTACATTCTTTGGCGTCTTGCTCTGCTTACTTCTACTGTTGCTAATAAACCGGAAGATGTTGAGAAATCTACTAATATTCGGTTTTACTTACATAGCATTGAAGATGTTAAGCGTATGAAAGATGCTAAGACTAAAGCTGTTGTTAATACTGCTACTAAGTTGGCTCAGTTGTTCACAGGTGATGAGTCTTCTTATAAACGTATTAGAAATATGCTTATCTGTAATGCTCCTGCTGATACTCTACAGATTATTAAAATGGAACATGGAGATTTGCAGACGGCTGTAGCTGAACTTTCCCAAACGAATGCAGATGCGTTTATTTCTCTGTTTGATAACAAGAATGTAGAAGCAATGGCGCAAGTCTATAAGTTACTCGCCGCTCAAGTCATTACGAAAGACGGTGATAATTACTTTGACACTGTGCGTCCGGAAGTAGTTCTTGGTTCTTCTATTGAGGGTGTTATGGCTTTCTTAGCTGCTCCCGAAAATGTTGAATATAAAGCACAACTTTTCACTGCTTATAAGGCTTCGGTTATAAACTAACAAAATAGTGTCAGTATGTATAGTAGTTGTAAAGAAGCACATATTGCTGTAAACGATAAGATTCAGCAGATTAATGCTAATAGGCAAGAATCTATTCGTCCGCAGTATATTGATATTGCTCTTAATGAAGCTATTGACGTACTGCTTACGCAAAAGATTAAAGCCTTTGAAGAGACTGGTCGTTATTACGATGATTTGCAGATGCTAAAGGCTACATATAGAAGTCCTCTTTACCTTCTAGCAAATGAGGGTAATAGAGGCTTCGCTTTTTTGCCTGCGAATTACCTACATGGTGTCTCTTATGATGCAAGTGTTATATATGATAAGTTTAAACGTTATCGAGCAACTGAATCTGTTACTACTAGGATTTACGTTGTTAATATCAGTGAACTATTTAAAACTATTCCCGGTTATATAGAAGATTTCGTTATTCAAATTGGTAATGATACCGTTACGTTTCATTATCCTGCTAAGATCTATCGTAAAGAGGGTCTATTTGAATATATCAACTATATGCTCTCCATATTGCTGCGAAAAGGTTACAATGTGACTTATGAACGCTACAATAACGAGTATTACCCCGAATCACTAGTGTTTTACTTCGATACGCCACAGCTAATTGTAGTTGGAGATAAATATACTATTAAGCTAGTACAATTCGACTACGAGCGTTATTCGGGCTTATACGAGGTTATCACTTCTGACGGAGTGGTTACAAAGGTGCGAGAGAGCAAATCTGCCGGTATGGATTTAGTTTCTGATGTTCAGCGTAGGGATATGCTTCAAACGTATCACAATCGTCTTAATAGACACATTCATCCTGTATGTACGATAGAAAGTAATAGGGTTTTAGTAGATATGGATGATACGTTTGTGATTACTGATGTTGCTATCACATATCTTAGACAACCTACTAGGTTTGATATTGTAACTGATACTGCTACTGAACTTCCGTTTAAAACCGAGATTATTAACCTTGCTACACAGAAGCTTCTTGGTAAACTTAAAGATGAAGGTTATCAAATTGCTATAAATGAAAGTAATTCTTTAAAATAAAACGTTACTATGAGAATTGTAAGTTACGGAAAAACATTTGTCGATAATGTTACTGTTGATACTAAGTTATCTAATGGTCAACTCGGCATTTGTACTGCTTATGGTACTGCTTTGCCTACTACTGGTAGACCTGAGCCGTTTGTAATTATGTCTGCAATTCCTACTAAGGACGGTGGATTTATGAATCAACGTGGAGTGGATATTAATCCTTTTAACTTCACTTATAACGTTCGTAAATATACGGAGAAAGATCAGAAAGAAACTATTATTCTTAAAGGTCTTACGAATCCGGCACTTAAGCCTGCTGAAGGTATTGTATATAATGCAGATGCTGAGTTCTGTGGTGCTATTGAAATTTGTTCTTCTGAGGAGTATCGCCATGGTCTGACGGTTAATCCTAATCCTCAGATTGTTCAAATACCTGTTCGGATTCATGCTACTGATACCGTTGATCGGTTAGTAGAGAAGATTAAGAAGAACCTTAGTCTTACTGCTTATAACAAAGAGTTATTTGATATTACTATCGAGAAAGCTGATAGTGCTGTTCAGATAACTGTTGTTGCTAAAAAGCCTACTAAATTGACGATGAACGTATTCGGTATTCTTGCCGATCAAAAAGCCAATGGTACTATTACCGTTGAACATACGAAGTTATCCGGTTTCTTAGCTGATGTTGCTCTTAGTGATGAAGACCTTCGTTATTCTCTGATTAACATGGGTTGGAATCCTCATGATGAGTGGCAGAAAGCTTGGGGTATTGGTGACCCGAAAGTTGGCTTTGATAAAGTCGCTTATCTTGTTATTTCTACGGCTGAGTTTAATCAATTCCCTGAGATTGCCGCTGATAACAATAGTCCTCGCAAATTCCAAATCGTTGTTGGTACGGAAGCTGTGATCGATGCTGTTGTAAATAAACTTGAAGCTATTAAGACTTTAGCTAAAGGTTCCGGTGATAATGCCATTTCTCTGAATACTGCAACTGACTAAAGTTGCTTGGAAAACTACGCAGTGCTTAACGGTTCTGCGTAGTTATATTTGTTTAAACTTAATGCTATGGAATGTAATATTAAAATTGTCAAGTTAAAACAAGTTCTTCCTTTTGGTACATTTCCTAAGCGTGAGAATAACGTTCGATTCTTCTATCATCGTACTGATGGTTGCTACTATATGTATGATGAAAAAGGCTGCGAAATTAATCTAACTACTGATGGTAATATTATTGCTATTGATAGAGAGTTAATTGTTGGTAGTGAGTCTTTGACTGATGACACTCTTGTTTGCATTGGTCTTAAAGCTAATTATGTGCATCCTAGTCGTGGTGTTAGAAATAATACTTGCGGTTGTCAAGATACATATATTCGTGCTTGGACTTACATCAAAGATCTTCAAGATTTTATGCAGTCTGGTCATATCGAACGTGATTACTATAGAGTTACTTTAGTTCCTTCTCCTGAAGAGGGTGGTATTGTTGGATGTAGTGGTTCTGCTATTGTTCCTGATGAAAACTCAGATGGCTTCCGTTTCCAATTTGAAGCTGGTAGTCGTGTTGAACTTTATGCTAAACCTGTTCAAGGTTATCACTTTAAAGGTTGGAAAGAGTTCCATACTAATGAGATTATGTCTATTAGTCCTAATTGGTCTTTTACTATTAAGAAAGATATGGATTTGATAGGCGTATTTGAAAAGGATGAAGCTCCTATTGAACAATTCTATATTAATGTCAATGCTGATCCGGCTAATGCAGGATATGTAGTTGGTGCCGGAACATTCCCAAAAGGTACAAGGCATTCTATAACAGCTGCGGCAATTCAAGGGTATCATTTTACTCATTGGACTGATAGTTTAAATCGTATTGTTTCTACTAATCTTCAATATGATCTTGTTGTTGAGAAAGATGAAACTTATACTGCACACTTCGAGCTTGATACTCCTGTTATTGAGGAGTACAATGTAACTATTATAACTAATCCTGCTGATAAAGGTTCAGTTAGCGGTGGCGGTACTTATAAGTCCGGTCAAACTGCAATAATTGTTCCTAATCCGGTTGAGGGTTGGGCTATTGATACAGTTACTGCTTCTGGTGGTAATCTTGTAGATAATGGCGATGGTACATATAGCATCGTTGTTACGCGAGATCTTACGATTACGGTAAACTTTAAAGAATCTATTCGTTATTTCACGTTTAGTATCGTGGCTGATGCGAATGGTTTGGTTCGATATAAAGATATTAATGATGCTTGGTCTCAATGGGCAGAAAGACACGAAGTCACTGCTCCGGAAAAGACTATTGTCACTATCGCTGGTAAAGCTAATAGCGGTTATGAATTTGAAAAGTGGGTAACTCCTACTGGTGCTAATCTTCCTAATAATGAAAACAATATCATTGTTGAAGAAGGTCTGCATCGCAAAGTTTATACTGTTTATTTTAAGGAAACTTACATTCCACCTGAAACTCATATTGTTAATATCACTGCTGGTTCTAATGGTAAATGCAAATATAAGATTGGCTCTGGTGAATATTCAGAAGCTGCATCTTCGCATTCTAACATTAGTATTACTGATGGTGAGACAATTGAAGTGTTAGGTGTTCCTGATAATGGTTATTCTTTTGAACAATGGAATATTGGTGGAACTACTTCTAACTCTAATCCTTATTCAAAGGTTATCACTGAGAATGTAGATTTCTCTTGTACGTTCGTAGAGATTCCACCGGAAGAAGTTACTATTACGGTAGGTTCTGATGGAACTAATGAAACTCGTTATCGTATAGGTGATGGTTCTTGGTCTAGTTGGTCTACTTCTGAACACACGTTTAAAACTAATGTAGGTTCGATTTATTCAGTTGAAGCTCGTGCGGTTGGTAACTACAAGTTTAGAGAGTGGAATACAAGCGGTGTAAAAGTTTCAGATAATCCTGCAACATTCACTGCTAAAACCGGAACAAATGCAACGCATATTGCTACGTTCGACCAAGTAATCATGCGAACGCTAACTCTTACTGCTGGAATAGGTGGTAAATGTCGCGCAAAGATCAATGGAAGTTGGAGCGACTATTATAGTGGCACAAAGACTTACTCTAATATTGTTGACGGAACTACCGTTTCTGTAGAAGCATTAGCAAATAGCGGCTATCATTTTAAGGAATGGACTGATTCGGGTGCGCCCTCGACTACTTCACGTGATATTGTCATGAATGACTCTAAATCTATTGAAGCTCGTTTTGAGGTTGATACTCCTGATAAATTCCAAGTCACCTATGAAGCTATTCCTAACGGAAGTGCTACAATGGAAGGTGCTGGTACTTATAATGATGGTGATACTTGTACGATTAAAGTTAATGTAAGTCCGGGTTATACTTTGAATAAAGTACTTGTTGATGGTGTTAAAATCACTCTTAACAGTAACAATCAGTATAGCTTTGTGGTTGAGAAAAACATTAAGGTTACTATTGAATGTGATCTTATTCCTGAACCCACACATTATACACTTACAGTTAAAACCGAAGATGAAGGTGTAGCTCAAGGTGGTGTTGGTATCAATAAAGAATCTAATTTGGGAGTTGAAACTGCTGAATTTGAGGATGGTACTGTTGCTACTATTCATGCTACAGCTGCTAAGGGTTATAGCTTTGGCGGTTGGTGGAAAGATGGAGTTAAGGTTTCTGACGATGTAACTCTAAGTGTTACTATTGACGCGGATAAGACTTACATTGCTAAGTTTACTCAAGATCCATATCTCGAATTAGATAAGACTTCTCTTACTTTCGAGGCTGCTGGTGGAACTCAAACTGTTAATATTACTTCTAACGTCGAATGGACGGTTTCATAATTAGGGGAGGGTACTAAGATGGCTATTGCTTCTTGGCTTACCCCTGCCGCTAAGAGTGGTACGGGTAATAAAACGGTTGGTTTAACTGCGAGTAAGAATGCCGGTGCGAGCAGAACAACTATTGTTACTGTTTCAGTCAGCGGTATTACGAAAACTATTAATTGTACTCAAGTAGAAGCTGATAAGTTTACTATTAAGATTTCAGCTTTAACTACTAATAGTTCAGGAACTACTATTACAAATGTTGGTGATTGTTCTATTGGTTCATCCGCTACAGGTGGAGTTAAAGAAGGAACTTATTATCGTGACACACAAGTCATATTGACTGCTAAAGCTGCTCCAACTGGGTATGATTTTGTTGGTTGGTATGAAGGTTCTAATCTTGTTTCTACAAGTCTTTCTTTCGCTGTTACTTTAACTGCTAATAGAACTCTTGTTGCTAAATATAAGATTAAGAGCTATACTGTTAATGCAACTTCTGAGGATACAAACAAAGGTACTGTAAGTCCTGCTGGTCAAACTGTAGAACACGGTGCTAATGCTACTGTAGTTGCAACTCCTAAGGCTGCTTATAATTTTGCTGGTTGGTACAATGGAACAACTAAAGTATCTAGCAATGCTTCATATACATTTGCTGTTACTGCCAATATCAGCTTAACTGCTAAGTTTACAATTAAGACTTTCACAACTACTACCGCTAATTCAACTGGTGGTACAGCGAGCGTTAATAAGTCTAGTGTAGAATATGGTGGTTCTGCTATTTGGACAGCTACTCCAAGTACTGGCTATAACTTTAGCAAGTGGTCTAATGGCTCTACTGCTAATCCTCTGACAGTTTCTAACATTACTGCCAATACTCATATTACTCCGGTATTTGTTCTTAAGTCATATACTGTAACTTGGAATCCTAATGGTGGAACTGTAGATCCTACGTCTACTACTAAGACTTATGGTTCTACTTTAGGTACATTGCCTACTCCGACAAGAGCTGCTAATGCTCAATACACTTATACATTTAAGGGTTGGTTTACAGCTGCAACGGGTGGTACTCAAATATCTGCATCTACTACTGTAACAGGAAACGTTACTTATTATGCTCAGTGGACTGCTAATATTAGAAGTTATACTGTAACTTGGAATCCTAATGGTGGAACTGTAGATCCTACGTCTACTACTAAGACTTATGGTTCTACTTTAGGTACATTGCCTACTCCGACAAGAGCTGCTAATGCTCAATACACTTATACATTTAAGGGTTGGTTTACAGCTGCAACGGGTGGTACTCAAATATCTGCATCTACTACTGTAACAGGAAACGTTACTTATTATGCTCAGTGGACTGCTAATATTAGAAGTTATACTGCAACATTCAATGGTAACGGTGGTGGCACTCCTAGTCCATCAACTATTACTAAAACGTATGGTTCAGAATTAGGTACTCTTCCGACTTGTTCTAGGACAGGTTATACATTCCTTGGTTGGTACACGGCATCTAGTGGTGGTACGAAGATTTCATCTACTACTAAGATAACTGGTACTGTTACCTATTATGCTCAATGGTCTATTAATAGCTATACTTTAACTTACAATGTTAATGGTGGTAATGCAGTAAGTCCTGCTTCTAAGAGCGTTCAATACGGAAGTGCTTATGGTACTTTACCGACGCCTACTAGAGCTTCTACTGCACAATACAGTTACACATTTGCTGGTTGGTATACTGCCGCTACTGGTGGAACGCAAGTTACTGCTAATACGACAATGGGCGCAGGTAATACTACAATATATGCACATTGGACTGCAACTACAAGGAGTTATACTGCAACATTCAATGGTAACGGTGGTGGCACTCCTAGTCCATCAACTATTACTAAAACGTATGGTTCAGAATTAGGTACTCTTCCGACTTGTTCTAGGACAGGTTATACATTCCTTGGTTGGTACACGGCATCTAGTGGTGGTACGAAGATTTCATCTACTACTAAGATAACTGGTACTGTTACCTATTATGCTCAATGGTCTATTAATAGCTATACTTTAACTTACAATGTTAATGGTGGTAATGCAGTAAGTCCTGCTTCTAAGAGCGTTCAATACGGAAGTGCTTATGGTACTTTACCGACGCCTACTAGAGCTTCTACTGCACAATACAGTTACACATTTGCTGGTTGGTATACTGCCGCTACTGGTGGAACGCAAGTTACTGCTAATACGACAATGGGCGCAGGTAATACTACAATATATGCACATTGGACTGCAACTACAAGGAGTTATACAATAGGTTATCAAACAACATACGGGTCTTTGAATAGGACTAGTCAATCTGTTGCTTATGGGTCGAAAGGCTCTTGTATTTTGACTATGCCTTCAAATGATGCTCAGTACACTTATACTTTTCAAGGCTGGTATACTGCTGCTAACGGTGGTGGAACTAAGGTTGGTTCTTCATTAACTTTAGAAACACCGAGTGTAACAGGTGCTGCTACTTATTATGCTTATGTGACAAGAGCTGTTAATAGGTACACCTTTACATTTAACGCTAATGGTGGTAGTACTCCTTCTTCTTCATCTATAACTAAGAATTATAATGAAGCTATTGGAACGTTACCTACTTGTTCAAGAGCTGCGGATAATACTTACACGTATACATTCGCAGGTTGGTTCGATACTGCTGCTTCTAGTGGTGGTACTCAATTAACTACAACAACTAAGGTTACTTCTAATAAGACTTGGTATGCTAGATGGACTGCAACTTATAAGAATTATACAGTTACTTGGAATGGTAATGGTGGTACTCCTAGCAAGTCTAGTAGTTCATTCCATTACAATGCCGCTTTAGGAACTCTTCCTACTGCTACAAGAACTGGATATACTTTTAAGGGATGGTCTACGTCAGCTAGTGGTTCTGTTAATGTAAGCACAACTACCAAAGTTACTGGTAATGTTACTTACTATGCTGTATGGCAAATTAACAGTTATACACTGACTGTAACTGCGGGTACAGGTGGTACTGTTAGTGGAGGTGGTACTTACAATTATGGTGCAACTGCTACATTAAAGGCTACACCGTCTGCCGGTTATCACTTTGTTAAATGGAGTGATGGTAATACGAATGCTAGCAGAACTGTTACTGTTACTGGAAATGCTACTTACACTGCAACGTTTAAACAAGATCCTTATTTGAATCTTGATAAAACTAGTTTAACGTTTGAAGCTGCTGGTGGTACACAAACTGTCAAAGTAACTTCTAATGTTAATTGGACTGTTTCTTAAACTTTTAAATGTTCCGCTACGCTTTGCAGACCCCAGTAGGGGAATAGCTTGTGGGGCGTGCGGAACTTCAAACTTTTTTACGAATAATTAAATTTTTATCATTATGATTGAAGATTCTGCTTTGAATGAAAGAGCAACTGCTGTTGAAATTGGAGGTTTGGTTGATGGAGTTGGTGCACCTGTTATGCGTGCCGGATACGCTTTGAAAGCTAAACCGAGTTGGATTACTTTAAGTGCTGTTGCGGGAACTGGTAACTCTCAAGTAGATGTTACTGCTCCGGTTTATAAAGGTCGTAGCGGACGTTCTGGTTTGATTACCGTTGCTGTTGAAGACTTGACTGAAGACGTTACGTTGCAGCAGGAAGGTTCTACGATTTGGGATGTTACTACTCAATCGTTGGCTTTCGTTAAAACGGGTGAAGCTAAAAAGTTTACAGGTAATACTAACTTGGCTTCTATTACGTTTGCTGTTAATTCTGACGCTTCTTCTTGGTTGACTGCCGGTAAATTGGTCGTAAATAAGAAAGAATATAATTCTGGTGCAGCTATTGAAGGTGACCCGGGAGCAAGTGATGTTTACGCTTTCGAAATTACGTTTACCGCTGCTGCTAACCCGACGGTTAAGACTCGTACCGGTAATATTACTGTAAATGGTCAGAAATATATTGTAACTCAAGCCGCCGGTGATGCTACTCTGTCTGTATCTCCGACTGCATTGACTTTCACTGCTGCGGGAGAAACTAAACAGATAACGATTACTACGAATACCGCTTGGACTATTTCGTAAGTCGTCTGTTGATTTGATTATGGGTCTAATAGGTGCTAAGATGCCTATTAGACCTTTTGTCGTATAAACAAATATCTAAAGATATGATTAAAAAAACATTTACAATCACACCTGAATCAGGAAGTAATAACGGTAGTATAAGTATTAATGCTGAAGCTAATACTGATACTAATGATGTTCAAGAAACAATTGCTATTACAGGGTTAGGATATAAACCATCATTTATATTCATAATTAATTCACATAACGGTTTTTCAT
>OJOO01000568.1_pt1 | contig 17591 bp, 10 predicted proteins | sample 1598171 | NCBI WGS metagenome assembly OJOO01 (sample SAMN01915208, study PRJEB22387) | human gut metagenome | isolation source: stool | host: Homo sapiens | place: USA
TCAACAATGGCGGACATAACTGAAATTTCATCCTTAATTCAGGCAATGTGTGATACTTTGATAGAATCAGAACAACATAAAGTTGAATTGGCCTTTAGTGATTTTGGAAAATCGTATTCCGGCTTATCAGGTAAAAGTGCAGAGGATTTTGGTGAAGGCTGTCCGTACATAACATATATGAATGTCTATCAGAATCAAATCATTAATGCGACTAATGTCGGTTTAGTCAAAATCAATGGAGCTGAACAGCAATCAGTTGTCCATTATGGTGACATTCTTTTTACTTTGTCATCTGAAACGGCAGAGGAAGTTGGAATAGGAGCTGTGTATTTGGGAGACACTTATCCATTATACCTAAATAGTTTCTGCTTTGGTATCCATATTATAGATGACAATAAGATTTTCCCTCCGTTCTTAGCATTTTATGTTTCAACAAAGTCGTTTAGAAAGGTGGTTTTTCCGCTGGCACAAGGCAGTACACGCTTTAATCTGCAAAAGAATGACTTTATGAAGAAAGGGTTTTCTTTTCCAACAGTAGAAAGGCAGAGGAAGATATACTCAGCCCTCAAAACCTATTCAGATAAACTTGCCGTTGAAAAGAGCATAGCCAAGTTGCTTTGTAAACAGAAAAATCACCTCTTAAGCAAGTTGTTTATATAAACATCTTACTAAGCAAATATTGTTTCTCCTTTTCATATGACCACAACATTTTTTTCTCCATATCAATCTTTTTCTGAATGCTTATCAAGGTATTCGCAATATAGATTGCTTCATTCTCTGTTTTGGGGAGAGGGATAGAGTTTTTCAAGAAACGTTCGTTAGTAATGTTGATGGTATTCTTTGCCCCTTTCTGTATAAGTGGATGCAAATAATTGAAAGCGTTGCTTGGCTGCATGAAATAGAAGTGCAGAATAACCCCGATGTAGTCATTTACCGGCATATAGACACCGTACAGGGGTGAAACCGCAACATCATCTTTAATATAGCTGCGTTTCACTATACCATACGGAAAATCTCCGGTAGGGCTTTTCGTGTAAACAATATCGCCATATTTAACGACATTATAATGAAGCGTTTCTTTTGCTGCAAAAGAACGTCCAAGATATTCAATCTGATTAATAACACCTTGGCTTACAGATACGGAACAAATGATGTAACCATTTGTATTCTTTTCGATTCGTTCTTTCAGAACGTTGCTTAATTCCGTTTTCTGCCAATCACCCTTGCGTATTCCAGCCGCCTTTTTCTGATAAATAATTGCCTGAATTAAGGATTCATATTTTTCAATGATTTTGTTTTGGGTCGCGATTCGTTCTTCGATTAAGTTGAGAAATTTTGCAATTTTCTCTTGCTCTAAGAGACTTTGAGGTAGGCAATGCCTTGTCTCAAAAAAATCTTGAATACCAACATTTAACAATCCATGATTCCTTGCTCCTTCAACTGCGATTTCAGAAATACCTTGATGCCATTTTGAAGTTTCAAAATAGTGAGTTAAAAAATCCGATGAGACATGACTATACGGTTTAAAGCAAATGTATAGAGAGGATAATGTACCTTGCTCATAACAGTCAAGTCGCTTTATTGCACCCCACGGATATTCTGAAGAATAGCTTTTATTATAGGCAAAATCTCCTTTATGTAATAAATAGTAATTCGACATATTCTCACTTGCAATGACTTTATTGAAGAATGAAATTTGGTCAACCAAGCCATATTGTGCGGAAATTGTTAGTGGCAGTTTGCAAAGATTGTTTTTATTTTTCCTTTTAACTCGCTCTACAAAATCTGATAACACAGACTCCTTCCATTCATCTGTAAACTCTGGAAATCTCAAAAGGGGAACATTGAGGACTTTATTTTCGTTATTATCTGCCATAATCATTATTCTTTATCGGGATTGATATCAAACGGCAACAATTTGTCACCATCATTAAACCGGTCGAAATCAGAGATAAACGAGCGGTCTTGAATCACTTTATATTTTTCATACTCACCATACGCCTTCTCTCGTGCTTCTTCTTGAGAAACTTTACCGGCTGAATCTTGTGCTTGATAGTCCATTGTAGCAAGAAACTGTTCAAGACGCTGCTTCCAGTCTGCCATCGTTGTAATAATATGGCGTTGGGCACGCTGCTCTGCAAATTCAAGAAATGCGTTAGTTATGCCGTTGAGTTCTAAAACCTCTTTGTCTGACAAGTAGTTCTTTGCCACAATCGTATCAGACTTCTGGACTCTGCCATCGGGAGCTTTCTTCCAAGTGGTCAATCCCATGTGTGGCATTTCCGAGTCGGCACGTTCATACACTATTTCGGCAGCGGTACGATGAGTTACAGCCAAGTGCATCATGTTTTGCACCATCTTGAAAAACAATTTGGTACAATCCGATTTCAGATCGTAATCGGCACTGCATTCAGCATAGATGTCTGTTATCTTTTGGTAGTATCTGCGTTCTGATGTGCGTATCTCACGAATGCGCTCCAGCAAATCATCAAAATAATCTTTGCCAAAGTGTTTTCCCTGCTTCAAGCGTTCATCATCAAGCGCATATCCTTTAATAATAAACTCCTTCAATACAGATGTAGCCCAGATACGGAACTGAGTGGCCTGATAGCTATTGACACGATAACCTACTGCAATAATGGCATCCAAATTATAGAACAGCGGTGTACGCTCCACATCCCGTTTTCCCTCTGATTGAATTATCCCAATTTTTCGGATAGTTGCCTCTTTAGTAAGCTCACCTGTTTCGTAAATCTGACCAAGATGATAGTTGACAGTCCGTACATCCACCCCGAACAAATCGGCCATACGCTTTTGTGACATCCAAAATGTTTCACTGTTGAATATCACTTCTATTCGCACTTCGCCTTGCGCTGTTTTATACAGCAAAATGTTAGAATTCAACGAATTTTGCATCAATTCGTTTGTCGAAATTGTTCGAGTAAAATAATCGCGAGCTTGTTGTACCAACACTTTTTTGACATCGGCATTTTCGGCAACAATCATACATGCCATACGAGACAGACGGAAAATATTGACCTTACGGAATGAGCCGCTTCCAATTCTTACCATATCAACCGTTTGGTTGAAATGGTCGTCAACATTCATTCCTTTTTCACCTGCCACCTTGATAGCTTTGTCTATGACTCTTTGGAATTTCCAATAAGCCGAATAGCCCATAGCAGCGCAAAGGTCACGTGAACTCCAGTATTCGTTTCCGCCCCCATCCTGACGGCGTATATTGTCGAATGATGGACGCATTTCAGGGATGTTGTCTATCTCTGCCATAGTGTAATTATTCAACCAGCCCCAATTCTTTCAAATAGATCTCTATCTCCTTATCCAGTTCGGCTCGCTTGGCTTCCAATTCCGTTATTTCAGCCATGACTGCTTTGATGTCGATAGGCTCTTCTTCCTCAAAAGTATCGACATAACGAGAAATATTCAGGTTATAGTCATTTTCGGCGACCTCCTGTAAAGTAGCGAGGTGACTGTACTTTTCAATCTCCTTGCGGTCGCGGTAGGTTTCTACAATCTTCTGGATATGCTGAGGGCGGAGTTTGTTTTGGGTCTTGACCTTTTCAAACTCTTTGCTGGCATCAATGAACAGGATATTATCGTCTTCCTTACGGCATTTCTTCAATACGAGAATACAGGTCGGAATGCTTGTACCATAGAAAATATTGGCAGGCAGCCCGATAATGGCATCAATATAGTTTTTCTTCTCTATCAGGAAACGGCGTATAACGCCCTCTGCATTCCCTCGAAACAATACTCCATGCGGAGCAACGCAAGCCATCGTACCACCTTCATTGAGATGATAGACCATATGCAGGATAAAAGCATAATCGGCCGTTTTCTTAGGCGCAAGTCGACCTGCTTTACTAAAACGGTCGTCGTTGTTGAATTTATCGGCTGCACTCCATTCGGCAGAGAACGGAGGATTTGCAACCACTGCATCGAACTGCATATCATCGAATGCATCCCATTCAAGCGTATCACCATTCTCTATTTTGAAGCTGCTGAACCGGATGCCATGTAGCAACATATTCATTCGAGCAAGATTGTAGGTAGTCGGATTTTTCTCTTGTCCGTAGATATATGCTGCCTTACCGATACTTGCCGCACGGAGCAATAGCGAACCACTACCACAAGTAGGATCATAAACATTACGCAAACGGTTATGCCCAAGAGTAACAATCTCCGCCAATATACGGCTGACCTCTTGCGGAGTATAGAACTCTCCGGCTTTCTTGCCTGCGCCGGCTGCAAACTGGCTAATCATATATTCGTAAGCATCGCCCAAAATATCAATTTCTTGCGAGGCCTCTACACCAAAGTCAATATCGTCCAATGCAAGAAGCACATTGCTGACGAGCGTGTTTTTATCATCTGCTGTTTTTCCCAATTTAGGCGAAGCCAAATCAATGTCCGAGAACAATCCACCAAAATCCTCTTCACTATCCTGTCCCAAAGTGCTGTCTTCTATACGCTTCAACGAGCGTTCCAACATAGGAAGAACATTTTCTTTCCGCTTGATAGCCTCAATTACGGACGAAAACAAGAACTTCGGTTCAATGAAGTAGCCTATATTTTCCAAGCACTGGTTCTTAACCTCTTCCTGCAATTCCGGTGCATCCGAATCGGTCATTTCCCATAATTCCTTGAATGTAACTTCATCATCATCCAACGCACTGTTAGCGTATGTTTCTATCTTCTCCGACAGGTATTTGTAGAAGATGAATCCCAAGGTAAAATACATAAAATCGCTTGCCGACATATTGCCACGCAAACGGTTTGCGACCTCCCAAAGCTGGTCACGGAGTTTCTGTTGCAGTTCTTCGCTCATATCTTTATTGCTCTATATTATCTTGTATTACATCACTTTCCGGCAATGGTATATTGCTCTCTATTATACTTCTCAGGTCATCCAGCACTTTCCCTTTATATGAGAAATATTTTGCCCCTTGATATGCACCCGATGTATTTCGTTTCTCTTCCGGCATAAACGTACCGACAAAAGGGGACAATTTATAAATACGACCTTCGTATTCAACGGAATCATCGCTTGCTACCTTGACTTCCGTATCCGTAGGAATAAAGGTAACACATTCCCCTATTTTAATACCGACCATGCTGAATTTGAAACGTCCTCGCTTTACGGTTCGTTTCTGCACGACAGGCAATGAATCTTTTTCGTTATGACAAACCGGTTTATTATCTACATAGACCGTAACAACCGCATCATCAATCATCTTGGCTATGTCATTGAATATATCCAAAGCTATTTGAGGCGGTACATTGAAAAACTCCCGATTCTGACGAATACGCAAATCCGTCAACCGATCAATAGTCTTGTGTACATGCTTTTCAACATCGTTATATTTGACCGTCTGAATGGTTGCATAAATCTCAAAAGGCAACAGAACAGCCGTGTTGTCAAGTTCCTTGGAACGTATATCTACAGGCCGCGCACTTTTACCGATCTTGACCCAATCCTCACGAAAACTTGGATTAGTCAAGATATACACATATCCGGGTTCATTTGTCTTTACCATATCAGTATTTCTTTTAATCCCAACTGAAAGTGCGTATGATATTACGCAATCTGTCTAAAATCCTCGTCAACGCCTTTCTCGTCTTTATCAATCCGAGATGCTTCTCTTTCAATGCTTTTTGTATGATTTCCGGCTGCTCTTTTTGCAGGTAGTCATATTCTTTGAGGAAGTGATTCAATACCGATGACGATATTTCCTCTTCCTTAGCCAATGAGTTGACGGCATTTTCTCGCTCAACGGCAATATAGTGGTTCAACCGTTCTTCCAAATCGCTTGTACCGTCAGCTTTACCTCGCTGAATCATGAAGTTTTCCTTATCGTCATCCACATTCTTTTGAATGAAACCATCGATAAGTTTGGCTTTGCTGCGCATTTCTGCGTCTTTAATCATCGTATCAATGATATTCTGACGGCGTTCTGCGTAATCGGCACTATATGGGTCAAGTTCTGCAATGAGTTCAAGGATATATGCCACATTGATAATGTCGCTATGTAGGAGTTCAAGGCAGAAATCCACATCACCGAGGTCTCCGTCATCCGGAACATCTGTATCATCATCCGGTTTGGGTGACGGTGCTGGATCAACGAGTGCAAAAGTATCATGGATATCAAGATACTTACTTCTGAAATCCATAAATTGCTGTTCCGTCATGCCGAGATCATCAGACTCTTCATTATAATCCTCGTATATCTGTATTTCAGCATGTTTACGGATAATATCACGGAACGCCAAAACAAACTCTTTCTTAGCTTTTTCACTCTGCAAAAGGTCTATGCAATTTGTATCCGGATATTTCTTCAAAAAATTGGTAGCAAGCTCCTTGTATTCCTGTTTGACTTCTTCAAACGGAGGTCGCACTATTTCTTCCGGATTGTTACTGTTGCTGAACAATTTGATAGCGGTATCAACATTGCTTTTCAAATCACGGAAACACACAATCTTTCCGAAGCGTTTCTTTTCATTCAGCACACGGTTTGTCCGGCTGAATGCCTGCAACAAGCCGTGGTATTCCATATTCTTGTCTACATAAAGCGTATTGAGTTTCTTGCTGTCAAAACCGGTAAGGAACATTCCGACGACCAGACAAAGATCAAGCGGCTTCATATCAGCTCGCTTCTTTTTCATACGCAGGTTAATGTCATCATAATATGCACGGAAGTTCTCTGTCGTAAACGATGTCCCGAACATTTCATTGTAGTCATCCATGATGGCTTGCAGTTCATCAACCTCACCGGCACTGTCATTCAGATAAGAACCTGTACCCATTCCTGTCAGATCATCATCTTGACTTCCATTGGCTGCATAAGTAAAAACTGCACCTATACGAATCTTGGGATTCAGTTCCTTGAATATCTTGTAATAACGGATAAGCATCGGTACGGACTGTACAGCAAACAATGCATCGAACTCTCCGTCAAATGTTGACTTATTGAAATTATTAAGGATGAATTTGGCGATTTCCGTCATGCGATTGGCACTGCCGTTCTGCACTTCCTCACTGCCATGATAATATTCTACAAGGAAACCGAGAACATTTTCATCGGCAATGGCATCTTTAATCAGATAACGATGTAGACAGTTGCCGAACACCTCTTTGGTCGTATGCCCATCAACTGCATTCTCTGTAAAAATAGGAGTTCCAGTAAATCCGAATATCTGGGCATTATCGAAGAATTGCATAATCTTCTTATGACTCTCCCCGAAGTGACTGCGGTGACACTCATCAAATATCATCACGATACGGGAGTGGCGTATCGAATCTATCTTGCTGCTGTACCATGTCTTACTTACGGCAGCATTGAGTTTCTGAATAGTGGTAATGATAATCTTGGAGTTACTATGCAGCCGTTTTACCAGTTCATCCGTATTGTCCGTACCGTCAACAGCTCCCGGTTCAAAGGCTTCATATTCCGACTGCGTTTGTGTGTCAAGGTCATGACGGTCAACAACGAACATGACCTTATCTACATCATCCAACTCCGAAACAAGCTGTGCTGTCTTGAATGAAGTCAAGGTTTTTCCTGCGCCTGTAGTATGCCAGATATAACCGTTATCGTTGGAGTTCTGTACCCGATCCAATATCTTTTCTACAGCATAGAACTGGTATGGGCGAAGTACCATCAAGCATTTATCCCCTTCATGCAATACGATATATTTTCCGATAATCTTACCGAGCGTACACTTTTCCAAGAAAAATACAGCAAACTTATCCAGTTCATTGAATGGCATATTTGCCGCATCCGTCCAGTTGAACGTGAATTTATATCCACCATTGGGATTATTGGCAAAATAACGAGTGTTTACGCCATTGGAGATAACAAATAGCTGAATATAGTCGAACAGCCCATGAAAGGATGTCTTATGATAGCGTTGTATCTGATTGTATGCCTGCTTGAGTTCTACACCCCGACGCTTCAATTCAATCTGAACCAGAGGGAGGCCATTGATAAGAATCGTCACATCATAGCGACACTTCTTTCGTCCCTCCACCGTAATCTGATTCGACACCTGAAACTCGTTCTGACACCATTGGGTACGATTAAGGAATTCTACCCAAATGCGCTGTCCGTTAGCAGTATCAAGAGGATATAGGTCACGAAGTTTCTTTGCCTTTTCAAAGCGAGTACCACCTTCAAGATATATCACTATCTTCTCAAACTCTTCATCCGTAAATGAGTTACGACCAACTTCCGCCAATTGTTTCTTGTTGTGAATTTCCAACTGCCGTTTGAAATTGGCATAAAGATTGTCTTCTTCAGTAATCTGGACATATTCGTAGCCCATTTGCCGAAGTGTGGCTATAAGTCCAGCTTCCAATGCCGCTTCGCTCTGTATTGACATATTCTTGTGCCCTATTATGGTATTATTACTTATTTATTCCGGCTTACAATATTTTGATACCTAATGCATTTTCTATCTTGCACAAGGTTTCCAATGACAAATTCTCGCGACCTTTCAACACCTTGGAAACATATTGCTGAGTGCAATTCATCTTCTCGGCCAACGCTCGTTGTGTCATGCTAAGTTCTCCCATTCGGTTCGACATGATTGCTGCTATAGCCTGCGAATGGCAAACCCAATCTTTGCTTTTGCATTCCACCGTTTCCTCTTTTACTTCCAATGCGTTGCCTATCTTTTCTTCTGCCATTATATGCATCAAAAATACCTTTGCCCTATTTTGTAGGCAAAAGTACTATAAATAATTGAGACGGCACAACTTTCAGGTTGTTTATTGACAAGTAACTAAATTTAAATCGCCATACTATTTTTGATCATTAAGTTGGAATCATTACCCTAGCACTATTTTTCATGCATATAGTCTTCAAAACTAATTGGTTTATAACAATCAGGAATTTTCACCAACTTCTTTTTGTTGACAACGAATGAAGGATTGTAATGCCAATTATAAAAATTTGAAATAGTAAAGTAATTAAATAGTGCAAGAATGAACGTTATCACAAAAGAAATGGGTTTGAAATTACAAAAATCATTAATCACTTGTACTGTATCATCTGCAGCAACAAAATAGTAATAAGACATTGCCCCTAACGTAATAATCATTATGAACAAACCAACTACAAATAAAGTTGTAGAACGAGTTTTTGATTTTGCAATTTCATAATCAAGAATTTTTTCTTTTTGTTCTGCTCGTTGTTTATTTTCTTGCTCCCATAAATTCTTGATTTTCATCTCAAATATCTCCTTTTCCTTTTTTATACCTTCTTTCTCTGAAACAAGTTGATCTTTGTCTGCTTTTAGAACTTCATTTTCTTGGTATATAATTTTTTCACTATTTTTTAACTCGGCTTCTTTGCTTTCAAGTTCGTGCATACGTTCATTATACTTTTGTTGCATTTTTACTTGATTATCCTTAATTTCTTTTATCTCACCTTGAAGCATTTGAAATAGATTATCAAATTTTTGGGCACGATTTACCTCAATTTGCTCCTGCCGCATAGATTCATCTTTGACCCTTGCCGCAAATGCAGCCTCATCTTTATGTGCAAGTTCATTAAGCTCTTGCACATCTTTTATTTGCCTGCTTGCGATACGAGTTGATAAGTTAACAACATCCCTATCCGTAATTTTATAGATTTCGCGATATTTTTGGATATTATCATCTAATTCTTTAATAATCCTTGCTTTAGGCAAAGATGAATTTAAAGTATATGAAACTAAAGATGTTATCCCCATTGTAGCAACATCATCACTAGTAATATCAATTGTCGGATTACTCAACCAAAGAATATTTAACAAGTCATCTACTTTAATAATTTCTGGCTGATGCTTCTTGCAGCTATATAAATCCTTATACTCTGTATCCGAATAATCATTATCATGACTTATCGCATTATTGACAAACCAACAGTTAACTTTACCAAACTCTTGGATATACTTTTCCCCTCGCTTCTCCCTAACATAAACCAAAGCCATAGCATCATGCAAGGCTGCTTTGTCCGTATTTCTATATTTGCGAATTATAGAAAATTCCTTGCTAAATTTCGCCTTTCCTTGCCATTGTTTTGTTTGTGGTATAACATGGAATTTGAAGTGATTAACAAGTGTATCCTCTAAATTATCCGATATTCTATTTAAATCCGTGCTAGATAAGTGTCTTCTATCGCAAGCATTATAAATATCTTCACGATTTATATTTTTAGCAATAATTGCACTGCTTAAATTTGTAGATTTAAATAACAACAATGCCTGAATCTCCTCTATTGTATCTTTCAGAACTGTAAACTTATAACCTAATTTTCGGCTTACGTCTATAAGAGTATTACAAGTTTCGGTTGATTCTGGAGTATTTAAATCCAAGAGGCTAATAATGAAATTTGTATCTAATAATAGTTCAACATTCATATTGGCATCAGACGGCTGATAGTCCAAATAACATGAAAGCATTGAACCCAAATAAATATCACGAATCTTTTCAAAAATCTCAGGGACTTGTTTAAATGTATCAATAAATTGCGCTATAAGAACATTGTGAGAAGAATCTATCGTAGCTTCACTACTACCATTTGCCAAATAATATGATATCTCACTACGATTTTGTTCTACAAACTTAAATAAATCAACGTCATTATTTGTAGTACCTACATTATACGCTTTACAAAAAGTTTTAAACATATGCACAACTTTCGCCACATCCTCTTTACCTTTTTGTATCAATTCAGAGTAGTCTTCAAATATAAATTTATCAATCCAAAATGAGCCATCATTAAATATCCGCATGTCCTCACGACCATTCGTCTTATTTATTTCTGAAGCAATAACTTTTAAAATATTATTTAAGACGGATATAGGAATGACCAATGAAAACTTTTTCTCAATAGCATCAGTAATTTCTTTCATGCTATTTCCCTTCACCACTCCTAATGGATATAGTTCAGATAGTGCATTTTTTACTATAGGAATAAAAATATCTAATGGACCATGAGCTAATGTCCCTTTATCATAGATATGTGCAAGCACACTATAAGCTATGGCACGATTTTGATAATTCAGTGTTTCAGGCATAAAATTTATACAGTAAAGCTAATTAAACATTAGTAACTTAATCTGACAACATCTTCCGGCAACATAGTATTTCCTGCCTCATCTTTTGGAGCATTCTTAAGAAACAGCATCGGAACTATGGTGTATTTCTTGGCAAACGGCAGCAAATTAGCCTTGCGGAGGAGTTCAGTTGTTAACTGTTTACCATTCTCTTGAGTTGTCCATTTACATTCACCAACCAGCAGATACTTTTTATCAAGCGATTCAGCCATCACATCGAATTCGACCTGTTCCGGCTTCTTATCCTCATTGATAACAGAACCCCACCAGCGTTTTGCCTTGCCGTAAACCACTCCATTGACAAGATTTCCTGTTACGGCATCCCGACATAATTTTTCCCATTGCATACTCACATACTCCGAGAAATGAGCAGTCAAAGCCTGTTCTATGGGTAAACGACGGCCAAGTTCAATAAACGAACGATTAGGTACGACAAACTGATAATAAAATGCCATAAACGGATCAGCTATCTTGTAGAGGCTCTTTTTCGCATTCTTTTCATCAATCCCGAACGGAACATCTTTCGCCAAAAATCCGAGATCAATAAGCTTCTTCAACGGACGCGACAGATTGGTTGCCGGCTCATTGCATCTTGCGGCAATCTCAGAAAGCCGATTTGCGCCAGTACCGATATAAGACATTATCGTCGAAGTCTTGACAATATCCTTTACATCGTCCTGAAACAATTTTATCGGTTCTTCGTAAAGAGTTCCATTTACAGAAAGGATATTGTGCCACAAAGCATCATTAAGTGAATTTTGGTTTTCCCTTAGTTCCCAATAACGCGGCACACCTCCCCAAACAGCATATTCTTCAATGGCATTCATCGCATCAAGGCTCAAAGCCTCTTGAATATATGGCAAACGTATCAGTGCAAGTTTCATGATCTCATCAGCACGACCATAGAGAGGTGCAGTAGAATCAAGAAACAGCCCATACATCATATTTTGTGACGAACCACAAAGCACAAGATTATACTTCAACTGCTTTTCATCAACCAGTTTTTGCAGCACAGACGGCAGCTCAGAAGATTGCTCTACAAGATACGGAAACTCATCCAAGCATAAAGTAAAACGCTTGTCTGTTCGATAATTGACCGCGCGAAACATAGATTCCCAATCCGGATATGTCAGTTTGTCGAAATCCGGGAACACTTGTGCAATCACTTTTGCAAGCAATATTCTCTGATGCTGACCTTCGGAACGGTCGGCAAGGAAGTAAACATCATTTTCTGACAACACCCTTTTAATGAGCGTTGACTTACCCAGCCGTCTGCGACCGTACATCACGACTAACGAGGATTTCTCTCTCGCAAGAGCATCTTTCAGTCGTGCCGCTTCATCTATTCTATCAACGAATTTCATACGCCTTATTTATTATGTAATACAAACATAATGTTTTTGCAGCATAACACAAAATTTAAAACCATGTTTTTTATCCCACCAGAACAAAAGGCAACTTATATTATGGAAGAACATACGCATCTATACCTTTTTCGAAGCTCGCCTCCTTGTCTTCAAACTCAAATCCTGCAAAGCTTTTCCCAGTTTGTCTTCTTTGGCCAACCACAGAATATCATCGTCAAGCTGCAAGGCATACAGCACTCGCAAATAAATTCCGATTGCAACTGTCGGTGCGCCTTTTTCTATTCGGGACACAGTCAACAGAGAACAGGTGGCACGTTCTGCAATCTGAGCCACACTCAGATTCCTTCGTAGGCGAGCCAATTCAATCTGTTCTCCTACAATCGACATCTTCTGCACCAATTTTCGAGGCAGTTTGGTTCCCATTGTATTCTTTGTCATATCTTTATCTATTTAAGGTGCAAAGCGACCGTGCCGATAACTTTACCATAGTCAATCTATCATATAATATGCAAAGATGGCGATTTTGATTTACTTAATGATATATTACACATACAATATCTGACATTTTTCAGTCAACATCGAAAAAAATCCAGTCTTTAGACGCATATTCCTTTTCAAACTCTGCCAAATCTTCCTTTATACGCTCACGAAAATTCTCTTCGCTATCATTGCCACTCATCATCCAATCTACGCGAGTTGCATATATCTCTGCTATACGAATTTGCCGATATGCCTCCTTCATTACATTTATCGTTTCATCTGACAGTTCCAATACATCAGCATCATCTGGATAGCGGCCATAATAACAATGATGAATTGAGTATAATACCGGAATTCGTTCACCGTCAGAAGTGCCAGACATATATCGCATTGTTGATTGGAATATTACTCCATCTACGAAAAAATGCTGCTCTGAATATTTTTGTTCTGCCTTGACGATAGTTTTATCTGTCAGAAGAAAAGATTCCGCATCTTCATAACTGGCAAAACTCATATAGCTATGGTATGAGCCAAAGCTATCTTTCTCGTAAATAGTCCAATAATCTTTATGTATCTTCCCGGCTTTGGTTGTAAAGTTCTCGCAATATCACGCTCGATAGAATTAGCTATCTCTCCGAAGGCAATCATATGCCGATTAAAATATCCTCCACTCATAGTTATTTCTGTTCTTGGTATTTATTCTACAAGATTTTTAATCTTGTCAATTACCTTCATGATTTCAGTAGTGTCAATAGACCCATTTTCATGGTCATGAGTCGTGAAAAGGTTTTCACCTTCTATGAAACCTATAGAATTATAGAATTTCAATTTCTTTTCCCATGAAGTCTTATATTCTGGAACTGTAAGCATACCCAGATGTTCCCAGATAATAATCTCATCAGAAAGGTCTACAAAAGTGAAGTCGGGAAGGCATTGATGTCCATCTCTATTAAACATTTCTTCATATTTAAACTTGATGTCGGCAGAGATAAGTTCGTTTGCGATAATTACCTCTGACTTACTACGAACCATAAGGTTGGGATTTTTTGTCCGATGTATCAGGCCTTCAACATAAGGGATTGAGGACTTATTTTCTCTTGCCACAAGTTGTTCGAACATATTTGAATTTCTTTGCGCAAGAATAGAGGCTTGAGGCTTCGTTTTTTCCCAAAGCCAATAGACATTATCTTGTATGAGTAGAATCAGTTTCTTTTTAGCTCTCGTCAATGCAGTGTAAATTAACTCACGTGTGAGAATGCGACCAAACTTAGGCAATACCAGCACCACAGTGTTGAAATCGCTACCCTGGCTTTTATGAATCGTGATAGAATATGCAAGTTCTATTGGAGTTTCACTATCTTCTCCAGACACGCCTCTTTTACCGAAAGATTCATTGGGAATACCGGCGTAAATCAAATTCGCATATCCTTTATAAATAGATCGCACAAAACCAATTTGACCGTTAGATAACTGATATTTTTGATGGGATGGGTATGCTTCCACTTTCTCATTTTTAAGTTGCATTATCTTATCTTTGGGATAAATCTTCTGTGTTGAGAATTGTATAAATTCCTTGTCGTATGTTCCTATCCATTTCTGAACACATTCATTAAGATGCAATGACCCCCAGATAGGATTCAGGACAGGGGTGAGGACTTGCACAGACTCAATCGTGTTAGGATTTGCCGCAAGCGATTTGATGGAGTCAATACCTAACCGATGCTGAAGAACGGCAGATAGATTATCTTCAGTACACCCCAATTCAATACATAATGCTTCCATCAGACACTTTTCAAGGTCGCTTTCGTCTGTCCAAGTCATTACCTGCAAATCTCCATTAAGGTCTCCGGTAGCCATCTTATTGAATATTTCATCAGCCCCTTTCTTTGGTTTCTTGCTACTAAACCATGATGCAAGTGTTAAAATATCAGATTCGCCGGTAGTAATTGTACGTACTACCGTTTCGAGCGATGTGATTGCTGAATTTAATACAGGAACAGTGTCCTTGTTTTGAAGGCGGTAGCACAAATCAGCAAATGGTCTGCCTGCCCCTATCGGAGGAAGTTGGCAAGGGTCACCAATCAATATAAGACGATTAATCTTAGCGAGATCTAACGCTTTTAAAAGAATATACAAATCTCGCGTTGTCAGCATAGAACATTCGTCAATAATCACATTGGCAGCATTGGCATACTGTCTTCCGTTCGGATTGTCAATAGCTAACATTCTATCCCAATCAAAGAAACCTTGACGAACGAGGAACTGAGCAATGGTTTGGGCTTCAACACCCTTACCCATTTTGCCTAATCGAACTCTCGCTTTTCCTGTAGGGGCAAGTAAAAGCACGCCTTCGTTTTTTATTTGTGAGCAGGAAAGAAATGTCTCTACTACGGTTGTTTTGCCGGTACCGGCACCACCTGTTAAGACAGAGAGTTTTCTATCCGTCATCATCTCCAACGCTTCAATCTGCTGTCTCGTTGCTTCACGACTATTCTCGTTATTTTTGTCATAATGTGATGATGACATGGCACGAGTTTCCCAGTCAACGTTCAACTTATTACGCACAGAGCTTTTGGCTCTGGCCAATAATCGTTTGCTCAACCAACGCTCCATTTCTGCGTATTCTTTTAGCTGTAGTGCCTTAGGATTGTCGTCAGGGAGATAGACCAACTCATCGGAGAAAAAACCTCGGACGGTTAAGAAATAGTCGTTTGGTAATAAAGAATTTGTATCAGAAAGAGTATCACTTACATATTGTTCCAACTCGGCAATGGATAGTAACGTGTCTCCATCGTCAAGAGCAGAGCAAAGACGTTCAACAGTCATGGAACGTAATCTGCGTTCATCTATCAAAGTACGAACAGCAAACGGTGCCGTTGGAATGTTTTCACCTTGAATGTCTACATCAGGAATCACACCAAAGTCGATAGTTTGTGTGTTCACACGATTATCGTAATCCTGAGCACATTTTTCGCTTATGATATAGGGATTAGTCAAAAGTTTTTCATAAGTCTCAGCATTGTTGGCATATTGCCCTATGATATCTGCATCGAGTTCAAATCGGGAAAGTAGCTCAAGCACTCTTTTCCCTTCATCTGAACGATACTCCCAAGATTTCTTATACGCGGGTAGTTCTGAAAAATAAACTGTATTGGGAACAGGTAGCTTCCCTGCCATTAAGTCATTGTAGTATCTCCACGGATTGTCTTTTTTCCCACATCCGGCAGTCAGAATATCCCGTTCTATCAGATATGAATAGTTTACGCCTATCGCTTTGAGGCATTCTGCAAATGAAGGGAATGGCGAAATCGAAGACTTAACCTTGGCTATGCTGTCATTTATCCAGCGTAATTGTAACTGCCAGTCGCCTCCCACTAATCCATGCTTCATAACGGCCTCCAATGCCCGCCTTGCATTTTCAAGGATGATGAGCATTGATTGATTGCTAATGAATTCACAACCGTAAGATAGTTCATTGAAGATACGTTCTGTATTTCCAAGCTTATCAAGAGAGATTTTAATTTCGTCAAGGGCTTCCTCTTTTGTTAATCCTGTCTTCTTTTGAATATAGTCCTCATCAAATTCCAGATATTGGTTGTATGGCAATAGAAAGCCTTTGGAGTCCTGTAATTCCTGCCTTATAGAATGTTGTACAACCATTTCCCATAAAGGATATGTGTAATCGGCCTCTGTATCGTATAATTTTATAGATGCCACAGAGGTTACCTCTCCCATACCGACAATCATACGGCGGCCTTCATCATCTACAGGATTACCGTTTTTACAATAAAAGACACAGATTGACTCATTGGCTTCAATATTCCCACGAAACCACTTCAGAATATCGAGTTGACGCTCTGCACCATATAGCCACGATGAATTGAACGGGGATTTTTCCACGTCATGAAACTCCGGATGTCTATCACTCAACCACGATTGAGAATCAAGAGACATATATCTAAATGGAATAGCTAAAGCAGAATATGCAGGGATTTCAATTGTTGTTGGCTTTAAAACGTCATGTCGCCCTCCTTTGCCCGCATACACGTGCTTAAATTCCCGTTTATATGAGTGCTGATTCATAAAACCACCGTTTTCGCTTGCACAAACGGGACGTTCATGCTGTGGAAGTAAACTCCAATCCTCAGAAGCATGCAAGCAATCAGCAGTATCCCGCGACATGGATATTCTTGGGAGAACCTTACAAAATGTATTACAAGCAGGATTCTTGCATACATGGCCATTCCAATTAGAATCGTGCCAAGGAACACGTATAGAAATATGTTTCATTTGTTATAATATAAATAGATTCCAATAAACAATTATTAAATCAAGCCAAGGTCATTTAGAAACTCTGGTCAAATGTCATTGATAATATACCTTGTATTTCCTCAAAAATTTCCACTGCCTCCTTTTCATTTAACCCAACTTTTACCATCACAGCAAATAAATCTTCTTTTGTAGGTTCAATGCGATCATTGATAGAAGTCGTACGGAAGCCATTTATGCCATCACTTGGCAACAGATCGAATGCCGGAGCGAAATGCCAATTGCCATCACGATAGATGAAAGCAAAATTCTTTGCGTGGTCATCTTTGTTATCAATCAAGTAGTTGAATACCA
>OJOO01000582.1_pt1 | contig 17274 bp, 9 predicted proteins | sample 1598171 | NCBI WGS metagenome assembly OJOO01 (sample SAMN01915208, study PRJEB22387) | human gut metagenome | isolation source: stool | host: Homo sapiens | place: USA
ATGGTGCAGGCGCTGGTTGAGAAGAAACAAGATAAAAACAGTCTGTCTTCCTTCCAGACCCTGATCGTTTCGACGGCAACCCGTGTCGGTATGGGAAATCTGGTTGGTGTTGTTGCGGCAATTTCGGCAGGTGGTGCCGGTGCGATTTTCTGGATGTGGGTGACTGCAATTATCGGTTCGTCAACGGCTTTTATTGAAGCGACACTGGCACAGCTTTACAAAGAAAAAGACCCACTGTACGGCGGTTATCGCGGTGGTCCGGCATATTATATTCATTCATATGTAGAAGGAAAACAAAAGAAAAAGAGAAACAAAGTGGTAATTTCTGTATTGTTTGCAATCTCCGGTCTGATCTGCTGGTGCGGTATCAGTCAGGTAATCAGTAATTCCGTTGTTTCTTCTTTTAAAAATGCATTTTCAATTCCGCCGATCTATACGACGGTAGTACTTGTTGCTGTGGCTGCTGTGATTGTGCTTCGTAAAGATGCGACAGTTAAGATTCTGGATATGGTAGTGCCGGTCATGGCAGTATGTTATTTTGCAATCACGATTCTGATCATTGTGATGAATATCGGAAGTCTGCCGGGGGTTTTTGCAAGGATCTTCGAGGAAGCGTTTGGATTCCGGCAGGCAGCAGCGGGTGGTTTTGGCGCAGTCCTTATGAATGGAATCAAACGTGGATTGTTTTCGAATGAAGCAGGTTCCGGGTCTGCTCCGTGTGCGGCAGCAGCAGCGGAATGTGATCAGCCGGTCAAAGCCGGACTGGTTCAGGCGCTCGGTGTATTTGTCGATACGATCGTGATCTGCAGTTGCACGGCATTTATTATGCTGCTTGCGCCGGAAGAAAAAGTTACAGGACTTTCCGGAATGGATCTTCTGCAGACAGCAATGGAACATCATCTTGGCCGTTTTGGTGTGATCTTTATTGCGGCGACGCTGTTTTTATTCAGTTTTTCGACGTTTCTGGGCATCCTTTTTTATGCGATAAGCAATATTGCATATCTTTTTGGAGATAACTGGGCTTCACAGACTGCGTACAAAATACTTGCGCTTGTGATGCTGTTTATCGGCGGCCTTGCAGCTTATACATTTGTGTGGGATCTGGGTGATGTCGGAATCGGACTGATGACGGTCTTTAATATCATCATTCTTTATCCGCAGGGCGAGAAAGCTCTGAAAGAACTGAAAGAATACGAAAGAACAAAGAAAAAAGAATATGCAACATATTAAAGCAAAAGATACCAAAATAGAAATTATATTGAGAAAGGCTTTGTGGAAAAAAGGATATCGTTATAGAAAAAATTATAATAAAGAAAATAAGAAATGACGAATAATTTACGAAAAAAGACACAATCCTCACGGACTATGCCTTTCCAATTGCTAACTTTAATTCTTAAATGCTTGTATTAAATCCGCAACATAATAATTACTATGTACGGACAAGCTTCATAATTTCTTCAATCCTTTTACCTCTTCTTTTGTTGCTTCTCGAACACTGATAGCCACCCCTCCACTACTTGCCAGAGGTTGACGCAGCACACTCTTTGACGTTACTATGCCACGACGGATGTCATAGCTCTGCGGATTATCTTTCCAGTCTGCATCCCGACCATCTGCATAAACGGTAACAATATATTTCCTTCCTTCGGGTAAGAAAGAGAAAGGAATAGTTGCCGTACGAGGATGTTCGTCGGTAATAGCACCTACATACCACTCTTGTTTTCCTTTGGCTTGACGAGCCACTGTGATATAATCACCCGGTTCGGCTTCCAAATACCAAGAATTGCTCCAATCCACCGCTACATCCTTAATAAATTGAAACGCATCGGGAAAACGGCGATAATTATCCGGCAGGTCTGCTGCCATCTGTAACGGAGAGGGCATCGTTACATATAGAGCCAATTGTTTTACCAATGTAGTACCCGCCTGACCTTTAGGTTTCGAACTATTATAATACGAAAGTTTTGTCTGGAAAATACCAGGAGTGTAATCCATCGGACCACCCTTCAACCGAGTAAACGGCAAGATACAAGTATGATCCGGATCATTGCCCCCCATAGATTCAAACTCACCACCACGGGCAGATTCTTGCGCTACCCAGTTGGGCCAGGTACGGCACAAGCCGGTGGGACGAACAGCCTCGTGACTATCTACCATAATCTTATAATCAGCAGCACGCTTCACCACATGTATATAATGATTGTTCATCCATTGTGAGGAATGATATTCACTACGGGGAATGATTGAGCCCACATATCCGGTCTTTACAGAATTATAGCCATTATCTACCATAAATTGAAAGGCTACATCCAGCTGCCGCTCATAGTCGGCAGCATTAGCAGCCGTCTCATGATGCATGATAATCTTTACTCCCTTTGATTTGGCATAGGCATGTAGTACCGCAACATCAAAGTCCGGATAAGGTTTGTCAAAAAGGAACTGACGATCCTTACGATAGGATGCCCAATCTTCCCAACCTTCATTCCAGCCCTCAACCAATACCGCATCAATACCATTCTCCGCCGCAAAGTCTATGTACTCTTTCACATGTTCAGTATTGGCCGGATGATGTCCATTAGGAGTTAACTTTGAATAGTCGGTTATGCCGGGTTTAGCCTTATAATAGTCGCTATATGCCCATGTACCTCCTCCACCAGTAAACATCTCCCACCAGACACCGATAAATTTCTGTGGCTTAATCCAAGAAGTATCTTCCAGCTTACAAGGTTCATTCAGATTAAGAATCAACTGAGAAGCAAGGATGCTACGTGCATCGTCACTAACCATAATTGTACGCCACGGGGTATGCAACGGTAATTGCAGATATCCTTTCTTTCCTAATTTATCGGGAGTAAGATGAGCAGAAAAGTTAAACTCTTTATCATCCACATTCAGCAACATGGCAGAATAATCTACCAAGGCAGCTTCATGAATATTGATATAAAGTCCTTCGGTAGTCTTTATCATAAGGGGTGTTTGTACTGTGAATGAAGTCGCTTTAGCTTCATATCCTTTTTTACGTAGATTACGTTCCATAGCTTCGCGCACTTCGGAAATGGCCGCAGTAGTATAGGCAAACTCATTCGTATCATAATCACCGGGAATGCAATAGAGTGTATGATTACCGGTCAGATTGAATTCCGTCAGTTCGTCTTTTACCGTCAGATAATTCATGGTTTTCTGCTCCGGCAACTCATAACGGAATCCGAGTCCATCGTCAAACAATCGAAAACGTACAATCATCATACGGTCGTGCTTTGCCGGTTGTGAGAGAGTGACAGTAAGTTCATTGTAATGGTTACGGACTTTTTCATACTCTCCCCATACAGGCATCCAAGTTTCATCAAAAGTAGAATTTGTTGCATCAAGAATCCGGAAGCCATTTGACAAATCCGCTTCTTCCATAAGTATTCCCAAGGCAGAAGGTTCTACAACCGGCTCTCCTTTGTAATATAAGCTATAGACCGGCCCCCCCTCGGAATCAAGCACAACATTGAGTTTCAGATTCCCATTGGGAGATAACAATTCGTGTGCCATCGCCACACAAGCAATTCCCAGAAATACAACTGTTAATAATACATGTTTCATATACATCCGTTATTGTTGATATATAAAATATTGATAAGGTTCCATCGTCATTACTGTAGGCAACTCCACATCCACACCGGCAATCACATCGGTCATGGTCTTGCCAGCATGCTCCATAGGTACTTTCACTTGTACAGACTCATTGGCAGTATTCACCATGACCAACATGCCATGACTGCCTGCTGCCCGATAAAATGAAGCGACATCTCCGGTAGTATAAACTTCCAGTTCACCACCACGTACACTGCTCGTAGCTTTATAGGCTCTGATGATTTCTGCCATCTCTTGCGCAAAGACTTCATTGGACTTCAAGTCTATAACTCCGTAATTGAAAAAGTTAAGTGACCGCGGATAGGCTACTTCCTGCGAACTATAAATAAGAGGTATCCCCTCGAGCATAGTCGTCAATACAAAAGCAGACATGGCACCACGCTCACCGCCATAACATTCTATCGGTGATGCCTCACTTGCCTGGTCATGATTAGTAGAATAGCGTAACCGTAACGTACCCTTCGGCATTCCCTCCAATTCGGAAGTATTCATAGCATAAAGGTCAGTAAGTGAGCATTTACCGGCATAATAGTCTTTCAGTTTACTATGGAAGTTCCAGCCGTAGAGCAGATTGAAACCATTGTTCATTAAAGACGTTTTTCCGCCTTCGGCAAGCATCAGCAAATTATTGTCAAGTGTACGGAGCTCGGCGATTGCTTTCTTCCAGAAAGCATCTGGTACCCCCTCGGCATAATCACAACGGTATCCATCAATACCAATTTCTGTTACCCAATACTTCATGGCATCAATCATGGCTTGCTGCATGGTTTCGTTGTCAAAATTCAAGTCAGCAACATCCGCCCAAGGCTGTTCTTGAGGTTGTACCACATTGCCATTTGCATCCTGTGTATACCAATCCGGATGCTCAGTCACCCAAGCATTGTCCCACGAAGTATGGTTGGCAACCCAGTCAAGAATCACTTTCATTCCTTTGGCATGGGCAGCATCTACCAGTTCTTTCAAGTCTTTTTTTGTTCCGTAACGTGTATTCAGCTTTTTATAATCCTTTATACAATAAGGTGAATTCACACTTTTCAGTACTCCCGGCTCATTTACAGGCATCAGCCAAAGCACGGTAGTTCCCAGGCTTTGAATACGGTCAAGCTCTGCTTTGATGGCAGAGAACGCATTTTCTTCGGCAAAAATGCGGGGATTTGCCTCATAAATCACCATATCCGAAGCCATGTATTCTTCCTGTGGGACGGGAATCGGTTCCATGTCACTCTGACTATCACTACACCCCATACAAGAATGTAGCATCGTAAAGAGCAGTGTCGCAATTATTACTTTTTTCATATTTCTACTTTTTATCTATACTTATACTCATTGGCGGAACTGATATCTGCAAAAGGAGCATCCAAACTCTCCAGTGATGGGCATTGGCAGAAAAGATACTAAGACTTAATACTAAAAATCCCGGAAGCCAATACTAAAAAACAAAAGAGCTAAGAGATAACTTCTTCCCAAGGCTTGGTTTTTCTATCCCAAGACTTGGGATAGAAAAACCAAGCCTTGGGACATATATCCGCAAGATTGAAAAGAGATATCCTATCCCCAATCTCATTCCACCAATAGGTCATTTAACATCTTCATTACTATACAAAACTCATTTCAAGAAATTATTCTGATTAGAAACAAAAGCCGCTTCAGATTCCGGTTCAGAGTCTCCGTCCGGATTGTTAGGGTCAATCTCCTCACCAGCTATGTCCGTAATACGGAAATAATAATCTCGATCAAGCGTCACTGCTGCGAGGTCAAATTGTGAGCCTCCATTGTTATTATTCATTATCAGATTGTAAGTCAATCCCTTATTTGCTTCACCTGTATCGTAATAATTATACGTGACACCTTTTATCTCAACACTACCGGTTGGTAATATTCCTGGCCAACTGCCAAAGAGTTCCGGTATATCATTTCCCCACGCGTATATGGTTGTTTCTGCCCATCCGGACTGGTCTTCAATAAAAATGGTATAACCATCATGGATGACCACTGCATCCGGATCTATTTCCGTCCAACCGCTTTCTGTGATTTCCAAATATATGTCACGGTCAAGAGTAAAGTTCTGTGGTCCATCAAATTGTGAACCTACTCCATTATCGTTAAATATCAAATTGTAAACCAATCCCTTATTTGCTTCACCTGTATCGAAGTATTTATAGGTAATTCCTTTTATCTCAACGCTACCAGTAGGTGAAATACCGGGCCAACCTCCAAAAAGTTCCGGCAAATCATTTCCCCACGCATAAAGTGTCAGTGCATCCCAACCTGTATTGTCCATCACGAACACAGCATAACCGTCATGAATCACTTCACTTGGGTCTTCCGGCTCCTCAAAATAAGCATTCCAGCGGGTTACCGTTATATCAGTGCGAGTACCTACCTTAGCCGAAATTTGATGTAAAGCATCCCCATTCTGCAAAGTACGCTCTATACCTTGTGTCTTAGAAACGAAATAAAAGCCATCGGCAAGTGTCTTTCCATTAACAAAATCTTCCGGATAGAGGTATATGCCCCATTTAACATCATTGTTTGCAGCTTTCTCCATCTGCCACTTAAGGTCTCCGGAAGCAGCATCCTGACCTCCATTGAAATCGCCTGCAATATAAATTATTTCATCGGCACCAGTTCCTTGGGGCATAATCACCTCCAGCAAGATAGCATCGCTACGAAGTTCAAATTGCGGCAACTCATGGTCAAACACAATTTCCTCCTTGTCACAACTACTGATGAAAGCTACAAAAAGCAACAAAAGCCATAGCGGATTACATATATATTTTTTCATTGTTACTATTATTATAGGATGATTAATAATTAGGATTCTGTACCAGTCCCGGATTTACCATAAGGGCAGACTGGGGCAAGGGATACCACTCGTATTTGCGGTCACGTTTAGCCGGATAGCTTAAACCGTCGTCCGTGGCACGGCCAAAGAACCACCATTGCCCTTGCGTAAACTTATCGAAACGACGCAAGTCTGTACGACGACGACGCCCCTCTCCCAAGAATTCAAGTCCCCATTCACTCAACATCCAATCCATATCAAAGGATGTAAAACCAGGACCGGGCTGTTCGAGAGCCGATTTATCTGTAAAATAGCGTGTTTTAACTCTATATACCAGCTCTTTAGCACCTTCTGTATCACCTGCACGCATTTTACATTCAGCAAGAGTATAGACCACTTCACTCAAACGGAATTCCACCTCATCGATGTTTTGGAAATCAATGCCTGCACTCTCCGGATAAACCGGATATCTTACCAAACGGACACCTGAATTCGTTTCACCCCAGCGAGGTGACATGACAGTCTCCAGATTACGTCCTAAATTAAGGAATGTACCCACTTGATCCACATAAACCAAATCCTGACCGTCACGGTCGGCATCTGCTTTCAAAGCCGCACCCTTACCATAGTTGGCTTTAATAGCCCCTTTCAAAAAAATGCCTTGATAGTTTCCTGTTGTTTCATTATACACATAGTTCTGCTTACGGATATCTTTATCGTGGAAACGTTCATAAACTGCACCTAACTTATCACCGTAGTCGGTAAGAAAGCTCTTAGGATTGTCAGTACCACCATACGGCTGTACATTTCCAGAATTATCCCATGAAGGTGCCAAGCATACACAATTCCATCCGCTCTGGCTGTATGTACCTCCAAAGTAATCCCAACAATTGTAAGGCATGAAAGGCATGTTACGCATCCAACCGGTATTGACCTGACCGACTTCCATCGCCAATGCCATTACAACTTCCGGACATTCTACATTGTTTATCGAATAAATATCACGATAGTCATCGGTAATGCTGTAAGTACCATAATCGCCATTCAGAATTTTTTGGCAAAGAGTGGCACACTCATTATAACTGTTTTGTTTGATAAACACCTCAGAATTCAGCAACAAGCGCATCTTAATCATACGATTGGCAGCTTGGTTCATGCGGTTACGAGTCTTTCCAGAACCATCTTCTTTCATAAGATCTGTAACTGACTCATCTAATTCCTGACTGATAAAATCGTAGATAATCTTGCACCCCTTATCAAAATCAGTATCTGCAGAACCAGGGATTTCCGCACCCGAAGAAATGTTCAAGGGAAGTGCTCCACCCCAAATCTCAAAGATATTGTAGTATGCCCAAGCACGCAGGGTACGTACTTCGGCAATATAACTATTCAAAGCATCCTCAGTCATGCGTATAGATGCGGGGCTGATTGCCTGCAAATCTGTAATAAGCGTATTGCAAAGCCCAATAGTGGTCCACGCATTCTCCCAAGTTTGGCGAATAATGGTTGATTCTGACGTCCAGGTATGTGAAGACAAAGCAAACTTCAATGCCTCATCCCATCCCCAAAGTCCACCGTTCCAACTGCGCCATGCCACCTGGTCGGCAGAAAACTCCTGCAAATACCAGAAGTATTCCAAATAACTATATGCAGCTTTCGAATAGATGGCTGCCACTGCCCCCTGAACACTCGTCTCATCTTGATAATAAATTCCGGCATCCACACGATCGAACACTTCCTCGTCCAAATTAGTACAAGAGAAAAGTGAACATGACATAATCATCGCCAATAACCAACGACATTTTATATATTTCATATCTTTCATATTTTTAATAATTTGTTTCTCATTTATTTGAAGCGAAGAGTCACACCTAAACTCAATTGAGTTGCTGTAGGATAAGCACTATTACTATCTACTCCCGGCTGGATACCATTCACGTCTATAATTGAAGGGTCATTACCAGAATATCCGGTCAAGGTAAACAGATTCTTGGCAGACAGATATATGCGCATATTATCCAGTAACTTACGGTTCTTAGGAGTAAAATTATATCCCAAGGTTACATTTTCCAGTTTTATGAAGCTACCATCCTCCAGGAAATAGGAAGATATTACTCCACCACCGGTACGGATATTCTTATCTTCCAGATACGCAGAGCGAAGAACATTATCTGTACCACATCCCTGAAGCCCCATACCATATTTACGCATATTGAATACATCAAAACCGAATGTACCGCGGAAGAATACACTCAAATCAAAATTTCTCCAAGTCAGGTTGTTACTCCAAGACAAGAAGTGCTTGGGAGCACCATTGCCAATATAACGTTTATACTTGGCATCAGCCTGAGAAATCGGTATTTGCTCATCTTTATCATTCAAAATAAGCATATTGCCATTTTCGTCAACACCTGCATATTCATAACCGTAGAACTGCCCTATCTCTCCCCCTTCCTGCACACGGAAGAAATATTCGCTGGAACCAGTACCCGGTTTTAAGTAAAGGTCGAGATAAGATGCCTTGTAAATATCGTTAGAAAGTTTGGTCAACTTAGTCTTCCCATAAGAATAATTGATTCCGCTCGTCCACTTCACTGCTGTTTTAGTAAGGATATCACCATCCAAAGATACTTCTATACCGGTATTTTTCGTTGTTCCAACGTTAACCAAAATAGTGGAATAGACAAAAGGCGGTTGAGGTGCCGTGTACGTATAAAGCAAGTCTTTAGAACTACGGTCAAAATACTCCACTGAACCACGTAAACGATTCCATAGAACAAAATCAACACCCAGATTAATCGCAACGCTCTTTTCCCAAGCCAAATCCGGATTAGCATTACTAGAGGGAGCATAGCCCGTTACCCAACGCCCGTCAAAGAGATAACTACCATTGGTATTGTAAGTAGAAAGTGATTTATAAGCATCAAAATCCGAACGACCGGTAATTCCGAAAGAAACACGCGGTTTCAAACTGGTCAACACTTTCCGGGTATTCTTCATAAAGCCCATCTCCATCATTTCCCAAGCCAAAGAAGCTGCTGGGAAGTACCCCCACTTTTGGTTAGCACCAAATTTGGAAGAGCCTTCATAGCGCAACGAAGCCGATGCAAAAAGCATATCCTTCCAATTATAGTTCAACCGACCAAAGAAGCCAATAAGTGTCGATTCAGAGCGACCGCTATATAAACTTGCCAAACCATCCTTCAGATAAGAGCCACTGCCCAAATCCCAATATTTCGTATTATCAAAAGAGAAGTCGTTGTTACTACCACCAATCTGTTCCCAGATAGACTTCTCATAAGTATAGCCCACTACAGCCTTAATATTGTGGTCGCCCAAGTTCAGTGCATAATTTCCCAACCACTCCAATCGATTGGTGTACCATTTCTGATACTTCATTTCCGCACGTCCTTTATAACCATTCCAATAGGACTCCGAACCGGCAGACGAAGCATAATATTGTTGCTTCATGTCATTGTAATGCAATGAGTAACTTAATGTTGTATTCAACAAATGCTTTTCTGTCTGCAAAATATTCAGTTTAGCCTCAGCCGTACCCAACAAATACATACGCTGGCCGTTGTTATCTCTCAAAGCAAGCTCCGCAACCGGATTGGTTGCACCCGTAGGAGAAGTAGGCTGATAATACGAACCGTCTGCATTATATACCGGCATTGTAGGATTCATTGTGAGTGCCCTATCGAAGAAACCATCATTTCCCCAGGTTTCATTTACACGACGTGCACTCAACGAACCGTTGAATTGTAAGCGATTCTCCAGTACACGCTGTTCCATAGAAAAACGACCTCCAAATTCTTCACGACCACTCACGATGTCAAGTCCATTGGCACTTTTGTAATTGAAGGAAGCACCATAGAAACCATTCTTTGTGCTACCATCAATAGATATATATTGGTTTGTGTCGTATGCTACATCACGAGTAATCAGTCCATACCAGTCAGTGTCGGCTCCATAGTCTGTACCTCGTCTCGAACGACGGAATTCATCAGCCGACAGAATATCCGGAGAGGGCTTGGCTACATTAAAAGCGATGTAACTGTCATATGTGACTACCGTTTTTCCAGCTTCACCCGAGCCACGTTTCGTTGTAACTAAAATCACACCATTAGCACCTCGCGTTCCGTAAATAGCAGCTGAACCCGCATCTTTCAATACCGTAATAGATTCAATATCCTGTGCAGCGATGTTACGGATATCGCCACCTGCCACACCATCTATGACAATCAAAGGACTATTACTTGCAGAAACAGATGTTGCACCACGTACTTGTAATGAAGAACTGGAGTTAGGATTGGCAGCTGCCTGCGTATTGACATTCAAGCCCGCGACTTTTCCCGATACCATTTCCATCGGGTTATTCATAGCCCCCAAATTAAAATTTTTCTTATCCACTTGTACAATGGAACTGGAAACTTCTTTTTTACTCAATGAACCGTAACCCACTACTACAACTTCTTCCAACACCTGCTGGTCATCATGCAAGACAACATCAATCTTGTTTCTACCGGATACGTTCAGTTCCTGCGTTTGGTAACCTACATAAGAAAAAATAAGTATTGCATCAGGATTGACATTCAATAACACATAGTTACCGTCAATGTCAGTTATCACCCCCGAAGTTGTACCCTTTACCAATACACTTGCACCGATAAGACCTTCACCCGTTGCATCGGTCACCTTTCCTTGTACCTGAAGTTGTTGCGCAACAGCAACACCAGTCATCATAAGAAAACCCAGTAAAAGGATCATGCGCTTTTTAAGGCATCTCTTTAGACTTTTCTTTTTCATCTTATTAGAAATTAGTTAAACAATAAATAGATTGATGCAAATGTATTATCAAAACAAACGCACGATTTGGGCTGAGATAAAAATCTAAAGTCCTACAACAGGCAATCAACTATAATACAACGCATTACGAAAATGCTATTGCTACTAATTTCTAAATCATTTCTAGACTTTTTAAGGCAGAAGAAAGCCTCAAAAGGAGGATAAAATCAAAAAGAAGTTATTTTCATCACTCGTTCTTCAAAGTCCTCTTTACAAAGAGACTTGTTTTTTAGCTTGGAACGATAAGTATAGATGGTAGTTATGGAATAACGCAAAAATTCTGCAATACGCGCACTGTCTGTAATACCTAAACGAATCAGTGCAAATATGCGCAGTTCGGTAACAAGCAATTCTTCATTTTTAGGATGCAATTGTTCTTCAACTGGCAACAAACGATTAAATTCTTCTACAAAGTTAGGGAATATCTTAAGAAAAGATACATCGAAATTGTGATAGAACTCTTTCAACTCTTGATTTATGAAACGGTCGGACTTCAATGTACGATATAACTCCTCAAGTTTACCGGCAGCAGCCTGCTTGTTCAATATGCGGCGATATTCTTCCATCTTACTTATATAAGAGGAACTTAAACTGAGGAAACGTCCCAAATACTCTTCCTTAATATGATTGGCTTCCGTAAGAGTCTGATTAGTATGCAATAATCGTTCATTAGCCTCATGTTGAGACTTGTTCAGCTTCTTCAATTCACTATTCAATATACTCAATTGGGAATTGGCAGCAACAACTTTTTTACGGGCATAAGACAATTTTTTCATTTGCCATAGCACACACAGTACTGTCAATAGAAGGAAAACAGAAAGGATACATATGCCTGTAATAAACATTCTCTGCCGCTGTTGCTGTATTTCCTTTTCTTGCTGATAAGCACGATCTATGAGCGGAAGCATCTTGGAATTCTGCGAACTACGCAACCGAGTAGTATAATAATTAGCATCTTCCATACTAATCTTGATATAGTGATTAGCACGTTCCAAATCGCCCATTCCATAAAGTAATTCCGCTAATGCGCACAAAGAATAATTTTCTTTCACCACTGCCCTAATGTCAGCAATGGCACTGCTAATACGTGCTTCCATTTCTTTCTGCTTGTTCCCCACGACATGATAAGCAAAAGCCAGAATTGAAGTAGCTACTGCATACTCACGCGTATTGGATTTCAACCGAGGTAAAAAATTCTTCAATAAACATATAGCCTCCTGACTTTTTCCCTGGTCAATGAGCTGAGGTGCATGCACGACTACATATCTATAAGTATCTTCCGGTACTAGGCTGATTATAGAATCCCTATACAAATTTGCTATCCGAAGATAATTGTTCACGTAGTTCCGATCAGTGGCGTACTCTGCCTGATAGAGATATAGGTTTTCAAAACATACATAATAGTCCACTATATTTTCACCCTCCAACGTGTTACGAGGAAGCGATTTCAGCAATTCCATTGCTTCAACAAAAAGGCCCGAAGTATTTAGAATATGTACTTTATTTAATATAGAACTATTTATCCATTGCCTATTATTTAGCCGTGTGGCAATAAGAATATTTTCATTTATATAATGTAATGCAGAATCACTAATATAAGAATTATATTCGGCAAAAAGACGATTTTGTATCAGATAACGCTCCATGTCAGTAAGCCTCCCTTGCTTCAACTCATCCTTTATCAAAGAAATATACCGTTCTTTTTCTTCCTCGTATTGTCTACGCATTACGATAGTCTTATCCAGAACAGACAAAAGGCTATCTATTGCAGATGCATACATACCAAGCGAACATGGCAACAGCATTATTATTAAAATCAAGATACGCATCATAGGTTAACATTGTGACATAACTTCGCAAAGTTACAATTTTCTTCTGTTATGAAAATACGATTTTAGTATTTTCTTTGGCATTATAAGTCGTACATCATAGGGATTATACATCTACCGAAATTCATATTTCCTCTACTTCGGATAGCTTTTAAAGCTTTTATGGCAGTTTTCAAACCTCCTTCTGCCTAATAATGGCTAACATTGCAACCGAAACCAAAGGTTGACATCAACATGAGAAAGACATTATTATTTTTATACCTTTTATCTCTCGGCAGTATTGCCGCATACGGTCAGACACGTCTGACCCAAGACCCCAAACTGGAACGACAACTCCACGAAAGCGGACTGATACATCAACCCCTCCCCCTGGATATTGAAAACTCTTTCGAAACCAACGGATGGAAAAAGGAGGTCTTGCAAAGCGCTCCTCTCACCCGCTCGGCAGGTACAGAGGGATGGAGTCATTCCGGCGCAGGAAGCATGTCCTTCAGTACGGAAAAGACCGTTTCCGGCAAAGGCAGCATCAAACTGCAATTCCCCACATTCACCGGGAAAAGGGCGACCGGCTCTCCTTCCGACCCAGACTATGCCACCTACGGAAACAGCAGTGTTACCTATCATCTAGACGGCGCCAATCTGGAGAAGTACAACCGCATCGTATTCTCCATCTATCCCGATTGCGACGGCGCGCGCATCGTCAACATGAACCTCACGTTTCGCAATGCAGATACTCCTGCCAAGAAAGGATATAATCAGCCTTCGGGTTCACACCTCATTAACCTTATTAATAAGGAGTGGAACCAATGCTTCCTCGAAATAGACGAGTATCAGCGCGACAAGGTGATGTCCATCACCTTCAGCACAGCCCTCAAAGGCAAAGACCGGACTACAGGAGATTCAGCTATCTACTACCTGGACAATCTACAACTGCAAACGGTGAAAGCCCCTGAGAAAGTCAGCGGATGGATACCTGCCGATGGAAAAATCTCCTACTCGACAACCGGCTATGCCGTCAACCACCCCAAAACCGCCCTCATCAACACAAACCTCACCATAGACGCCGGAAAGCGCTTCCAACTGCTTACCCCAACCGGAGAAATAGCTTACGAAGGAGACATCCGAAAAGAGAAAACCACTCTCGGAGAATTTGGCCTTATTGATTTCACCTCCTTCAATAATCCCGGAGAGTATCAGCTGAAGGTCGGAACATCGCTAACTCCCACCTTCCGGATTAGAGAAAGACTTTGGGAAGATTCACAATGGAAAGTGCTGAACTTCATCTTCTGCCAGCGCTGTGGACATCCGGTTCCCGGCAAGCATTCCACCTGCCACGTAGACCTCATGTCCCGACATGACGGACGCAGCATCTCCTACTCCGGCGGATGGCACGATGCAGGAGACTTGTCCCAGCAAACCTTGCAGACGGGAGACGTGACCTTTGCTCTGCTCGAAGCCTATAATAAACAAAGAAATATCAACCCAGCCCTCGCCGCCCGCCTGCGTGAAGAGGCGGAATGGGGAGTAGAGTTCATCCTAAAGAACCGCTACGGCGATGGTTACCGCGCCAGCAGCATGGGATTGCTTATCTGGCAAGACGGTGTGTTCAATACATTGGACGACATATCTTCCGTACGTGTACAGAACATGGCATTTGACAACTTTCTCTATGCCGGATACGAAGCTTACGCCTCCATGACGCTGGACAACGACCCGATGCTGCAGGAATACCTATTGCGCGTGGCCGAAGAAGATTTCGCTTTTGCTATGGAGAAGTTCAAAAAAGATGGCTTCGACCAGTTCGTCCAGCCTTACGAACACAGTTACAACACTTCGAAAAGTCAGTATATGGCTACCATCTCCTGGTCGGCAAGCCAATTATACAAGCTGACCGGAAAACCTTCTTATGCGGACATCGCCGCCGAATACATCCGCTACACCCTCGACTGCCAGCGCACGGAACCGCTGAAAGACAAAGACGGGACACGCGGATTCTTCTACCGGGACAAATCCCGCAAATCCATCGTACATTACATACACCAGTCGCGCGAGCAGGTCTATATGCAGGCCATGGTGATGCTTTGCGAAACCCAGAAGGAGCACCCCGATTATCCTAAATGGGTGAATTCCATACAACTATATGGAGAGTATCTGAAAGGAATGATGAAGTATACCCATCCCTACGGTATGATTCCAAGCGGTGTTTACCATGCAGAGGAATATAAGGATACCACCAACTTCTACGCCCTCCATCTGTTTCCCCCTGCCAATGCCAAGGAACTGTACACGGAACAGATTAAACGAGGAGTACAACTGGACAAAGAGCACTACATGAAACGTTTCCCCGTGTGGTTCAACATTTTCAACGGCAATACCGCCATCCATCTTTCCAACGGAAAGTCCGCCGCCATCTGCGGAAACTTCCTGAAGGACAAGGAACTGCTCAACATCGGTCTGGAACAGTTGTACTGGACCGTAGGCAAGAATCCTTTCGGACAATCCTTGATTTATGGAGAAGGACACAACTATCCGCAACTGAATACCTTCTCTTCGGGAGAAATGACAGGAGAGATGCCCGTTGGTATCCGTACCCTGGGTAACGACGATGTCCCCTATTGGCCGCAAACCAACAATGCCTGTTATAAAGAGGTATGGGTTACCTCGGCAGGCAAATGGCTGTCTCTGATTGCGGAATATTAGATAATGAAGAATTAATACTTATAAATTACAAATTATGAAACATCTGCTTATTTTATTGTTTACGGCTTGCACCCTGCTGACGTACGCACAAGTCCCCGAAGGTTATCCGGCAAACTATGCCAAAGCTCCTCGCTTCAAGGCCTTGATTTATTACACGCAACATGCGGAAGAAGCACACGTACAATTTGCAGAACAAGCAACCACTTTCTTCAAGAAGCTCAATTACGGTGACGGCTTTGTTCTGGATATTACTACCGATTTTTCAAAATACCCATACGAGAAACTGAAAGAATACAATGTCATTATCATGCTTAACACATCCCCCAACACCAAGGCCGAACGCGATGCTTTTGAGCAATACATGGAAAACGGAGGCGGTTGGGTAGGTTTCCACGCAGCTGCCTACAACGACAAAAACACGCATTGGCCCTGGTTCGTTAAGTTTCTTGGTGGTGGGGTGTTCTATTGCAACAACTGGCCTCCCCAGCCGGTATTGGTCGAAGTCGACAACGAAGAACATCCCGTTACCAAGAATCTGCCTGCATCATTCGTGGCTCCCGCCAGCGAATGGTACCAATGGACTCCCAGCCCCCGCCAGAACAAGGACGTAGAGGTACTCTTGTCCCTATCTCCCAAGAACTATCCACTGGGTATCAAGGATGTAGTGAATTTTGGCGACTTCCCCATCGTATGGTCCAACAAGAATTACAGAATGATTTACCTGAATATGGGGCATGGTGACGAAGAGTTTATCGACGGTACACAGAACCTGCTATTGGTTAATGCTTTCCGCTGGGTAGTGAGCAAAGACAAAAGCGGCAACCCGTTCCTCAAATAAAACGGTTTCCATAACAGCAATCAAGAGAATAAATAGGGGATAATTCCCCTATTTCCTATGTTAACACTACGTTTTTATGCCGAAACAGATACTTTTCCTTCGAAAAGTATCTGTTTCGGTCGTTTTATATAGATACCCTTGCCGGTTCCCAACGGGCCGGAATGACAGTTTCATATCGTTGAAACCAAAAGTTTCACTTGCTGAAACTTTTAGTTTTACGAAAGGAAACTAAAGGTTTCCCTTAATGAAACCAATTATTTTCCCAATCAAAACTTCTCGTATTTAGTCTCAAAACTAAAAGTTTCATGTTGAGAACTAAGACAATAGCCACTTTTACGATTCACCCAATAAATAGGAGGCATCATCTTTTAGAAAGATTGGAAAGCGTGATAGATGGTTGTAACGTTTTTTATCTGTCACGGGTATCTATCACGCTTTAATTGATTTATAATCAAAACAATACACCCATTTGCGTGATAGCATGACAGATGTTTTGCCAAAACAAACTTTGTGAAGGAACAAAAAATCCCCGGTATTATTCACAAGGAAATACCGGGGACTCTTCAGAAAAAAACAATCAAAACTTATAACCAGCCAGGGTTCTGTGTCAAGCCACCTTTAGCTCTATCCATTTC
>OJOO01000631.1_pt1 | contig 16465 bp, 15 predicted proteins | sample 1598171 | NCBI WGS metagenome assembly OJOO01 (sample SAMN01915208, study PRJEB22387) | human gut metagenome | isolation source: stool | host: Homo sapiens | place: USA
TTTACTGGACGTGTAACAACATCTATTCGCTCGCGAAGAACGTCGTTTACGACGTGGTTCGGAAAGTGTCGCCGGCCTTTAAAACAGAGCGCTTTCGAGCGTTCTTTGCGGTCAAGAGACAAACGACTGTCAACGAGGCAATTTCGTTTTGGCTCTGTATTTCGGGGGGCGGTCTTTGGTTTTTAGGGGCATTGCTCGGTAGCCTTTCTTCGGGGCAAGCAACGTTCCTATCCGAACAGAGCCGGGTGGTGTTGACACACACAGCGAATACGGTTTTTCTTGTCGCCGCTTTCATCGGAACCTTCTTGGCTGCAAAGGCGCGCCTGTATCGGCGGCATTGGGTTTTCTGTCTCTTGGTTTTTGTCGGTCTCTTTTTCACGGTTAAGTTCTGGTACAAGGGCGAATTCGTTTCGATGGCGCGACACGGAGCGACCCTGGTTCTGGCGCTTTTAAGTTTGATTCCGGCTGTCGGGACATCGGCTGTTTTGCTCAATTTAGCGCAACGCATTTGCCCGAAAGTTTCCTTAGAGGGTCTGTATGACCTTTCAACTGCCTGGCTTGTTATATTGATTGCCGGCTATTTGCCGATTCACGCCTTCAATACGGCTCCGGAAACCTTTAGCGCCTTGCCGGTGATTCTGGCGCACTTACTGCTCTTGGTCGGCGTTCTTTTGGGGTCGACCTGGCTCTTAGGGAAGGTTTTTGCCTTTTTCAGAATCCGAAAGGCAATGACGCTTCTTTTTGTGGCAGTCAGTCTTTATTTCACGGTGTACGCCTTCCTTCTTCCTTTGGATGCAGGAACGATTGACGGATTTCAACTCTCTAAGCCGACGGCACTTTTCCGAGCTGTTAATCTGGCTGTTGACAGTGCCGTTTTCCTTCTTTTGGGACTCCTCCTGATTTGGGTTTTTAGGAAAGGCTACGTATCGGTTTTAAAGACGGTCTTTACGTTTGGCATTGTGATGGCTTTCGGCGCTTCGCTTTGTGAATTGTGGACGACAAAATCGCAGTGGGATTTGCCGAGTGATTCCGTAAAAGAAGCAAAAGCCCCGGCTTGGAACAATCGATTCCTCGGATTTAGCAAAACAGGTCACAACACGGTTGTACTGATTTTGGATATGTTCTCCGGCTTTCATGTTCAAACGATTCTTGAGAACAATCCGGATGTGGCTTTCGCTTGGAAAGATGCAACGTGGTACGCCGATTGTCTGGCTACCGGACCTTCAACACAAGCAAGTTTGGCTTCGATTATCTGCGGGAAAGCCTGTACACCGGAAGCCCTCAATGAGAAGCCTGATGAGAGCCTGATTACCAAAATCAATCGCTCGTATGCCGATGTGGCTAATCGATTCGGGAGCGATGTCGATGTGACGATTAATGAGCGCAACTGGCTCGAGCCGCAACTTGTGTCCCAGTACGCCGAGAATAATCCACTGACACTTCGCTATATGCCGCTTTTTTATTTGTCGCACTACATGGCAAAGCGCGGTATGAAGCATGAGGCAACGAGCGGGGAAGGGTTCCTTGTGAGCGTCAGCCTTTTCTCGTCTGCTCCGTGGTCACTGAAAAACTATATATACAACGGCGGTAGTTGGACCGGTTCCACGCAAGGGCACAATGCTTCTCTTGCGACAGGAAGACTGCGCGACTGGGCCTTCCTTGAATCATTCCCGGAACTTGCCAATGCCGATGCTCGAAAGAGTACGTTCAAAGTCATTTATTCGGAACTGACGCATTGGCCGTGGTTTATGAAACCGGGTAGTTGCGATATATGTGCCAAAGGGTATCCCCTTACCGATGGGCAAAGAATTAATCCCGGACATTTGCAGACGGAAACGTGTGCTCTGCGCTCTGTCGGCAAGTGGTTTGCCTGGATGAAAGAAAACGGCGTGTATGACAATACAACGGTGATTCTTGCCAGCGATCACGGGCACGGTGTCGGTCGTAAAAGCGCCTTGTTGCTCGTTAAGCCTGCCGGCAGTCACCAAACATCCGTTCGCATGAATCGGGCGCCGGTGGAACTTGCTGATGTCGCAGAAATGATTTTCGGTCGGTATCCGAAAGACGATCCCTCGCGTGAAAGGACTTTTCGCACGGTCGGCGCTCGTATGGCTACGACCTTCCGCGACGTGACGACGTATCGCGTCAAGGGACCGGTGATGGACCCGAAGAGTTGGCCGAACGGACGAGCTTACGGCGAATAAGAGGGGCTTTTTAGCGGTTTTTCGCGGCCTTCTCTTGCGGAAGGTTTCCGGCAATCCAGTCGATAAATCCGCCGCGATTTCGCGAGCAAACTAGGACCGTTCCCGTTCCCGTAAACGTCAGGACAATGCCTTCGCCTGTCACAGCCCCTTCGATGAGTTTTCCGAAAAATCCCCGATGCGCCGTATTAATCGTCAGGTCATAATTTAAGGACGCATCCCAGGCCACCACGTGTCCGTTATCGACGACAAGGGGTTTGTCGGGGGTAACCGTGAGGGCTCGAATCGAGCCGAACCCGGAGACAACTAATGTGCCGCTTCCCGTGGCTTTCATGAGAAAAAAGCCGCCCGAGCGGGCAAAGAGGGCTTTGCCGAGACCTTGCGATTTTATTTCAAGCGTCACGCCTTCGGTGCTTGCCAAATACGCTCCGTCCGAGATTAGATAGGTTCGTGTTCCGACCTCAAGGAGGTTGACATCCCCGGGGATGATCGGCGCCAGAAGCACCGTGCCCGGTCCTTCTTTGGCTTCAAAGCGCTCCTGAAAGAAATTCTCATCGTTCAACAGTTTGCGGCCGAGAGAACTTAAAACGCCGCCGCGTGCCTCACCCGTAAGCGTTAAGGATTTGTCCATGGCTACCATGGCGTTACTTTCGGCAAAAAGGACGTCGCCCTTTTGCATCCGCACAGCAAGGAGCGGATCGACGCCGCCTGTGATTTCAAAGGTACTCATAGCCTCTCTTATCGATGTCTCGAAGACTTAGGGCGTAAAGTGCCCTCGGAGCCCGTCTTCGTGATATCTAATTCCGGAAAGTACGTCCCCGGTCCGATGCGAAGTCGTTGCAAGGTTCCTTGCGGAAGCTCAATGGCAACGGATACCAGGCCGTACGAGTGATGAAGCGTTAAGGAATTAGCGCGCATCGTGTCGGTGTGAAAAACAACACCGGTCGTATCGACAAACGCGATATCAAGGTTAATCAGCGTGTTTTTCATCCAAAATCCCACCGATTCCGGAGGGTCGAAGAAAAACGCCATACCGGTGTTTTCTTTGAGTGTGCACCGCCCCATCAGACCTCGCTCACGCTCGGCTTCGGTGCGTGCGACCTCAAGCTCCAGCGTTTGATCTCTGATGCGAAGAGAAAGAGTATCCATAGCCGTAACCGCCAAAGAGCAACAAAGGATGGCAATTGCCAAAAGGGCTTTTCGGGTGCACGAAGACACGTTAAACAAAAACGCCCTCGCGGTTTTCCGGCAAGGGCGTTTGACTGACACCGTCAAGAATTACTTCTCGGGTTTGATGTGGGCAGCTTGCTTACCCTTGGGGCCGGTCACGACTTCAAAGGTCACCTTCTGGCCTTCTTTCAGGGTTTTGAAACCGTCGATTTCGATGGCCGAGAAGTGGGCGAACAAATCTTCACCGCCTTCGTCCGGTGTAATGAATCCGAATCCTTTGGCGTCGTTAAACCATTTGACAATACCGCTTGCCATGTTTTTTCTCCTAATATCCTCCACTTGAAGACCTACCGCGAATCAACGTGCCCGCTTTGCAAAAAGAAGGTCTCAAGCCCGGTTTGCGCAAAAAAAGGATATATCAAGCGCGCAACCGTCGGCGTCGTAAGCGAGAGGGTACGGAGTCATCAGGAGCGTCCCACCACATCAAGCCACTTCACCCCGTCGGCACATTACCACCATGCTACGCAAATAAGCAATTCCAATTAGATTGGATTTAGGGGGTTATTAGGGGAAACCCTGTGTTTTCGTACCAAAGACTCCCCGAAAGGAGCCTCCCGTTCGCGTAAAAAGTTGGAGGAAATCGCCGTTTTGCTGTACTATGACGCCCTCATTGGCAAAAATACGGGTTGCCTCTTTTAATCTCCCCGTTTTCCACTGGATTAAAAGGTTTTTTAAGCGTTCTGTTTTTGTCAAATGTGAATGCGCGGCGAAGGGTTTTCTTCGTCCGCTTTTTCGTGACTAGGTTTTAAAGCGTCGAACAGACGGCGTGGCGGTATTTTCCTGCGGCTACGCGGCCAAAACAAAAGCGCCATCTTTTGTGAGTTCGATTCTTTGACCGCATTCGTTTAGGTGAATTACAAATGAAGACTTTCTCTGCCAAGCCGCTTGAAGTCAAGCGCGACTGGTATGTGGTCGACGCCGCCGACAAGATTCTCGGTCGTCTGGCCAGCGAGATTGCCTTGCGCTTGCGTGGCAAGCACAAGCCCGAATACACGCCGCATGTCGATACGGGCGACTACATTATCGTCATTAACGCCGAGAAGTTGCGTCTTTCCGGTGAAAAGGCCGGCAAGAAGATGTACTACCGTCACACCGGTTATCCGGGCGGTGTTCGTGAAACGACGTTTGCTCAGATGCAGGAAAAGCATCCGGGCCGTGCGCTTGAAATCGCCGTGCGCGGCATGCTCCCGAAGGGACCGCTCGGCTATGCGATGATCAAGAAGTTAAAGATTTATGCCTCCTCCGAGCATCCGCATACTGCGCAGGCTCCCAAGGCTCTTGACATTTAAGAGGAATACAGATGATCGGTAACTACAACTATGGCACCGGCCGTCGCAAGAGCTCGGTTGCACGTGTCTTTATCAAGCGCGGAACGGGCAAGATTACGATTAACGGTCGTGCCCTTGATGACTTTTTCAAGCGTGAAACAGGTCGCATGATTGTCATGCAGCCCCTGCAGGTCACGGACAATGTCGAGACGTTTGACATCATGGTCAACGTCGCAGGCGGCGGTGAATCCGGCCAGGCCGGTGCCGTTCGTCACGGCATTACGCGGGCCCTTATTGATTACGATGCGGCGTTAAAGCCGACGTTAAGTCAGGCCGGACTTGTCACGCGCGATGCTCGTGAGGTCGAACGTAAGAAAGTGGGTCTGCATAAGGCTCGTCGCGCCAAGCAATTTAGTAAGCGTTAATCGCTTTTCTGGCTTGTGCCGTTTCGCCATTCGGGGATTCCGGGTGGCGAAATTTGTATGGGGGTGCGCACGAGGCTTTCTGGCGCTACCAATACGGTGCAATTGCCCATATACTTACGTTCGAAATTAGGGATTCTGCGTTTTTTGCAGTGTTTACTTTTTATCTATAAAGAGGACTATTGTGTTTTTCATCTCTGACGCTTACGCCCAGGCTGCCGGCGGCGGTATGACCGAATTGGCCGTGCAGATTGTTCCGCTTCTTTTGATTTTCGTCGTGTTCTGGTTCTTTTTGATTCGTCCGCAGCAAAAGCGCCAAAAGGAACACATCAAGCTTTGCCAGTCACTCGGTAAGGGCGACGAGATTTTGACGCTCGGGGGCCTGGCCGGTCGCATCGTGAGCTTGGATGATTCGTACATCGTGATCGAAATCAGTCGTGTGGACGACAAGCCCGTCACGATTACGATGCAACGCGGATCGGTGCAGACCGTTTTGCCGCGCGGCACCATTAAGTCAATCTAAGAGACATCTAGTCAAGCGAAAGGGCGCGCAAGAAGTTGCCGCGCCTTTTCGTCTTTTCTTTGATGGCTGTTTTCGGGTGCCACTGGCTCGCTTTTTCTGGGGTTTTTCATGAACCGATACCCGCTTTGGAAATACATTCTCATTGCCGTTGTGCTGATTGTCGGCTTGGTGTACACGTTGCCGAACTTTTACGGTGAATCGCCGGCCGTTCAAGTCAGTTCCGCTAAATCTACCGTCAAACTTGATGAGCGCGTCTTAACACGTGTGGAAAAGGCCTTGGACGAGGCTAAATTAAAGCCGAACGGCATTTTCTACGAACAAGGGGCGCAGCAAAACACCGTTCGTGTGCGCTTTGACCCGACACAGGCCGAAGAGCAGCTTTTGGCGCGGGAAGTAATCGAGAAGGCTTTAAACCCGGATAAAACCGATCCGAGTTTTATTGTGGCTCCCAACCTGGTGCCCAATACCCCGAAGTGGCTCCTGAGTATCAACGCGCTTCCGATGTACTTGGGTTTGGACCTTCGCGGCGGTGTGCACTTTTTGCTACAGGTCGATATGCATTCGGCGATTTTAAAGCGCGCCGAATCGACGGCGGCCGATCTTCGTACGCAGTTTCGTGAAAAGCGCATTCGTCATGCGGGCATTTCGCGCACGGGAACACAAATTGAAATTGCGTTTAATTCCGAAGACGACCGGGCGCGGGCCTTGGATTTAATGCGCACGACGCAGCCGGATTTGACCTTTAAACCCACGGACGTAGGCGGCAGAATTCTGATTTCCGCCGAGCTCTCGCAACGGGCGATTAAGAACGTTCAGGACTACTCCTTAAAGCAAAACATTTCGACCCTACACAATCGTATTAACGAACTCGGTGTCGCAGAACCCGTGATTGCGCAGCAGGGGGCCGACCGCATTGTGGTGCAGCTACCCGGTGTGCAGGATACGGCCAAAGCCAAGGACATTCTCGGACGCACGGCAACGCTCGAAGTGCGCATGGTCGATGATTCGCCTGAAGCGTATGCGCAACTTGCGCAAGGCAACGTGCCCTTCGGAGACGAGCGGTATTTTGACCGAGAAGGAAATGCCGTTCTCGTCAAACGCCGCGTGGTGTTAACCGGCGAAAATTTAAACGATGCGCAGCCCGGGTTTGATCAGCAAACCCAAGAGCCGACCGTAAATCTTTCGCTCGATAATAAGGGCGCACGCATCTTCAAAGACGTCACGCGTGCCAACGTGGGCAAGCGCATGGCTATTATCCTGTTTGAAAAGGGTAAGGGCGAGGTTGTGACCGCCCCCGTGATTCGTCAAGAAATCGGCGGCGGTCGCGTGCAGATTTCCGGGCGCATGACGACGGTTGAAGCGACCGATACGGCGCTACTCCTTCGTGCCGGGTCACTTGCCGCTCCCATGGAAATTGTCGAAGAACGCCTGATCGGTCCGAGCTTAGGTGCCGATAACATTCAAGCAGGCTTTAAGTCGACCTTGTACGGCTTTGCCATCGTGGCCATCTTCATGATGGTGTACTACTCGGTTTTCGGCGTCGTTTCCGCTACGTGCCTACTTTGTAACGTGATGTGCTTGGTGGCTCTGCTTTCGATGCTACAGGCCACGCTCACGCTTCCGGGTATCGCGGCTATTGCGTTAACGCTCGGCATGGCCGTGGACTCGAACGTTCTCATTAACGAACGCGTCCGTGAAGAGCTCCGTGAGGGACGATCGCCGCAGCTAGCCATCAGCGAAGGGTATGACGCGGCTTTCAATACCATTATCGACTCGAATCTCACGAGTTTAATTGCCGGCGTGGCGCTTTTAATTTTCGGTTCGGGTCCGGTGCGCGGCTTTGCAGTCGTTCACTGCATCGGGATTACGACGTCCATCTTTACGTCGGTGACGGTTTCTCGGTCACTCATTAACCTGATTTACGGGCGCGTCAAGAAACTCTCGCACATTCGCGTCGGTCAGGCTTGGGATCCGCACGGCAAGGACCGTACGGCCAAGCACTACATGAAAAAGTAAGAGGGGACAATCATGGAATTCTTTCGTATTCATAAGACAATCCCCTTTATGCGGTACTCGCTCATCCTGAACTTGATTTCAGTCGTGAGTTTCCTTGTTGCCGTGTACTGGATTTTTTTTCACGGCTTGGCGTTTTCCATTGAGTTTACGGGCGGAACACAAGTTGTCGTGCAGTACCCAGAACCCGTATCGGCCGAAGTGGTCCGTAACGAAATTAAGGCGGGTATGGGCGTTGAGGCGGCCGTCCAAAACTACGGTACGGCGCGCGATTTGATGATTCGCATGCCTCTAAAGGAAGGCGCCGATTCCGGCCATCAGGCCAAAGAGCTCATGAAGGTTCTTTCCAAAAAAGACTCCGGCGTGCGCCTTGTCAATAACGAGTACGTAGGCCCGCAAGTGGGGGAGGAACTGGCGACCGACGGCTTTACGGCCTTGTGTCTGGTGGTCCTCGGTATCATGACGTACCTGGCATTTCGCTTTGAGTGGAAGTTTTCCGTGGCCGCCATCATCGCGAACTTGCACGATATCATCATTGTGGTCGGTATCTTTGCCGTGATGCAGTGGGAGTTTTCACTGCCGGTTCTGGCAGCTGTGTTGGCCGTTCTCGGGTACTCGGTCAATGAATCCGTGATTATTTTCGACCGCGTGCGTGAGCACTTCCGTAAGATGCGTCGCGTGGAAACCGAAGAGATTATTAACTCGGCCATTACGGCAACGATTTCTCGGACGGTCATTACCCATACGTCGACCTTAGCGATGACGCTTTCGATGTTCTTTTTCGGAGGCCCGGCGCTGCACTTTTTCTCGCTTGCCCTGACAATCGGCATTTGCTTGGGTATTTACTCGTCGATTTTCGTAGCGGCGGCGATTGCCATGTATTTGCGTGTGAAGCGCGAAGACCTTGTCAAGCCCATCAAGCGCGACGAAGTCGAGGCGATGGTGCCGTAACGAAAGACTCTCGATCACAGAGCAAAAGCGGGCCTAAGCCCGCTTTTGCGCTATTGGGGCAGAAAGGAATTTCTTTAGGAGCGGAAAGGTACCTCCGGTCGATAGGAAAAGAAGGGGACGAATCATTGCATTTCCTTGAGTTTGCTCTTAAGATGCTCTCGTTATGGTTAAAAAATTGAAAAAATTAACCATATCCGATGCGATATGTTAAGCGCTTTAACATGTCCTCTGTATTCTGATTAAAAACAGGAAAAATTTGATCATAAAGTTAAAAATGTCGAATTGGAACAAGGATAAACCGTACAACGATTTGCCGACACTTCCTCCGAAAATCGAATTGGAAACCAAGGAAGTTCTCAAGAAATGCGTCAGTGCGCGTGTGGCACTGGAAGGGTTGCGACAAGCTGTCGCTTTAATCCCTAACCCGGAGTTGCTGATTCATACGATTCCGATTTTAGAGGCTCAGGCCAGTAGCGAAATTGAGAACATCGTTACGACGACAGATACGCTCTTTCGGTTTATGGATACCCCGGAGAAGGCCGATCCTATGACGAAGGAGGCTTTGCGCTATCGAGCGGCTTTATGGGTTGGATTGGATTCCTTGAAAACTTGCCCGATGTCTGGGCGAACGGCTGTTGCCGTTTGTTCTGCTTTACGCAATACAAATGTGGACGTTAGAAAATTACCGGGAACATATATCGGAACTGCTGCTACGCATCGCATCGTTTACACGCCGCCGAGCGGAGAGGAGATTATCCGAGAAAAGCTTTGGAATTGGGCGGAGTTTCTCAATGAGAATTCGCCGTTGGATCCCTTGGTTCGACTCTCGGTTGCGCATTATCAATTCGAAGCAATTCACCCGTTTGATGACGGAAACGGTCGTACGGGGCGTGTTTTAAACATCCTGTATTTAGTTAATCAGAAATTGCTTGATCTTCCGATTCTCTATTTGAGTCGTTACATTATCAGGCATAAAAGCGATTATTACGCGCGTCTTCTTGAAGTGACGGAAAAGGGGGCTTGGCAACCTTGGATTTTGTATATGCTCGAGGCTATACGGGATACCGCGCAGTGGACCTGCGAAAAGGTCCTGGCGATTCGTGCATTGCAAGAAGAAACTGTTCGGACGATGAAAGAAGATCCGAAATTAAGGAAAATCTATTCGCGCGAACTGACGGACCTGATTTTTTCTATGCCCTACACACGGATTAACACGCTTATTGAAAAGAAAATCGGAACACGTCAAACGGTGGCTAAATATCTTGACGCTCTTGTGGCGGCCAGGATTTTGCAGGAGGCTAAGACCTCAAAAACCCGATTGTTTCTCAATGTGCGGCTTCTTGATTTGCTCTTGAGTTAAGCACTTTTGTGTCGGACTTAAGATCGGTTCCCGGCAGGGGTTTCGTTTGACTGCAGTGCCGTGTTGTAAGGGGTAGTCTTTCTCCAAAACAGGGGATGCCGGCGCGTATGTTTAATCCGAAACGGTCGTCGCCGTGCCGGCCGGCATTGTCTCGGACGAAGGGGTTTCACGCGTTCCGATGACTTCGGATATACGTTTCCCACGTACTTTCGTCTGTTTGTTGGGAGATTTTTTTTCGGTCGGTTCAGCAAGAGCCAAAGAAGTTTTCCGGGGCGCTGTTTTGTAGTCCCCTGCGGCAATAGCGCGCCGTGTGATGCGCTCGACTTTCACGCGCGCTGTTCCTGCTTTGTGATAGCCGAGTTTCACGGCTGCCGCATAACTCATGTCGATGATGCGGTCTCCGAGAAACGGTCCGCGGTCATTGACACGAACAATGACGCTTTTTCCGTTACTTAAGTTGGTCACACGGGCATAACTCGGGAGCTCCATGGTCGGATGTGCTGCCGTCATCGCAAACATGTCATAGCGCTCACCGATGGCGGTCTTGCGTCCGTGGAATTGTTTTCCGTACCAGCTGGCAACCCCTGTTTGAGAATAGGTATGGTCACCGGACATCGGGTAGTAGCGTTTCCCCATGACGGTGTACGGACGAGAAGCGGCTTTGCAGGATTTTTCGACTTTAAGGACGGTGTGTTCTTGCGCAGTGAAGAGCCGAGATATTTCGGGCGGACCGTCTTTGTCATAGAACTTGCCGGCCTTGGCCATGGCAGAGGATCCGGTCCCACAGATTAAGACAAAAGTTAACCCAAGACAGGAAAAGAAAAGAATCGGTCGAGCAAAGAACATGAGGAGTTTTCCGGCACAAAAGGAATTATTCAGATCAGGGGCGCGATTCAAAATCTATTTCCAATGGACCTGACTGCAAACGCTTTATTGTAAGGGTTGCCATCGCGACTGACGCTGTGTCTACGGCGTAATCTGTAGCTATTTGTAAACCGAAGACTCGGGAATGTAACGCCATGGCTTGGTACTTGACTAGGGCAAGGTACCGTCAGCGATATCAAAAGAAACCAGCCTTACCAACAAGTACACAACGGGGACGACTATCGTGTGTAATGCAGTGTCGAGAGAACAAGTCCCGTTAATGCATCAGGATTTCTGTTAAGTTTCCCTGCGCTATTGACCGGAAGGTGTTTTACCCAGGCAATCCGTCTCGGTCTCTTGTACGGCGCGAGTTTCCCGACAAGTGCTTCTTTGAGATTTTTTTCGGGAAGGGGCTCGCTCTGAGCCACGAGAAGCGCCGTGACAACGGCTCCCCACGTATTGTCCGGAAGCCCCAAGACGAGAGCCTCTCGAACTCCGATAATGCGCGTTAATGCATTTTCCACTTCGGCCGGGTAGACGTTTTCTCCGCCCGTGACGATCAGATCCGTTCGTCGGGCGTAAATTGTAAGGCTCCCGTCTTTATCAAGTGAAGCGATATCGCCCGTATCAAACCACGCATCCTCGCGTAAAAGTGAGTGTCCCCAGTAGCCGGCCATGCGCATCGGCCCTCGCACGTGGAGTGTTCCGTTTTGAACGGAAAGTTCCGCTAAGGTGTTGGCACGAGCTTTGGCACCGAGAGTCAGACGCTCTGTGTAGGCACTCGTTGCAACATTGCTGGCCGTTTCCGTCATGCCGTATGTCGTCACAATCGGAATCCCTCGCCCTCGGGCGTCATCTAAAAGCGTTCGTGAGGCAAACGATCCCCCGAGCAAAATCGCGCGTAATGAGCTTTCAGGTTTAAAGTCCGGAAACTCCTCCAAGAGCTTGGCAAGCATCGTCGGAACAATCGAGGCCAGCGTGACGGCGTTTTCTTTCAGGGCACAAATAAATTCACGCGCACAAAAGTGCGGGAAAAGGACGACTCGACTTCGGGCAGCAAGAGAGCGCGTAAGAATTGAAAGCCCTCCGATGCGCGAGACCGATAGGCTCATGAGCCAGGCATCGTGTTTTGTTAAGGCAATATTTTGAGCGCTTGACCAAGCACTGGCCGCAAGGGCACTGCGCGTGAGCATCGCAGGCTTGGGAGTTCCGGTTGTTCCCGATGTCATGAGAACGGCAGCTACACCGTCCGGAATCGGGGCATCAATGGCATGAATTTGTTTTAAAAGCGCTTCTTTTTCATGCTCGGTTAAGGTCGGATGCAACAGAAGAAAGGGAATCCGTTCTTCTAAAAGCGCATAGAGCGTGACAAAGACATCAAGCCGATTGTCTCCGACAAGAATGTAAGGTCGCCCTTTGGCGGGGCGGCAAAGGCCTGCCCGGCGCTTATGCACGAGGGCATTGAGCTTTCCGTAGGTGTAGTTCTTTCCGAAGTCCGTAAGAGCAACGCCGTCCGGACATTCTCGGGCGGCGTCTTCAATAGAAAAGGCCGTATTGGCGTACCGCTCAAAAGGATAGGGCATGGCTCTACGGCAGGCGCGTAAATTTGGAGTAATCCGGACGGCGTTTTTCTAGGAAAGCGTTCTTGCCTTCGCGCCCTTCTTCTGTCATGTAGTAAAGAAGCGTTGCATTGCCGGCAAGCTCCTGCAGACCTGCCTGTCCGTCGCAGTCGGCATTGAGCGACGCTTTCAGACACCGGATGGCAAGCGGGGAGTTCGCGAGAATTTCACGGCACCACTGCACGGTCTCCGCTTCCAAGTCTTTTAATGGAACGACTTTATTCACGAGCCCCATGTCAAGGGCTTCCTGGGCACTGTAAAAGCGGCACAGGAACCAAATCTCGCGGGCTTTCTTCTGGCCGACGATGCGAGCCATGTAACTTGCGCCCCAGCCGCCGTCAAAGCTACCGACGCGGGGCCCGGTTTGTCCGAATTTGGCGTTGTCCGCCGCAATCGTAAGATCACAGAGCATGTGCAAAACGTGACCGCCTCCGACGCACCAGCCGGCGACCATGGCAATCACAGGCTTCGGGCAGTTGCGAATCTCACGCTGAAAATCCAAAACATTAAGACGCGGTGTGCCGTCGCTTCCCACATAACCGCCCGTGCCGCGCACACGCTGATCGCCGCCTGAGCAAAATGCTAAATCCCCGGCACCCGTCAAAATCACAACGCCGACGGCGGCATCGTTTCTTGCATCGTCAAGAGCCTGACGCATTTCTTTGACTGTAAGTGGCCTAAAGGCATTGCGAACCTCAGGACGATTGATGGTGATTTTGGCAATGCCTTCGGCCTTTTCATAGCGAATATCCATGAAGGCTCCGGCCGGTTTCCAGGTAGGAATTCGCGGCAGATTCGATGTATCAAGCATGGGTTGCATAGGTCTTCTCTCGAAAAATGTAGTCGGATTGTAATGCGCATGCGACGCTAAGTACTTTGCTCTAGAAAAAATAAGGTGTTCCAGTTAGAGATTATGTTTTTTGCAACAGTCATTTGAAAAGGTGATATTTCTTTGTTGTAGCGCCTAAATGCGCAAGATTATCTTTCTTGTGTCCCGCGGGTAGTTCCCGCCGAAAAGGACGGGAAAGACCTCGCAACGGGTCTTGAATTTTTCGAATTTGCAATTAGGAGAACACAATGAAAAAGCAAATTCTCGCTTGCGCTGTGGCTGCCGCTTTTGCGACAGGTGCGGTTGCGGCCGAAGTGACAATCTACGGAGATGTCAACACAGGCTTTGTTTATAACTACACGAAGGTCGGTGACGATGCATCGACCAATAGCTTCACAATGGAAAGCGGCATCAGCAGTGCTTCTCGCTGGGGTGTCAAGGGCGGTGAAGATCTCGGAAACGGTTATTCCGTGAGTTTTGATCTTCAGAGCGGCTTTGATTCCGATACAGGCAGGATGAAATATGACCGCTTGTTCGGCCGTGAAGTCCGTCTGACGGTTGCCGGTCCTTTCGGTGAGGTAAGTTTCGGCCGTATGGGCACGATGACATCGTCTGCCGGCACCTACGACATCTTCCAGGGTACTGCCGACTTGTTTGACGGCGGCTGGACAAGCGCTATCGCTACATCGAACTTTTTCTACGATGTGACCCGTGCGGACAACATGGTGACCTATGCCACCCCGACGATGGCCGGTGTGAAGGGCTATATTCAGTACTCCTTTAAAGTGGATAACGATGCCACGGGCACGGAAGGAAAGAATTCCTCCAAGCGTTATGCCGGTGTCGGCCTGACTTATGAAAACGGCCCGCTCTCCCTGGTTGCCGTTTACGACTCTGTCTTGAACCCGACAGCCGACCCTGTTGCCAAGAAAGACGGTCGGGCCTTTAGTTTCGGTGGTAACTATGACTTCGGTGCTGCCAAACTTTACGCCGCTTACCAATACGGCAAGAACCAGAACTTTGCTGGTGGCGTCACGGCTACTGATGTTGAAAAGTACACTACTAACGCTACCCAGTTGAAGGGTCACAACTTCGGCCTCGGTGTAGCCGTTCCGGTTGGTGCCGGCACCGTCAATTTTGCCGGTTACTACACAACGGCCAAATCCGAGAACAATTCCGATAACATGGTTAAGACCTACAACGTGGCTGCGACCTACACCTATCCGTTTAGCAAGCGCACATCCGTTTATGCCGGTGTCGGCTATCTGCAGATCAAGGACAAGCTCACCGGAACAAGTGAGAAGACCAAGTCCTTTGATGCGGCCATCGGCCTGGCGCACTCCTTCTAATCGGTCTAAGAAAGTCCTTCGGACTTTCGCGTAACGTAATCAAAACGGGTGGCGAGCAATCGTCATCCGTTTTTTAGTCGGACACCGACGGAATCGGAACGATTTAGCCCGTAAGGTGTCCCGCCGCAATTGTGTTCGAGAGAGTTGTGAAGCGCGGCTATCGCCGAAGACTGTCGCTGTCGAGTAAAAAATCAAACAAGTCCATGAAGAGCACTCCATGATTGTTGTAGTGCGGAGCAGGGAAGTCTTTCGTGATCATGATTCTCTTGAAGCCGTCGCGAAGCAAAAGCAAGGGACGCTCCTCTTGATGTTTTTTTTCGGGAGTCGGCAAGCTGTATGCGACCTGAATGTAGTAACGCTCCGATCCTTGATTGCACACAAAATCAATCTCAAGCCGGTTACGGGAGTACTCGCCTTTCTTGTTGCGCTCGGCTTGCTCGATAAGCCCGACATCGACATCGTAACCGCGCATTATCAGTTCATTGAAAACCATGTTTTCTAAGGAATGCGTCTCCTCGATTTGTCGAAAGTTAAGCAGGGCATTTCGTAGACCCGAGTCGGAAAAATAGTACTTTAACGGGGTGTTGATGTACTTCTTCCCCCTGATATCAAAGCGCCTTGCTCCGGTTAGGACAAAGGCATCCTCAAGGTAGTCGATATAGTTTTTTATCGTGACAGGACTCAGGGTCTTTTTCTTAACGCTTTTGAACGTGGCAGACAGTTTGGCCGGATTCGTCAGAGCCCCGATTCCCGAAGCTAATATGCGAATCAGATTTTCAAACTCTTCTCGATGGCGAATAGAGTGTCGGTTGACGATGTCGGAAAGATAAGTCTCTCGGAACAAAAATTTCAGATAATTGCTTTTGTCTTCCGGTTCCGTGAAACTTAGAATCAACGGCAACCCGCCGTACAAAAGATACTCGTTCCAGCCGCTTTGCCGTTCTCCGTCATACACGGACATGAATTCTGCGAAAGAGAGCGAGTGCATGTGGACCGGATCGTCTCGTCCGCGGAACTCGGTAATGACATCCTTGGAAAGAAACCGAGCGTTGCTTCCCGTCACGTAAACATCTATGTTCGGTCGCCGAATCAAACTATTGAGGACACCGGCAAAACTGTCAAGTAGTTGCACTTCGTCAAGAAGCACATAGTACGGGTCTGAATCGGTTAATCAGGAATTGAGGGCCTCTAGGAGCGCGGTCGGATTGCGTAATGGTGCGTTTTCGTATGCATCGAAGGCGATGTCGATGATGTGCGTTTCGGGGACACCGCACTCAAGGAGGTGGCGCTTAAAAAGTCGAAAAAGCAGGAACGACTTCCCACAACGACGCATCCCGGTAATCACCTTGATCAGACCGTTGTGCTTTCTGCGAATGAGTCGATTCAATACAAATCGCGACGGATTTCCATGGCAACCCCTAGAGCGTGAAGGGCTCGCAAAAAAATTGAGTAGAGTCGTGTGTTTTTTTGATTGATGTGAATTATATTGAGGAAGCATGTAGAAAACCCTTTTCTATCATCAAGTTACGCCTATTAAATATTTCTGCAACTTTTTGCAAAAATATTTAGTAGACTAATGGACGCAAGGCCTCAGAGTGCTTTCTCTGCCGGAAAGGACACGTCATCGAGAGATTCTTGTTTTCTTGGCAAAGAAAAAAGGAGAGTTGCAAGAAATCCGACATTCGGTCCCTTGCAACGCTCCCTTTTGAAGTAGGCGATCGGAATTACCGACAGCGGCGTAAAGCCCCGTCGTTCAGGGCGTGGATATAAGCCGCGCAAGACAGGCGCAGACTTCATATAATGCCTTCATGTGGATACGCAAAGGTTTCTCATTCA
>OJOO01000653.1_pt1 | contig 16161 bp, 20 predicted proteins | sample 1598171 | NCBI WGS metagenome assembly OJOO01 (sample SAMN01915208, study PRJEB22387) | human gut metagenome | isolation source: stool | host: Homo sapiens | place: USA
TGGCCCAGCAGCCCGAAGCCCGTCACATCCGTGCAGGCGTGCACGGCATAGCGCACCATGCAGTCGCGCGCGGCCTTGTTCAGCGTGGTCATGAGCTGCACGGCGCAGCGCATCGTCTCCTCCGAGCACAGCTCCGCCTTGGCGGCGGTGGTGAGAACGCCTATACCAAGGGGTTTCGTTAGGATCAGCACGTCGCCTGGCTTTGCGCCGGAATTGGTCAGCACCTTATCAGGGTGGACAAAGCCCGTGACGGCCAGACCGTATTTCGGCTCGTCGTCCTGAATGGTGTGTCCGCCGGCGATGACGCAGCCGGCCTCCACGGCCTTGTCGTGCCCGCCCTCCAAAATGGCGCGGACGGTATCGAGCGGAAGGCAGCTCGGCACGCAGAGCAGATTCATCGCCAGCTTCGGCACGCCGCCCATGGCGTACACGTCGGAGAGCGCGTTCGCTGCGGCGATCTGACCGAAGAGGTAGGGATCGTCCACGATGGGCGTGAAGAAGTCCACCGTTTCGATCACGGCCACGTCGTCCGACACGCTGTAAACACAGGCGTCGTCGCTGCTGTCGTAGCCCACCAGCAGCCGCGGGTCAAACACATTAGGCAGACCCTCTAAAATTTTCGACAGGGCGCCCGGCCCCAGCTTTGCCGCTCAACCGGCGGCGGAGGTCATTTGCGTGAGCCGAAGCTCGCGGTTCTGATCCATTGCCGTCTGCCTCCTTTCTGTGGTGAAATGGTAAAGTTACACGGACGCCTTGGCCTGCTTGCGCACCAGCTCGGCAAAGGTGCGGGCGGGGGAGCTCATGGAGCTTTTCCGGCGTCGGGCCATGTAGATGCTGCGCCGCACGGGCGTTTCGTCCAGCTCGAATTGTAAGAGCTGTCCCGCCGCGACGGCCTCCTGCACCGCGAGTGCGGAGAGGATGGATACGCCCGTGCCCTCCGCGACCAGCCGCTGCAGCACGGTGGGGTCGGAGACGTAGGCCACGGTGTGGATGACCTGCGGGTCAAGGCGGATCTCGCTGAGATAGTTGTCGATGACCTTCTGCGTGCCGCTCCCGCGTTCGCGGAAGAGGAACGGCTCGCGGAACAGCTCGCGCCCGAGCACGCCCTGCGTTTTCAGCGCCGCGAAGCGCGGCGTGTTCGGCGTGATGACCAAGCTGGAGCACATCGGGAGGGGTGATTTCCTCGACGGGAAGGCCAGCTTCGTATTCTGCCCTGCGGAAGATAGCGACTGACTCACTTTTCTATCCGTCCTACGGACTGTCCGCGGACGCTCCGTGGGACGGTCACGCATGAAATCCGAGGACAGTCCGCGCATAACCGTAACCGTAACCGTAACCGTAACCTATACCGTAATCTAACCTAACCAGTAAATATATTTGGTGTGCGTTTTGCAAACGCACGAGCGTGTTTTCTTTGCTTATTTTTCGTGATTTTGCTTTTTGAGCAAAGTCGTTTGTAAAACGAGAGGGGGGATTTTGATGTCTGCGAACTTCGACAGAGAGTATCGCTTGGCTGCAGGTAAAGCCGGCGGCATGGGCTTCGAGATCGGCGAGAAGTCGAAGAGCCAGCCCGTCCCGCTGCACATCAATTTCTCCATTGAGCGCACCGACCTTGAAACGCAGAACACGGGGCGCGTGACCGTCTGGAACTTGAACAAGGAGCACCTTGCCACTCTGGACGAAAAGGACTGCGTCCTGTCCCTGAAGGCGGGCTACGGAAGCCGTATGCCGCTGATTTTCGCCGGCATCGTCACAAACTGCGTCACGACCCACGACGGCGCAGACCGCAAGACGGAGATTGAGGTGGTGGATAACCTCGTCGAGATCCGCGATACCTACGTCACGATTTCGTATGTGGGCACGGTGAACTGGAAGACCATCTTCGACGATGTGGCAAATCAGATGGGTGTGGCGGTGACGTATTCGTACAACGCTGAGTTTGCCGACATCGCCAACGGCTTCAGCTTCGTCGGCCTCGCCCGCGATATTATGACGAAGGGATGCGCCTGCTGCGGCCTCGTGTGGAGTCTGCAGAACGGCGTCATGCAGGTCAAGAAGCCGGGGGATGTCATGAGCCGTGAGGTCTTCGTTCTCTCTGAGGACTCTGGGCTGCTGGGCATCCCTGCCCGCGTCACCGAGGCCAACTCCGAAACGAGCGATAAGACCAGCATCGGGTGGGAGGTCGAGTTCTTCCTGAACGGGGCCATCCACATTGACGACTATGTGAAGCTGGAGAGCAAGACCGTCACGGGTTATTTCCGCGTCGCCAAGCTGACGCAGGCCGGGGACAATATCTCCGGTGACTGGACGTGTACGGCGCGGCTCATGGAGGTGCAGGGGTAATGATGCAGGAGTTTGTGCAGGAGATCCAGAACACCGTCCAACGTGGGCTTCGCGGCATCCATACGGCCATGCCGGGGCAGATCGTCAGCTTCGACGCCGCAAAGGGCATCGCAACGGTCAAGCCCGCGATGAAGTTCAAGAAACCGGACGGGAAGACGATGGATTTCCCACAAGTCACCGGCGTTCCGGTCGTGTTCCCGCAGGGGGCAGGACAGGGCGCAACGATTGCGTTTCCGGTCAAGCCCGGAGATAGCTGCCTTCTGGTGGTGGCCGAGCAGAGCCTCGACTACTGGCAGTACGGGCAGGAAACCAGCACGGATCTGGCCTTCGACATGACGAACGCGATTTGTATTCCCGGCCTGTTCGCCCAAGGGAACCCCGTGGTCGCGGATGCCTGCGCCCAAAATGCGGTCATCGTCGATGTCAAGGGAACCCGCCTGACAGTCAAGGGCGGCTCCGTGACGATTTCTGCGCCCGAAGTCACCGTCGAGGGCAACCTGACTGTGACCGGCAGCCTGTCGTATTAGGCCCGTAGAAGTTCGCTACGAGCTTTCAGGCAAAAGCAACAATCTACACCCATGAGGCGCTACGACACCGTCTGGGTGATTTCTGGCGATTCCAGACTACTTCTGGGAGGGGGTATTCACCGTGTTAGACATCAGACTGAATGAGGACGGCGATATTGCCATCTCCAAGAATGGCGACATCTCCACGACGGAGAGCGTCAGACAGGCCGTAATGATTCGGCTGCGCTGGATTTATGACGAGTGGCGGCCCGGCCCTGAACTGGGCTTCCCGTGGTTCGAGGAAGTCTTCGTGAAGAACCCGAACACCATCAAGATTAAAACGCTCGTGAGAGACGAGATCCTGAAAGTGAAGGAGGTCAAGGCGGCGACGGTCACGTCGGTCGATTACAACCCGGCGAAGCGGATGGCGACGTTCCGATACACCGTCACCGTGGGAGAGGACACGTTTAGAGAGGAGGTAACGCTGTATGGCTGATTATGGCCTGACCCCGCAGGGGCCGAATATCAAGCGGCTGGATGTCATTCTGGAAGAAATGCACTCGGGGCTGTCGGAGAAATGGGGAGTGAACACGCGCCAGAACCCTGAGTCCCTGCTGAACCATCTGCTGACGAATGTGGCCGACGCCATCGCTGACCTCTGGGAGTTTGGCGAAGCGGTGTACTTCTCACAGTACCCGGCTACTGCAGAGGGCCGAAGCCTCGACAACGCCGCGCAGTACGGCGGCTCCACCCGTGAGGCCGCAGCGAAGTCGTATTACCCGATTCATTGTACGGGCAAGGACGGCACGAAGCTGGCCGCCGGTACGAGGATTTCCTCCGCGACGAACCCGACAACCTATCTGAGTATCACGGACACGAGAGAAATCAGCCGTACGTCGTTCAATCGTGCCTGCATCAAAATCGCGTCCCTCGGAACAGAGAGTGTTTACACCGTAGCCATCAATGGCGCGGTGTTTTCTTATAGCCCGACGGCGGCGGACACGCTCACGGTGCTGAAAGGCATCGCGGCGGCCATCACCGACGAGAAGTTCACGGCCTCCGTGGACGAGACGAATGAGTTCCTGAACATCGAGGCGGCAGACATCGCCTCGAACAATGTGCTGATTCTCTCCGAGAACCTGACCACGGAGACGGTGACGTCAATCATCACCTTCGGCACCGAAGAGAACGGCGACATCCTGATTCCTGGCGGGGTCATTACGAACATCGTCAACGCCGACGCTGGCCTGCTGGCCGTCGAGAACCTCTGCGGCTACATCGCGGGCCGTGACGAAGAGACGGACGTTGAGTTCCGCCAGTCCTACGCGGACAAAATCTTCAACCGTTCGAGCAATATGCTTGAGAGCATCCGCTCCGCGATCCTGCTGAACGTGCAGGGCGTCCGCAGCGTCGCCCCGTATGAGAACGCAACGCACCAATGGTATGTGGACGGCACCTATCTGGACGTGAAGGACGTGACCGAAACGCCTGCAGGCGACATCGTCCGTCCGCCGCACAGCGTCGAGATCGTGGTGGACGGCGGCGACTCGAAGGAGATTGCGCAGCAGATCCTCGCCAACAAAGCGGGCGGCATCAACACGGTCGGCGAGACCGTCGTGGTTCTGCCCGGTGAGTACGACGAGGAAATCACGATCCGGTTCAATCGGCCGACGACGATTTACACATGGTTCCGCCTGGGCATCACGCTCAACCGCTCCGAGGCTTTGCCGCCGAACTACGTTGACCTGCTGAGAGAGGTCGTCCTGGAGAACATGGACGCTCTGGATGCTGGCAAGGATGTCGTTCCGCAGCAGTTCATGAGCCAGCTTTACAAAGCCTGCTCTGGCATCAGCTATATCGACATTCAGCTTTACGCTTCGGCGGACGCCTCCGATGAAAAACCCTCCCAGTACCCCGACCGCAGTAAGAACATTACGGCGCGTCAGCGGGCCTACACCAAGGAGGAGATGATCGAGGTGGAGATTGATGGCTGATTATGTAGCGACCCTGAAAAACGACCTTGTCGAGCAGTTCCGAGGCAAGGCCAATATCGAGGCGCTCATGGAAGTCATAGGCGCCCAGCTTCAGCAGGTGTATGACTTCTACGACCAGCTTCGGCAGGACAGGGGAGTACATACAGCCGTTGGCAAGCAACTGGACGGTGTCGGCGACATCGTCGTGATGACCAGAATGGAGGCCGGCAAGCTCGCTGGCGACCCGATCCCGTTCGAGGTCATCGACGACGAGACCTACCGCCGGTATCTGATTTACAAAATCCTGAAAAACACCTGCGATTGCACCTACCCCGACATCATCAAGGCGTTTCGGATGTTCTGGGATCGGCCTCTGTACTACAAGGAAGATCCTGCAGAACCCGCGACGATGATTTTCGACACCGGCGAAATGGATGGCACCGTCGATACGACACCGCTGTTCACCACGCCGCTGCTCCGCGCCGCTGGCGTTACCTTGAAGCTCTACGCTCGGACGAAGACCGAGATGGAGACGGCAAAGCTCTACATTCTGAGCGGCCTCGGCTTTGCCGTCACGGAAACGCTGCTGCCCATCCTCGAACGCGATATTGATTACCGCGCCCATGTGTACGTCAGGGGCGGGTATTCGACCATCGCCGAGGACACGCTCCCCGGCGTCGAGCGAGACTATAAGTTTGGCTTCAAACTCCATCTGGGCGCCGGTCTGCAGGCGGTCTTGGAGAGTACGCTGCCCAATCAGGAGCGCGAAGTGTCCTATGACACCTCTGTTTGCGCTGGAAGCGCGGTGCAGAGCGTCATGGAGACGAGAATCACCGACATGGTGATGAAGTCGGGGAAGATGGCCTCACCGCAAAGGTCTGCTGCGAAGCGCACGAAACTCCAAAACCTCCGCGTTGTTGCGGATCGCCTGAAGCGAGAAAGCACGGCGGAGGACAGGAGCGCCCCGAAAGCAGAGTCCAACAAAACGATTGAAGGAGGAACACAGAAATGAGCTACTATGGCGGAACCGTAACGGTCGCCGGCCGAAATCTCATTACGAGCCTCATGGCCGGGAAGACGATTGAGTTCACCCGCATCATGGTCGGCTCCGGTTCCATGCCGGAGGGCGTCGAGCCAATCGACATGGTTACACTGGTCACTCCGGTTGCGGAGGGCGTTTCGTCCGTCCCGACTGTGGAGAACGGCGTACTGAGCATGGTGGTCGAATACCGCAACGACCTGAACGGCGGTTTGCAGGAGGGCTTCTGGCTCCGCGAGTTTGGCGTATTTGCCAAGACCGAGGACACCGAGGAGATCCTGCTCTATTACGCAACGCTGGGCGACAGCCCGCAGCCGGTCAATGCCTACAAGGACAACCGCATTGACATTCGGCGCTATCCCATTTCGATTGCCCTTGAGCTGGATGCCGACGTCCAGATTACCTACAACCCCGGCGCGTTCATCACGTCTGCCGAGGCTGAGGAGCTGGTGCGGACGATGGTTCAGGAGGCGGTCAGCGGTGTCGGCACCGCAATCATCAAAGACATCACGATTCCCCACACCGGCTGGACATGGCAGGAGGAGAATCCTGATGAACAGGGCGAGTGGGACATGGACGAGTATCGCAACTACGTCGATGTTCCGGTCGAGGAAGCTACGGAAGCGCAGTTTCCGAGTGTCGCCCTGCATAAATCGGCCCTTGAGGTCGCAAAAGATGCTGGCCTTTGCCCGACGGTGCAGACCCTTGCCGGTGCTCTGCGCTTCTGGGCAAAGAGAAGTCCTGACGAAGATATGGAGGCGACCATCGCCCTTGTGTCTCCCGGCGCCAGCGGCAGCGGGGGAGGCGGCTCGACCTATGTGCTGCCCGTGGCTACGGCAACGCGGCTCGGCGGCGTAAAGATCGGTAAAGGCATCTCTGTGGCAGCGGACGGCACGATCACCGCATCGACCAGCGGCGTCAGCCCCGACGACATGGCCTCCACCGAAGACACGGAATCCATGCTGGACGAAGTCTTCCCCTCTGAGGACGAGAACCCCTAAGCAACCGGCAAAGACCATTGAGAGGAGCGATTAAATGGCATACGACACCTCTAAACTCGCAAGCCTTCAGGCTCTTAAAGACACGGCGACCCGTATCAAGAAGGAGTATCTGGCGGCTATCTCCAAGGCTGGTCACGCTTCGTTCCAGAAGGCCGAATCCGTACCGACTGCGGAGGAAGCACAGGAGAACATCCTGTACTTCGTGAAAAACACCAAGACCGGCTTCTACGACATCTACGCTCTGGTGGATGGCTCCGTAGAGTGGCTGGACGACACCACGGTTGACCTCGACGGCTATGTCACCGACGAGGAGCTGACTGCGGCTCTGGCTGGTCTGGGCGGCGGCGCTCTCTATGAGGGCACGAAGTCTGACCTGTCCGCATCCGACAGCAGCGTCATCGAGGCGTACTTCGCGGCGCACACCGACATCACTCCGAAGTCGGGCGATGTGTTCGTCGTGACCACCATCGTCGGCGATAAGGAGTACGAGAAGTCTGCGTACCAGTACACCGGCGAAGCGTGGGAAGCGATGACCGGCAACGTGGACGCTGACAAGGTCATCATGCGCGAGAACCTGATGCTGGCGGGCGATTATGACCGCATCGGCAACTGGACGAAGGACAAGAACGGCACGGCCACCAAGGAAGTGTCTGGCAAGTCCGTCGCGGCGATCCTGAAAGACCTGACATCGAAGACCCTTCAGCCGACCATCACGGCGAACCCGTCCATCAACGGCTTCGGTCTGAGCGGTGCGGCTGCGGTGGAAGCCGGTACTGCGGTTGCGACCGCGTCCTATCTGGCCGCCACCCTGAACCCCGGCGCCTATAAGTACGGCCCCAAGGCCGGTACTGGCGTCGTGGCGTCCAACTGGAAGGTTGAGCGTATCACCGACGGCGGCACTGAGCAGGTAGCCTCCGTGGATGCCGCGTCCCTGCCTGCGGGCAGCGACAACAACGGCGGAAACGGCTTCATCATCGGCGATGCTGGCGGCGACAACGCTGTGGCGAGCCTGAAGTACCGCGTGACCGCGACGCACGGCGCTGGTGTGCAGGCTGAGGACAACCTCGGCGGTGCGTCCAACCCCGCTGTTGCGATTGCCGCCGGCACCAAGACGAAGGACTCTGCGGCGTACACGCCGTTCCGCAACTTCTTCTACGGCGCGACCGCAGAGAAGCCGACGCTGGACAGCGCGTACATCCGTGGTCTGACTAAGTCTGGCAAGGCGTACACCGCCGGCGTCATCACCGTCAATGTTCCCGCTGGCGCGAACCGCGTCGTGATCGCCTGCATCGCCGGCAAGACCGGCGTGAAGAAGGTCATCAACGAGACTGCGCTGAACGCAGACGTGACCGATACCTTCACCAAGAAGACTGTCGCCGTCGAGGGTGCCAACGGCTACACCGCGAAGGACTACAACGTGTGGGTTTTCGAGCCGGCCGTTCCGTATGAGAACGCTGCGGTTCTGAAAGTCACGCTCGGTTGAGAGGAGGGAATGAAATATGGCAGTCAATAACACCCAGAACAGCTACGCCAAGATGGAGTTCCCGCTGACGATCAAGCGTCAGGATGCGTTCAGCATCGACCCCACCGAGATTTGGCCCTCTCTTGAGGCGGCTCAGGAGTACGCGCAGACCAACCCCACAGCTTACGTCGGCCAGAAGCTCTCTGTCGTCGTGGATGGCGTGTCCACGCCGTATCAGATCAAGAACGCGGCCGGTGAGCTGGAACCCCTCGGCGGTACGCCTGCGACCGACGAGGAAGTAGCAGAGATGTTTAACGAAGTGTTCAATTCTGGGGCAACCGGGAACTGATGCTGCGGTGAACAAATATTTTTAATCATCATTAGGAGGAAAACGCAATGGCTTACGACAACACCCATCTGGTAAAACTGGCAGCCCTCAAGGCTCTGGCTGAGAAGGTAAAGAGCGACTACGCTCTGAAATCCGAACTGACCGCCCTGTCCGGTCGCGTTGACGAACTCGTCACTGCTGGCGGCGAGCCCAACGTCCTGACCGGCATCAAGGTCAACGGCACCCTGCTGGCTCTGACTGAGAAGATTGCCGACATCCTGATCGCTGAGGGCAAGACCAACGGCACCATCGCCGCCAACGGTGTTGATGTCCCCGTTCACGGTCTGGCTGCTCTGGCTTACAAGGCCGAGGTTTCCGAGACTGAGCTGGCGAAGGCTCTGAAGGATGCCATCGACGCCAAGGCGAAGCAGGCCGACCTCGACACTCTGACCGGTGAGGGCGAAGGCTCCATCAAGAAGATGATCGACGACGCCTTCAATGACTTCTCCACCAAGGTCAGCGATGACGGTGTCGTCAACTCTTACAAGGAGTTGATCGACTGGGCTGCCACCCACGGCGCTGAGGCGACCAAGCTGACGAAGGGCATCTCTGAGAATAAGACCGCCATCGCCAACCTGAAGAAGTATGTCGGCACTCTGCCCGAAGGTGCGACTGCTACCGATGTCGTCGGTTACATCGCTGAGGCGATTGCCGCTCTGAGCATCGGCGACTACGCCAAGACCACCGAGGTCACTGCTGCCATCAACACCGCTCTGGCCGATTACGCCAAGACGAGCGATGTCAACACCGGTCTGGGTAAGAAGGCCGACAAGGTCGCCAAGGCAACCAACGGCAACTTCGCTGCTCTGGACGCTGACGGCAACCTCAAGGACTCCGGCAAGAAGGCGGCCGACTTCGTTGCCGCTGAGGCTGGCAAGCGTCTGATGACCGACGCCGAGGGCACCAAGCTCGGCGGCGTGGCTGATGGTGCCACCAAGGTCGAGGCGTCCGAGACCAACGGCAACGTCAAGATCAACGGCGTTGATACCAAGGTTTACACTGAACCCTCTGATGTCGTGCATGGCGCTATCGCCACCGACACTGAGGTGACTGAGATGCTGAACGAGGTCTTTGCCGCCACCGTCTGAGCGTAATCACAGCGTAGACTGAAAAGGGGCGAGGGCAAAACCCTCGCCCCGTGATTATCCATCTTGGAGGTAGTAACGCATGGGTAAATTGACATACCTGAACCATCTGAAAGCCTGTGCGGAAGCGGCGAAGAGCTTTACGAACGGTCTGGTAGCCAAGCTGGCGCAGACCGTGACGGAAGCGATGCAGGAAATGGAGGACGTGAAGGCCGACAAGCAGAACACGAAGGCAATCACGATTCCGACTACCGGCTGGGGAATCGACGAGAACTCGGAAGATTATCCGAGTTATTGCGACATCGTTGTGGCGGGAATCACGGCGAAAGACCGTGTTGACATTGCCATTGCGCCGAACAGTCAGGCAGCGGCTATCGCCTGCGGGATGTCTCCGACCAACCAGACGTTGGCGGGGAAGATCCGCGTATGGGCGAAGACCGCTCCGGCCGCCGCTATTTCCGCGGAATACTGGCTGAATCAGGGAAAGGAGTAACCAGACGATATGGCTTATGGAACCGTAAATGTCGGTCAGGCTCAGACCGATGACAGCAAGTATCTGACCAACGAACAGGTCGGTACGCCGAGTGGGCTCGCAACGCTGGACGCGAACGGCAAACTGACCGCATCTCAGCGCCCCGACGTTGATGCTTACACGAGGAAACAGACCGACGATCTCGTCGATCAGGATGTGGCGGCGCACAACACGGACGAAACCGCGCATGGCGACATCCGCGCTTCCATCGCGGCTGTTGACGCAGCCGTCAAGGCTATCGAGCTGAAGTACGGCACGGAGATCACGAAAAATCCGTTCAGCGTCGGCTTCACCGACCTGAGTGCGGTCAACGTGACCGGCGTATGGAACGCATCGCTTGGCAGGATCGAGTTCTGATGGCAGAGGAAATCATTTTCTCGCGCCCCGCTGATGAAATTTCCTGCATCATCGGGAACCTGTTCTCAGCGATCACGCCGCCGTGCGGCCTCAGACGCAGCACCGATCTTGTCATCTGCGGCATGACCCACGCTCAAAATTATGGGACGCTGACCGTCAAGAGCGACTGCTGCATTTTCATCGGCGAGCCTGAAGATCTGGCTGCCGTATTAAACGGGCAATGCCCGGAAAGGAAGTGCAGACATGGCCGATAAGGAGTTTCTGCTTGGCAACAGAGCAAGGGAGCTTCTGAAGTACACCAAGCAGGCGACGAGAGTTGTCTCCGGCGACATCAGCAAGGCCGACGTTCGAGCAATTATCACACGGGTTGCCGAGCTCGACGACATCTGCGATGTCAAGATGGTCTGCCAAGAGGTCGTACACGTCCTTGACACCAAGGACAAGGAGGGCTTCACAAAGAGTACCTTCCGAATGTATGGAGAGGATATGCGCGAAACCGCGAAAAAGATCCTGACGGACATCCATCGCGCCAATAACACGAACTTCGTGGTGGCGTATGAGGATAGAATCCACAAGATCGAGGAAGCGGTGGACGGCTGCTCACTGCTGCTGGAGTATATCACGATCTGTATGGACGAAGGCATCATCAGCGTGAAGAAGGCAGGCGTCTGGACCAAGAAAGTCACAGACGTCAAGTATATGGCGATGGCGTGGCTGAAGGGAGACCGCGGCAGAGCCAACAAGCTCCGTTCGGAAGCAAAGGAAAAGGAGGACAGGAGCCTCTACAATCTGGTGATGTCCGCCTGCTCCGCAGCCCAGTCCGCACGGAAGTAATCAGGGTTCATGGCGGAGGCATCCGCCTTGAGTTAGGGTATGACTCGCATCGGCCGCCAACTGGTGGCTCCGCTCCCCGAACACCAACAACACCAACAACGTGTGGAACGTCAACTCCAACGGCAACTACAACAACAACAACGCATCCAACTCGAACGGCATCCGCCCCGCTCTGATGGAAAGTGAGATTAGTAATCCCTCCGATGGGACGAACACAGTGCACCATCATCAAAGGGAGTCATATCCTGTCGCCCGTCTGTGCATGGATGGACGATAAACACATCACACCGAGGCTCGCCATCCCGACTTGGATGCTGCGGCTGCCGGGGGCAAGACGACCGGTGTTAGGAGTGATGGCTGGTCTGGAGCTTGCCCTATACCCAGACCAGAGGAAGCAACAACAGCAAAGAAGCGAGTTTATGACCTATCAAGAGATGTGCAGCTTTGAAACGCTGTACGCAGCTTACTTGGAGGCCAGAAAGCGGAAACGGTCAAAGCCCGGAACGGCTCAGTACGAGCAAAATGTTCTGGCCTGCACCGAGAAGCTGTCAACGATCCTGCACACCAAGACCTACGTTCCGAGCAGGTTTGAGGTGTTTTATGTCTATGAGCCGAAGAAGCGGCTCGTCCAAGCGCCCGCGTTCGTGGACAAAGTCGTCCTCCACGCGGTCGTGGACAACATCCTGTATGAAGCCATCACGAAGAGCTTCATTCGGGACAATTTCGCCAGTCAGACCGGCAAAGGCACCAACGATGGTTTGATGCGGCTGAAGCAGCACATGGTCGATTACTACCGGCGAGAGAAGCGCGGAACCGATGGGTGGATTCTCAAAGGAGACGTGCATCACTTCTTCGCCAGCATCGACCACGACAAGCTGAAACGCAAGCTGAAGGCGCTGCTCGATAAGCGTGGCGTAGACCCGCAGATCTATGACCTGCTGTGCGTCTACATCAATACGACTGATGGGCTGCCCCTCGGCTACCAGACCAGCCAGCTACTCGCTCTGATGTTTCTGGACGAGTTCGACCACCTGATGAAAGAGAAATACCGCCTAAAGTATTACGGGCGATACATGGATGACTTCTACGTCATCCTCTCAGACAAACAGCGGTTGAAGGAGATCCTGAAGGACATTCGGGCGCTGATGGACGGCTGGGGCTTGGAACTGAACCAGAAGGCTGGCATCTTTCCGCTGAGGAACGGCATCGACTTCCTCGGCTTCCATTCGTACATTACCGAAAGCGGCGGCATCATCCAGAAACTCCGTCGGGACAGCATCCAGCGAATCCGTGCGAAGGTGAAGTTCTGGGAGGAAGCCTACAAGCGCGGCGAGGTTACGAAGGACGCTATCCTCCAGAGTTTCGGAGCGTGGGACGCACACGCGGCATACGGCGATACGCACGAGCTGCGGGCGAAATACGCAAAGAAGGTGGAGGCTATCATCGGTGAGCCGGTGGAGATCCACCGGAAACTCAACGGAAACCGTGCGGTACGCGATAAGCGAAGGCTTCGCCAATGCCGCAACCTCTACAAGAAACAGCATCAGAACAGGGAGACGGAGAAATCCGGCTCCTTTTCTTATGCCCAACGCCCCACGGACGTTCCTCCGTGGGCTGACTCTTAACTCTTATCAAGGAGGAAAAACGAAATGGCAAATGTGCTTTTGAGCACCAAGGCCGTCGGCAGCACCGTCAAGCTGAAAGTCAACGGTACGGCAAAAGAGTTCATCGTCGTCCATCAGGGCAAGCCGAGTTCTCTGTACGATAACTCCTGTGACGGCACTTGGCTGTTGATGAAAGACATCTACGAGAACAGACAGTGGCACAACTCGAATGTGAACAATCTGGAGAACAGTACCATCCACAGCTATCTGAATGGAACGTTCCTCAACCTGTTTGAGAGCAACATCAGGGACGCAATCAAGCAGGTCAAGATCCCGTACCGCAAGAACGGCGGCTCTGGCGGCACCAATCAGAGCGGCGCCAATGGCCTGTCCTGCAAGATCTTCCTGCTGTCCGGTTACGAAGTAGGTTGGACGACCAGCGACAACCAGTATTTCCCTGTGGACGGCGCGAAGCTGTCTTATTTCGAGTCCGGAACCGGCACGTCCGCAAACAACAAGCGCGTTGCGAACTACAACGGTTCGGCCGCCAGCTGGTGGCTCCGCTCCCCGAGCACCTTCCGCACCAGCAGCGTGTGGTTCGTCCTCTCCAGCGGCAGCTTCAACTACGTCAGCGCATCCGACTCGTACGGCATCCGCCCCGCTTTGGTTCTTCCCTCTACACTCTTGGTCTCTGATGACGGCACCGTATCTACGAATACGCCCCCGACCATCACCAGTGCCAGCGGCGCGAGTGGCGTGAACCTCGGCAGCAAGACGGCGGCGTTCAACTTCCAGTACACGGTGGCCGACGCTGACGGCGACAAGTTGACCGTTACGGAGAAGCTGGACGGTACGACCATGAAGACCCGCACCAACGTTTCCAGCGGCAGTACGCTCACGTTCGAGTACCCGTCTACGGCGGCGAACTTCCAGAAAATCCTCAACGGCAGCCATGTGCTCACCGTCGAGGTGAGCGACGGAAAAGCGTCCGCCAGCTTCAAGGCGAACTTCACCAAAGCCGTCTATGAAGCGACGATCACGCTGAAGACGCCGCTGGCGGTGTCCGGCGACATCACGGCGGCGGTTATGTCGGTCGTGGGGCAGATCCCGGCCGGCGCGGTCTACAAGGTCGAGGCAACCAACAACGCGAAGGACGCCAGCCCGGTGTGGCAGGATGTCACGGCGGAGGTCAAGAGCGGCGCCAACATCGTGTTCAAGAATAAGACCGCGGTAAACGGCGCGGCCTTCAACTTCCGCATCACTGTGGAGCGCGGCACATCCGCCGGCGGATATATCTCCGGCGTGAGCGGCGCGTTCCAGTAAGGAGGGAAAGTCATGGGACTCGTATGGAGAAAGGATGACCTGCTGACGCTGTCCGAGAAGCAGCTCAGCATGGCGAACGAAACCTGCCAGCAGAAGATTTACGCCGGTATCGACGTAGAACTGAGCGGTGGGACGGAGCATTTCTCTCTGGAGACGCACGATCAGGCGAATATCGAATCCATGTTTACCGCCGTCACCCTCGGCGCAAAGGAGCAGCAGTATCACTGCGACGGCGGGGAGGTCAAGACCTATTCTGCCGCCGATGTGGTTGTGTTGTACGCAGCTTACAAGAACTACGTCACGAAGCACACGACCTACTGCAACCTCCTGAAGAAGTGGATTAAGCGCGAGACGGACAATGCCGTCATTGGTGCCATCCAGTATGGCGACAACCTGCCGGAAGACCTGACCGCGCAGATGAAGACGATCCTCGACGCCGCGACGGCGCAGCTCACCAGCATCACCACCGCGGTCAGCGACGGTGCGTTTGCGGATAAGATCTCGTCTCTGGAGAACCAGATGACCGAAACTCAGATGGCATTGTGCGATGTCTACGAGCAGGTCATCGCAGCGACTTCGGCTACGGAGGGATAAAGCTATGGCAAGAATTTACGCGACCCTGATTCGCAAGGGTGAGAAGACCATCGAAGATGTCCCGGAGAGGCTCCGGGCAGCCGTGGAGGCTCTGCTCGCAGAGGACGCCGTATGAGCGCCCTCCGCGAGTTTTGTCTTAAATATCTGCTGAGAAAGGAGGAAGACGAAATGGCTGTTGTGTACGCTACCCTGATTATCAAGGGCAAGAAGACCATCGACCAGGTGCCCGCTCGTCTGCGTAAGCAGGTCGAGGAGATCCTGGAAGCCTGCGAGGTGGAGATCTGACCTCCCAGCGGCGGGAGCCGGTCGTTCTGACCGGCTCCCGTTTTACATGAACGCAATCTGGATGCCTCTCGCCATGCAGTTACCCGGTTCACCGGCGAAGAGCGAGTCCAAACCAAGAAACTGTTGAGAGAGGTACGAGAGTATGAATATCGGAGAAATCTTGATCGCCGTGCTGATGGCAGTCGCCGGCGGCGCGGCAGGAGCGGCCGTTATCAACGGCATCAACGAGAGATGGAAGTTCAAAGCTGGCCGAAAGGCAGCGAAGGAAGACCGCGAGGAGGAGAAAGCGGATAAGACCGCTGAACTGACAAAGACGATCGCCGGTTTGCAGGAGGACATCAAGCGCCTTCGTAGCAGCGATGCCGCTCAGTCCGAGGCACTGAAGCAGATTCTGCTCGACAGGGTACTTTATCTCGGGCAGGGATACATCGCCAAGGGAGAAATTTCCTACGACGACAGACGCCGCTTTCACGCCATGCACGACTGCTACCACAAGGGACTCGGCGGGAACGGAGATGCAGACATCATCGTTGAGGGTGTCGATGCTCTGCCGCTGAAAAAGTAAGGAGGCGGGCGTATGAGCGTCCTGAATATCGTCCTGTTCTGCGCCGCCGGCTTCCTGCTTGGCATCGTCATTTCGTGGCTGGTGAGCAACATCGCGTCGCGCATTCGCAATCGCACGGCACGGCGCCGCGTTGAACCGCAGATGAACGTGAAGAAGAAGGGCATCAAAACGATGGACTTGATTCTGGTCATCATCGGCGTATCGCTTGTCTGGTTCACGCACCGTATGCTCACGCTGTATGAAACGACCGGCGGCATCTCTGACAAGCAC
>OJOO01000671.1_pt1 | contig 15991 bp, 20 predicted proteins | sample 1598171 | NCBI WGS metagenome assembly OJOO01 (sample SAMN01915208, study PRJEB22387) | human gut metagenome | isolation source: stool | host: Homo sapiens | place: USA
TAAGTTTTCAGAACTTTTATGAAGTTCTGAAAACTTGCTCAGCGGGGAGAAAAGAATTTTTCGACACGCTGAAGCGGGAGCCTTTCGGCTCCCGCTTTTTGGTTTGATGGAAGTTAGATCAATGCCGGAACAGGAGGTTCCAGAAGCCGGTGGAGGTCAGGAACAGGATCAGCATGACCACGGGCACCACATAGCGCATCATCACGCTATACAGCTTGGCCCGGCCGAAATGCTCGCCGTTTTTCTCCACCTCATCGATGACCCACTTGGGGCCGATGACCCAGCCGATCAGGATGCTGGTAAGGAGGCTGATAAGGGGCATCAGGAAGCTGTTGCTGATGTAGTCCACCACGTCCAGAAGCTGAGCGGCGCTGCCGTTGGGCAGGGTCAGCTCGAAGTAGAACACGTTGTAGCCAAGGCAGATGGTCACGGCGGTCACCAGAGAGCAGATCCCCACCAAGGCGCACATCTCCTTGCGGCTCTTGTGGAAGATCTCCATGCAGTTGGCCACCAGCGTTTCCATGACGGATACACAGCTGGTCAGCGCCGCGAAGCCGAGGGCCAGGAAGAACACGATGCCGACGATGCGCCCCACGCCGCCCATGGAGGCGAACACCCGGGGCAGGCTGATGAAGGTCAGGCTGGGTCCGCTGGCCATGCCGTCAGTGCCAGGAACAGCAGCATAAAGATGATCGGGGAGACCTGAGAGGTGATGAAGGAGGTAAAGAAGCCATCCTGAGCCGCCTGGGTTCCGTCAGAGACCAGATAGACCGCGAAATACTTGGCGATCCAACCGCCGATGACGGAGTAGTAGGTCATGATGAGGGTGGGAACCAGGAAGGTCAGATATCCCAGAAAACGCCACTTCTTATGCAGGGTTCCGAAGGCGTTCAGTGCGTTCTGCTTGGTCCGGCGGCCGATGGCCACGTCCGTGGTCAGCAGTGTGAAGCCGAAGGTCAGCACCAGCACCAGATACACCAACAGGAACAGGCCGCCGCCGTACACGCCGCCCACGGTGGGGACGTTGCAGCGGAGCCCGTTTTTTCAGGCTAAGCGGCTGTATTTCTATTTTTATGACGGCCGCTATCACCGTTTGAAGGACGGTGTGATCGACATTCACGAGCACGCGGAGCGGCCCGGCACCTATGTGGCGAACTTTACGCTCTGCTCTGTTTCCGGCAACGGATGCAGCAATGAATCCTATTATGCGGGCAACGTTGTTTACAGCGATATGCTGATCCGGTTTACCTTTTTCAATCAGCTCAATCCGCTGGAGGAGGACCTTCTGTATATTTTCAATCCGTTGGAGATGCGGGACTATACCGACGGGCTTCTCTGCGGCATTTCCAGCGCGGACCTGATGCCCTGCGCCTTTCGCTGTCTGGTGACGCTGAATCCGCAGGAACTGGACGAGAGCCTGCGCCAACGGCTGTTGTTCTCCAAACAGGAGATCCGGCGGTGGGGGAAGCTGAATATGCTGCTGATCGGCAACCGCAGTGCAGAGGATTCCGCATTTTTGTGATCGAAGAAAAGAAGAAAAAAAGGGGAGAAGGACGTTTCCGTCCTTCTCCTTTTCATATTTCGATATTGTTTATTTCCGCTTGGGGATGTCCACCTTGGACAGAGGATTTGCCTTCGCGGCGACACGCAGAGCTTCATTATCAATATGGGTGTAGATCTCCGTGGTATTCAGGTGGTCATGTCCCAAAACCTCCTGGACCGCCCGGACATCCACGCCGTTTTGCAGCATCAGCGTTGCCGCCGTGTGCCGCAGCTTATGAGAAGAATACTGGGTGGCGTCCAAACCGGCCTCTAAAAGCCGCTTTTTCACCATGGCATGAACGGTGGACCGGCTGATCCGCTCATTCTGAGAGGACAGGAACAGTGCGTTGGCGTCCCGTCCGGTGATGGGCCGCCGGACCGCCAGATAGCGGTTCAGCGCCGCTTGGCAGGCGTCATTGAGGTAAAGGATCCGCACCTTGTTGCCTTTGCCCAGAATGCGCATGGTCTCATCCTGAATGTCCTGCAAATTCAATCCTACCAGCTCGGAGATCCGGAGTCCGCAGTTGAGGAACAGGGTCAGGATGGCGTAATCGCGCTCCTGATTTTTACCGTCCACGGCGCTGAGCAGATCCTTGCTTTGCTCCAATGTCAAATAGCGTGGCAATTCCTTTTTCAGCTTGGGCGCGTCGATATCTTTGACAGGATTTTCACGAAGTAGGTGGGCCTTGTTGGTCAGGTAATTGTAAAAGGAGCGGATCGTGGCGATTTTTCTAGCCCGGGACGCGGCGTTCAGACCGTAGTCCGAATGGGAGCTGTTCTGAAACCGGACCCGATCCCGGCTGAGATAGGTCATGTAGCTGTAAATGTCCGACAGCTTGATGCTGCCAACAAATTCCAGATCTACGTCCATAATACTGATCTCATCCAGAGCCTTGTCAGCCAAGTCGGGATCACGGATCTGTTTCATATAGCGGAAGAAATTTCGCAGATCCAAGTAGTATTCATCTACGGTGCGCTGGGAATGGGCCTTGATGGTCTCGTGATAAGAAAGAAAATCCCGCAGGATCTCCGGTGCTTCGGTACGATAATCAGACATAGCTGGCTGGCGGGATATTTGCGCTAAAAAAGCGGTCAAATGTCGAGGGAGGCTGAAAACGTCTCCCCTAAACTGAACAAAATTTTTATTTTGTTCAGTTTACTGCATCCCGCGAACGTCTCCTCTCCTCAGTCATTCAACATAAAATCCGGCGGATGGGTCATGCTACAAGCAAATCAAACAGAAATGAGTTGATGTTATGATCCCATGCACCAGTAAATGCGTTTATCAAAGCGACGGGCTCTGCACGTTGGACAGCGCTGCCGCCGCAGGACAACCGGCCTTGGGCGGCGCCTGTGTACACTTCATTCCGCAGGACGCAGCGCGGCTCGGATCGCCTCACCGATATTCCGGGCCGGGATCACCGTCAGACCGGTCGGCGCCTTTGTGGTACCTGCCCGATGAGCCGGCACCACGCACCTCCGGAATCCCAGGCGCTGAATTTCAGACACCCGCTGATCCAACTGATTGACGCTGCGCAGTTCCCCGGTCAAGCCCACCTCTCCGATGGCCACCAGATCGCTGGGCACCGGCCTGTCCAAATAACTGGACGCCAAGGCGATCACCGCCGCCAGATCTGCGGCAGGCTCGTCCAGCGACAGACCGCCCACGATGTTCAGATAGGCGTCGCAGGCGGAGACCTTCAGCCCGCCCCGCTTTTCCAGCACCGCCAGCAGCATGGCCGCCCGGTTGTAATCAAAGCCGTTGCTGGTTCGCCGTGGATTGCCGCCGGCAGAGCTGACCACCAGCGCCTGAAGCTCTGCCAGAACGGGCCGGACCCCCTCCATCACACAGGTGACACAGGTGCCGGGGGCGTCCTCCGGTCGGCCGGAGAGCAGCATTTCCGACGGGTTCTCCACCTCCGCCAGCCCCTCGTCCCGCATTTCAAAAACACCGATCTCGTTGGTAGCGCCGAAGCGGTTCTTCGCCGCCCGCAAAATCCGATAGCTGGTGTGCTGGTCGCCCTCAAAGTACAGCACGCAGTCCACCATGTGCTCCAGTACCTTGGGACCGGCAATGGAGCCTTCCTTGTTGACATGGCCGATGACAAAGACCGTGATCTCCTGCCCCTTGGCTACCTGCATCAAAGACAGGGTGCAGTCCTTCACCTGACTGACGCTGCCTGCGGCGGCGTCCAGCGCGTCGTTATATAAGGTCTGGATGGAGTCCACAATCAGCACATCCGGCTGCTCCGTGTTCACGGCCTCCAGCACATCCCCCAGATTCGTCTCCGAAAGCACCAAAAGCTGCTGGCTTTCCACATGGAGCCGCTTGGCCCGCAGCTTTAACTGGTGCTCAGATTCCTCACCGGAAATATACAAAACCTTGGAAAATTCACATAATTTGCTGCAAATTTGCAGCATCAGCGTGGATTTGCCAATGCCGGGCGCACCGCCCACCAGCACCAGCGAGCCCTTCACGGCCCCGCCGCCCAAGACCCGGTCCAACTCCCCCATGCCGGTGGGAAACCGGATCTCCTCGTCAGCGGTGAGGTCTGTCACGGGGCAGGCCCGGCGGCGGGTCATGCCCACCCGGACAGAGGCCCCCTTCCCTGTTCCCTTGGGGCGCTCCGGCTGCTCCACAATGGTATTCCACGCGCCGCAGGCGGGGCACTTCCCCGCCCATTTTGCGGTCTCATTTCCACATTCCGTACAATAAAACAGCGTTTTTGCTTTCATTTCCTATCCTCTCCGGCACTCCATCGCAGATACCCCGCCGCGATGACCGCCGCCAGTGTTTTCTGATAGTCCGCCTGTTGGAGCCGCGCGGCTTCCTCCCTGTTGGACAGAAAGCCGCACTCCACCAGCACGGCGGGAGCGTCCACATGGTTCATCAAATAGATGCTGTCCGGGATCTGTTTCGGCTCCTTGGCCCGGTGGGTGTTGACCACCGGGTTCAACCCGGCTTGCAGAGTCCGGGCCAGTGCTTCTGCCCCCTCCTGCCGGTTCCAGAAGGTTTGCGCCCCGTGGGTCACCGGCGAGGACGGCAGGCTGTTCTGGTGGATGCTCAACAGCACCGCGTTAGGAACGCCGTTGACAAATGACGCCCGGTTGTGGAGGTCTGACACCTTCCGCTGCCGCATGGTTTCCAGTCCGGGATCGCAGACCATGACGTCCTCCCGCCGGGTCAGCTCCGTCCGAACACCGGCAAAGCGCAAGAGCTGTTCCAGCTGCAGGGAAATCGCCAGATTGATCCGGCTTTCCTCCGTACCGTCTCCGGCGACGGCGCCGCCGTCCTGCCCGCCGTGGCCCGGGTCGATGACCACGGTTTGAACGCGGCTCCCCTGCCCCATCGCCCCAGTGGGCGTGAAGGCCCGTCGGGAGCCTGCCAGAAAAATGGCGGAAAGTCCGATCATACAGACCGCCAGCCATGTATACAGCAGCGTTCGTTTCCGAATCAGCAGGATCATGCCAATCACCTCGGCCCAGCCTATGCGCCGCAGCTTATCCAATATGTCATTATAGCGACTTTTTGTCGGGAAAGCAAGTTCCCTACTTGCCCCTTCCGCATAGGATAGGGTACGCGCCCAAGGGCGCTTTCAATAAGGAGGGGATCACGAAGCTATGGAAAAACCCGAAGTGAAGCCCGCGGTCTGCGAGGTCGGTCAGGGCACCCTGCCCGGCTGCGCGGCACTGGCTTTCCCATATATTCCCATGCAGAGCAATAATCCCACCCGGTACAGCCGGACGGAGGCTTTGCAGACCGGCACCCTGTTTCCGGGGCTGGACCTGCCGTTCAAGGCGGCTATTCAGGCCCGGACCAAGCTGCCAAACACCGCACTGGTGGAGCTGATGGCCCTTGACTTCGCCGTCACGGAGCTGAATCTCTATCTGGATACACACCCGCAGGACCAGGAGGCTCTGGGACTGTACGCCTCCTATATCAAGCTGGCCAAGGAGGGCCGGGAAAAGTATACCGCCAAATACGGCCCTCTGGACAGCGCGGAGCTGGTTCTGGAGGACGGCTACACCTGGCTCAATGACCCATGGCCCTGGGAGTTAGGAGGAAACGCCTGATGTTTGTTTATGAGAAAAAGCTGCAATATCCGGTGAAGGTCGCCACACCCAACCCCAAGCTGGCGGCGGTGATCATTAGCCAGTACGGCGGACCCGACGGGGAACTGGGCGCGTCCCTGCGCTACCTTTCCCAGCGCTACTCCATGCCCTATCCGGAGCTGAAGGGCCTGCTGACCGACATCGGTACAGAGGAACTGGGGCATTTGGAGATGATCGGCACGCTGGTTCACCAGCTGACTCGAAACCTGACCGAGGAGCAGATCAAGACCGCCGGTTTCGACGCCTATTTTGTGGATCACACTACCGGCGTGTTCCCACAGTTCGCCTCCGGCTATCCGTGGTCTGCTTCCACCATGCAGGTCACAGGCGATACCATCGCGGATCTCACCGAGGATCTTGCCGCAGAGCAGAAGGCCCGTGTCACCTACGACAACATCCTACGCCTTTCCGACGATCCCGATGTCAACGATGCCATCAAGTTCCTCCGGGAACGGGAGGTTGTCCACTTCCAGAGATTTGGCGAAACGAATCAATCAAGGTGAAGTTATTAAATCTTCCATATGATTTCGCAGCTATTTTCAGTGGCCTTAATCGTTACAATTAGCTGATCTACAACAGCACGCTTATCATCATACGATAACTCATTCCAATGCTGCATATAGTCTCTTAGCTCCGCAACATTACATTTTTCCTGATTTTCCAGCGGGGACAGCTCACTAAGCTGTTGGCGGTATACATTGGCTTGCGCGTCCAGCTCAGTAATGCGCTTGTTGATATAGTCCATCAAAACGCCATCCGCATTTGCAACCTTATCAAGCAATTTATCAATTTCCTCTGTTATTTGCTCGATTTTCACGTTGATATCATGTATTTTCGGGTTTTCTTGCAATGTATGTGGGCTTGACAGAGTTTCAAATTGTTTTAAGTGCTCTATCATCTCGGACAATACCAGGTTTTCAAAGGTATCCGCCTCAATACCGCCTACACCCTCACAACGGTTGGTTTGCATCCTACGGCTACAAATAAAGTACCGTATTGTACGCGTTTTGAGTTTGCATTTGCGAATTGTTAGCGCATAGCCGCACTTTCCACACTTGATCTTACCCGCCAACCATGTATTACTTGCTTTCAGCGGGCGTGCAACCTGCTTGTTGTTGAGGCACTTTAGCCGCGCTTTCAACCAAATGTGAGACGGTACAATCCCTTCATGCGGTGCCAAAACTACGTGTTGTCCTTCCAAGTGAACAGACTTGCGTCCAGAGTTCTTATCTGAGTACAGATAGCAGCCATTTGTGCCGATATAGTCTTCAGGACTATTGTGCAAAACTGTACCCTGATCTTTGTAGAAACGGTACACGTCCAAATCCGCTTTGACATAGATAGGATTTTTGACCATATCGGCTATTCGACATCTATCCCATCCACCGTCTTTTGTACGTGCGTTTTCAATTCCGTGTTCTATCAAGTAGCGAACAATATCGCCATAGGATGATTGCGGTTCGGCATACATAGAAAAAATCAGCTTTACAACATCAGCCTCAGCCGGATTAATCACATAATGGGAAGTCCGTTTCCCGTCAATCAAATATGGCTCCAGTTTGTAGCCATACGGAATACGGCCACCCATGTAAAACCCTTTGCGGCTCCTGGATAAATAAGCATCCATCACACGCATTTGAATTGTTTCCCGCTCCAACTGCGCAAAGACAATGCAGATATTGAGCATTGCCCTTCCCATCGGCGTTGACGTGTCAAATTTTTCAGTGCATGACACAAATTCTACACCGTACTCCTGAAATTCTGCCATCATCGTAGCAAAATCCAGTATAGAGCGGCTGATTCTGTCCAGTTTATAGACAACTACACGGCTGATTTCTCCCCGTCGAATGGCCTCCATCATAGCTTGAAATTGCGGACGATCTGTATTCTTGCCGCTGTATCCCTTATCTTGGAATACCTTGTATGCGCCCCCTCTGATTTCATATTGGCAATACTCAATCTGGCTTTCAATACTGATACTGTCAACCCGATCAACCGACTGCCTACCATAAATTGCGTCATATTTCTTCATCGGCTCTTTCCTTTCTACAAAAAGAGCCGCCAACGGTTAAATTATACCGTGGCGGCAGCAAAATCTCAAGCCATGTATTTGTGAAAAATGCCATATAAACAGTTTTCAATTTTCTGTTTAGAGTCGTTTCGCTTATCATCATCTGCAAAAATAGGAATCAAGTTGCGAACGATAAATTCTTTGCTTCCTACTACTGCTGTATGCGTAGATTGTGTATAGTTAATGCTTGCTGTCATGGTGATAATCCTCCTTTGGCATAACTCATCAATCACCTCATTCATGGAATTTGTATTCAAGTAACGTCTTGTACTATTCCCAGACAGAGAAAACCCCGCTGACAGTCTTTGCTGTAGCGGGGTTTCAATACACTCACAGTAGGTTGATTGCCTTATTCAAATTAGAAATTTCCTCTTGAAGCGCTAAAATGTTACGCTCTCTGCGCCGTTTCGCATAGGTAAGCGCATACAAAGCAATCTTACGCTCTTTTGCGTCGCTGGAAGCAAACGTACCTCCGTGCTGTGCAATTTCTTCCGGGTAATTGATGCACTTCCCATCTTTGCCCTTACAATATCCTACTGCGTACTTCGGATCACTACATTGTGTAAGTTCCGCTGTAGTGCCATCTGCTTTGATGTAAACACCCATCGTTATCAACCTCCACGATGAAGTATATAATTTCCGAGTTGATTGGCATGGTCACGGGAAATTTTTAATTTGTTTTGCATTTTTTCCATCCCACGTTTGTTATAAACAAGTTCCTGCAGAAAATCTGTGTTGTCCTTGAGCGCTTCTCTAAACGCCTCTACTGTATCCTCGTTAGCTCCACCGTTGACCACGATATCGCCATAAGATACCAAAAATGTACTTGTACTGGAAGCGGTAGGCTCGTCCACGGCAGCGGCCTTGTATGCCGGATTTGTATGGATATTGGAAAGCACATCGGCATTTACAGCAAAATCAGTGTTAATTGCGTCCTGAATTTGCTTATTGACGTTCTGCATTTCATCCTCAAAACCTACGCCAATGCCCTCAGCAAGATATTTACCAACCTCATCCCGCATAACTTTTGAGGGAGATGCAATACCAAAAATACCCTTGATTTCTTTGATGACGGCAGAACCAAAACCCTTGATTTTGTCGATGATCCAACCTACGGCGTCATTTATACCGTTCCAAATACCTTTAACAAGATTTGTTCCAATAGATACCATCTCATTAGGCAAGCTGGAAAGCGTGTTGACAATACCGCTGACAAGAGTTGCCATAGCATTTTTAGCCGCTGTAAGCATTTCACTACCCCATGAGGTAACTTTGCTGATTGCGTCTTTAATCGTATTGTAGATTGTTGTCGGTAGGTTTTTCACTCCATCGACAATGCCAGATACAAAGTCTTTTGCAGTGTTTTTGGCCTTTTCAACCATGTTTGAAGCCCATTCGGTGATTTTAGAGATTATATTGCTTAGAATGTTAGCAATAGGCTCAACAATCGCCTCAAAAATGCCCTTAATTAACTCCCAACCATCTTTTGCAATGTTTTTGGCAGCCTCAAACACACCTTCCCAATCACCCTTGAAAGCGGCAGCAAAGAGATTTAGCACATCTGTAATTACTGAAAGAACACTGTCAATGACGTTTTTGATATTCTCAAACTGCATTGTAACGTAGCTAAGAATATCATCACCCCATGCGTTCCAGGCAGCAGAGACAAGGTCAATAAATGCTTGAATTACAGATTGAATTGCGCTTAAAATCGTCGCAATTCCTTCTTGCAATTCAGAAAAAGTTTCGTTAGTTTGGGCACTTCCAGTAGTAAAAGTTGAAAAGAAGGTCTGAATTACCTCTGCAAGCGGTTGAAAAAATGATACAATGCTATCAATCCCACCCTTAACCGTTGCAATGATACCGGGCAGGTTTGCGCTCACCCAGGCCATAACAGAATTGAGTACGGGCAACAAGCTCTCTCCAATTTCCAGTGCCACACTGGAAAACTGCTTCTTCAGCAACTCCAGCTGAACATTGAAATTGTTATCAAATGCCGCGCTTGCATTGGAAACAGCACCGGCGCATTGATCCAGAGTCAAAATATAGTTGTCCAAAGACGTAGTATCGTCAAAGACATTGGCAAGAGCAACACCGGCACGTGAACCAAACAGCTCAACGGCGGCTTGCGCTCTCTCCGTTGGATCTGTAATAGCTTGAATGTCTGCAAGCATGGTCTTAAAAGCCTCTGGAGACTCTACCTGCTTTGCTGCATAAGTCAACGCTGTTGTAGCTGCTGAAGCGTCAAGGCCGCTATCGGCAAAGAGATTCATCATGCCATTCACTTCATCCAGGCTTAGGCCCAGAGCATTGGCGGCAGGCGCACACGCCGTAAGAGCGTCTGCAACGCCGGCAACATCCGTTCCATATTCCTCAGAGGATTTTTTGAGCACATCCAGAAAAGCAACACTTTGCTCAGCGGTCATACCCCAGGCGTCCCCGATATCGTCAACAGCAGAAACAACGTCGGTATTTGCCATCCCAGTAGTTTTTGCAAAGTCCATAATCGACTGTTGCAGGCTCTCCACCTGTTCAACTGTTGCGCCCATTTGTGTCATCATTGCGCTGGACGTTGCAACAATATCCTCCATGCTATCCGTATTGACGGCATAGAGGTTTTTTGCAATGTCACTGATCTTTTCAACATCATCAGCCGTTGCTCCGGTGGTCGCTTGAAATTGAGAAAGCTGTTCCTCCAGTTGCGCAGCACTATCAATGCCAGATTTTACAGCGGCGGCAACGGCAACGCCGGCAGCGGCCAAACCAGCAGTAAGAGCGGTTTTGAGGTATCCGCCTACATTATCCATCTTTGTTTTCATGCTATCCGCCGTATTTTCGGCCTCTTGCATGGATTTTGTGTACTGCGAGTCATCCAGAGTTAAGGTATATTGATATTCCGCCAAATTGATTGTAGCCATTGTCCACCTCCTATCTTAGAGGCTTGCGGCAAACCTCTCTAATTCTCCCAAATTGGCCTTTTGTTTCTTAATTTTTCCGGCTTTTCGCGCCTCTTGTAGCTTCCAACTTTCATAGGCGTTTCTATAATCCGGGTCTTTTAGCGCCTCAGACAGCACCAAATTTTTGAGCAAACATAAAAAAGTAACATACGGCATTTCCATAATGTCAGTCAGTGTGTTCGCAGTGCGAGTCATGACAAAGGCAATATCCTTCATAATCTCTTGGCCATCACCTTCAATCTCAATTCCGCCCTTTTCCCTTTGAATTTCAATGGGCGGCAAGCTCAAAGCCGGGTCTGCAATTAGATCATTAAGTTGCCGATAGAGACTTGTAGCAAGATTTGAAAGCAACTTATAATTGTTAAATTTCTCTTCCAAATCTGAGCTTGTAAAGTGCTTATACTTTTCATCTTCGTGAATAATGCTCAATGCAATATCTTTGAGGATTTGCAATGATTGCTCATTGCTCTCAGCGGTGCTAAGTGCGGAATATTGTTTTACCAAACTGAGATATAGCCTGGTAGATATTCCTCCTTTAAGGCAAACAAAAAATTGCCCCGCCTCACTACAAGGCAGGGCAATTTCTAAATCGTCAGGCACGACAAAATTAAGATCATTCAACATGGTCACTCATTCGCCATCTGCATCAGTTGCGTCAACAGCGCCTCCAAAACGCGAAAATCGTTAAATTCACGCTCAACGGTTTCCATGCTGACTTGCTTAGACTTGTCCAGAGAGATAATGGCTAAAGCCCATTCCTTCATCATTTGGAAAGCCTTTTTGACATCTGTATTTTTGAGCTTCTTGAGCCGTGCATAAGTGTCATAGAGGTTCACAAACAGTTCTGAGGAAAAGTTTCCGGGAATTGTATACGTTGTACCGGTCAGGCTGACAATTTCGATATCCTCTTTATAAAAGCCAGAAAGATCAATTTTGCGTGTAGACATATTTTAGTCCTCCTTATTCGATGACTTCGCCAGCTTCACTTGCAGCACTATCCTTCTCCTCAATCGTGTAAAAGTAATAGCTTCTACGCTTTTCGGGATGTACTGTGCTCATAAGATCAAAGGCATAGTTAAAGCTGACGGGATTTTCGGCATTAAAGTCCATCTCCAGCTCTCCCTGGAATTGCGCGAGGGGCATAACAATAGTAATCCGTTTGCCCTCATGCTCATCTTCAGAGACAAAACGCAGGCAGACACGAGGAGCACGGTCATCAACTCCATAATAGAACCGTGTTCCCTCAGAAGTCTTCTCATACTCTGATCCAGTCAGGTACTTTGCAATATGTTCCATATTCCAGGAAATGACGCCGGTAACAAAGGATACGGCCTTGTCACTGTAAATCTTGCCGATTTTGCCATAGTTGGCCGTTTTCACATCAACACTGGTAGCCTTTGCAGACAGCGTAGCATTGCTTTCAATGTATCCGATTTCCTCAAACAACTCCAGTTCGCTATCGGTAATGGCATAGGGATTAGCAATCTTACTGTACTCGCAGGCGTACAGATAGCCAGAACCAACAACCACATCGGACGTTTTGCCGTTTTTCAGGTTGTTAGATACAACATTCATGCGAATTTCGCTCCTTTCTTAATCAAATAATGACGTAAAAATAGAGAAACGCATTGTAATCTCCATTATCCGTCTTTGCGATACCTCCACCGTTGACCATCCTAATTTTGCGGATATAGGTGTCTTTATCGCTAATTCTTGTAGCGCGGTTATGATCGTCAAGCAACTCTACAAGTCGTTGTTTGATTGCAAGTAACTTGAGCTTATCTTTGCTAATGACTCTCATATCCAGTTGATAGGCATGGACGCCACCGCCTGGGCTTTGTAGTTCTTTAGGGCTATATGTGATATAGTCCGTACAAGTCAGTTTTTCGGGGCGTTCAAAAAGAAACACGTTATCGCCTACCAGCTCTCTGATTGCTTGATCCGCAATCAGGTATTCCCTTATAATGTTAAAATCCATTTAAGCGCCTCCATTTTCCAGGGCATTCTTAAACATATCCTGGATTTTCTGCATATTGCTGTCTACAGCGGCGGTCAAATGTGGCCGGCGAATATCAGCCCATACCGCATACTCCACATTGGAGCCAACAGCACCCATAATCACGCCGTCAACATCTTGCGCGGTACTCTGATATGATCGCCTCAGCGTGCCAGTTTTGACAGGGCAAAGCATCTGCGTTTCGGCCTGCAATATCTTCATTGCCTGCGCCATCGTCTCCAGTGCCTTTGCATGGACAATCGCAGCGGCGTTAGTAAACTCATTAGCCATTTGGGTAGTCCTCCGCAAAAACGTCCAAATAGTCATCCCACTGGATAACTTTGACCACCTTATAGCGCTGCCCTGCATACTCGACGATATTCCCAATCCGCAAATCAACTAAATCGCAAAAAATGCGGATACTACAATCAATGTAATATCCGTAGTCTTTATAAATCTGTTCCCGGTTTGCGGGTTGTACATCACATGAAAACTGTTCTTTTTGCGATAATTCCCCTTCAACCCATGAACCGTGATACAGATGGCCGTTTGTTTCCTCCAGAACGGTAATGCTCTTATCGTAAAACCAATTCATTAGAAACACCTCAATCGTGGCAGAGGCAACATAGCCCTCACCTCAGCCGTTAGGCCGTATTCGTCCAGCTTTGTACCGTCGCCGTAGCTGAACGATACAGAGCGGCTACCTTGTGTCTTTGACGCTACATAGCCATTATTGGATTGACTCGTATGCACAATCAAGATAGGCGCAAGCGCCCCGACAGCTGGAGTCAGTCGCCGGGGCAACTCATCGCACGAAAGGTAATTGCAAATGCTCATGTAGGCACGCTCAATATAGTCTCGTACCACGCCATCGTCAGTTTCCCTGCTTTGGCGCTTGACAGTCTCTGCGCAAAGCTGTACGCACTCTTCCAGAGTAACGCAATCGCTATAAATGTCCGTCATCGGCGTGCCCTCCTGTCAATTAACCGGCGCTTGCAGTTTTCTTGACGTAGATTGCATCCGCGTTGCTCACAGCATGGGCATATACGGTACGGCCAGAAATTGCAGACGCACCGATATGCTTTTCATCCTGCAGTGCGCGGACATGGACGGGCACACTCCACTCCTTCACACGGGTTGCGTAATTGGGGTGTCCAAAGACTGCTTCAACATTCTCACCCAGATTGGCGCTCTCATAGACGGCAAAACCACCGATAGCACCCAAAGCGCCGGTTGCCTTAACCTTGTCGCCCAGGTCAGACGCACCAACAAACTCAGGAGATTTCAGTGCCTTTGCATAAGTCTCAGGAGACAGCAGCGCATAGCGGCCATTCTGAGGCACGCCGGCCTCACTCATCAGCTTGCGCACGTCGATAATGCTGTCATAGATGTTGCTCTTTGTAAGAGCGGCAGTGTTGTCCAGCACCGTACCGCCGGTAACAAGCGCGACAGCTCCGTCAACATCCAGCGCCTCAGCAATACCGTAGGTAGCTGCATCCAACCGATCTGCTACAATACCATCGGGAATAGCAGCGGCCTCATAGCCGTCCACAATCTCATTGACCGCCTTATCCTTGTCAATGGTGACAGTAATCCACTGAGACGCACCAGAGGTCAGCTCAGTGCCGGCTACACGGTCATAGTCGTTTACAGCGGCCTTGCCGGTCTTACGAATCTTGACAGCGCCCGCCTTGGGATCACCCTCGTAGTAGTTATTGAAAATTACGCCGTCCTTCAGGACAAGCTCATTGCGCAGTTTGGCATCAACCAACGCACTATAACGCACAGACAGATCCATAGTATCTTTCCTCCTTATTATTCAAAGTGTTTGTTAAATCTTGATGTCGGGATTGCGCTGCATAAATGCAGCGGTCACACCGTCCATAGGCTCTTGTTTGTCACCGTTAGGGACATGATTGCCTTGCTTCAAGCGTTCATCGACTGAGGCAGACAACGCCTCTGTAAAGGCTTTCTCCAGCACATCAATGTTTTTGGAGGTTGCCTTTTCGTCATCGCCCACAAAGTAGCTAATAAGACTTGTAGGCAATTTCTTTTCAGCTGCAATCGCCTGGGCCTTAATCAGCAGTTCCTTACGGGTGGACTCCTTTTGTAGCGCCTCCAACTGTGCTTTCATGTTGGCAAGTTCTACGTCTTTGGGGTCTGCCTCCGGGAAACGCGCCTTGATCTCCGCATCAATCAGATTTTGGAGATTATTGGTTTTCCATGTCTCCAGTCCCTTAGTAAACTGCTTGTCAATGTAGGGCTGCATAGCCTGTTGTCCCGCCGTAGTGTCCAAATATGCTTTGACACGCTCCGGGGTAAACAGTCCGTCCACAAACTTTTTATACTCATCTGAGCCTTCAAAAGGCTTCATGGCCTTAACCAGTTCCTCAAAAGTCATTATTTGTTCCTCCTTTGCCCATTTTGTTTGCATTCGCACCCAAAATGTTCACAAAACAATAAATTCCGCGACTATTCGTCGCGGAAAGTATCGCAAACATTGTTTCTTTCACATTTGTTTTCATCTGAAGTATCGCTACTGTTTCGGTTTTCCCCGTTTTCCATACTTACTGTGGTATAACGAGGGCAAAGCGGTGAACAGTCAAAGCCGCATTCATCGAACCAAATACATCCATTCATTTCAATCCTCGACTTTCTTTCCAGGCATCCACAGTTGTATAATCTACAATCTCTTTCGCAGCTCCCGGCGTGCTATTATCTAAACGCTGAGACGGTTCCCACCCCTGGACTACGGGCACCAACGCACAGCGGCATCCGGGGTGGGCTGGAAGGTCTGGATGATCGTCAAGAGCAAAATACATACCGTCATGAGCGCTGCAATCGTCGCAAGTATTGCCCTCCAGCGTTGCGTTCCACATAACCATCGACACAACGCCGCTGCTTCGATAGGCTTGATCCTGCGCCGCCGTTACCACACGGGCAACCTCAGTATTGATAAGACGCTTTGATTGATAGGCTGTGCTTCCAAAATCATTTTTGATTTTGCGGGCAAGCCGTTCCGTGCTTGTGCCCTGGATCATTGCTTTTTCAACATCAGTCTTTACACGATTTGCAAGGGCCGTACAGTTGTTCCAAATGCGCTTGCTGAAAGTCTTGCCATCCACCTTGTAGCCCAAAGCGGCGTCAATAAACTCTTGTGATAGCATGGCAAAAGAGGCAGATACCTCTATACCCTTATCAATGGTGTAGGCTGTTGCATAATAGGTTTCGTCCATCACCTTACGCAATGTCTCTGAAACAGCGCTTTGTTCCGCATTAGCAAGCTCCTGGCATTGCGCTTTGAGCTGCTTT
>OJOO01000673.1_pt1 | contig 15965 bp, 17 predicted proteins | sample 1598171 | NCBI WGS metagenome assembly OJOO01 (sample SAMN01915208, study PRJEB22387) | human gut metagenome | isolation source: stool | host: Homo sapiens | place: USA
TAAAAGTCAGAACGCAACCTAGGTTGTTGTCGGCCCGTTCGGAGCTCACGAGACAAACCGGCAAATCTTCCCAACTGCCGCGATTGCTTCGCTTGCACCGCTTTCCGTGAAAAATCTCACGAGTCTTTATAATGCGAGCCTGTTTAATTTTCGATATTTTTCAGACTACTGTCCCATGGAAGCCGAACGCATCAATTCCACAAAAAACCTCTGCGAAGATCTCTTAAAGCGCCTGACTGAACTTCGGGGGTATCTTTGACGTCGATCACAAGAAGCGACGCCTCGAAGAAGTTAACCGCGAAATAGAAAATCCTGCCCTCTGGGATGACCCGGAGCACGCGCAGGCAGTCAGCAAAGAAAAGAAAACACTCGATGACCTTGTCGGCAGTTTCGAACACCTGACAGCGGGACTTAATGACGCCCGCGAACTTTTCTCGATGGCCATTGAGGAAGGTGATGAAGCGAGTGCCGAGTCCATCGCCTCCGAAGTGGGCGGCTACGCAAAAGAAGTCGAGCATCTTGAATTTAAGCGCATGTTTAACGGCCCGATGGATAGCGCCAATTGCTATCTGGAAATCCAAGCCGGTGCCGGTGGCACCGAAGCGCAAGACTGGGCCAGTATGCTCGAACGTATGTACCTACGGTTTGCCGAGCGCTCGGGCTTTACGGCAAAACTTACGGAAGAAACTCCGGGAGACGTGGCCGGTATCAAGGGTTGCACGATGTACATCGAAGGCCCCTGGTCCTACGGAACACTTCGCACCGAAACCGGGATTCACCGCTTAGTCCGAAAGAGTCCCTTTGATGCCAATGCGCGTCGCCACACGTCGTTTGCAAGCGCCTACGTGTACCCGGAAGTGGACGATTCGATTGAAATTACCATCAATCCGGCTGACTTGCGAGTCGATGTGTTCCGCGCTTCGGGCGCCGGCGGTCAGCACGTACAAAAAACGGAATCCGCCGTGCGTATTACGCACATTCCGACCGGTATCGTGACAGTCTGCCAAGACGATCGCAGTCAACACAACAACCGCGAGCAAGCTCTGCGACAATTAAAAGCCAAACTTTACGAGGCGGAGCTTCGCAAACGCATGGCTGAACAAGAAAAGCTTGAAGAAGCCAAGAGCGAGATCGGCTGGGGGCACCAGATTCGTAGTTATGTTCTTGACCAGAGTCGTGTCAAAGATTTACGGACCGGCGTTGAAACAGGCAACACAGGAGCCGTTTTAGACGGCGACCTTGATATGTTTATTCAGGCAAGTCTCAAGCAAGGCGTTTAGACTTTATCTTCTCACTTAATTTTTATCGGCGAAATTCAGAATGACCGAACAGAACAACGCAAAGACTCCCGTTAATCAACAGGAAGACATCAACCACATTATTGCGGAACGTCGCGCTAAGCTCGAAGCGATTCGCGCCAAGGGCGTGGCTTTCCCCAATGACTTTAAGCGCACCGATTTATTCGGAGACCTGCGCGAAAAGTACGGCAACAAAACCAAGGAAGAGCTCGAAGAACTCAATGTGCAAGTTGCCGTCTCCGGTCGCATGATGCTCAAGCGCATCATGGGTAAAGCCAGTTTTGCGACCATCACGGACTTTACGGGACGCATGCAGTACTTCCTCACTCCCTCGGAAATGGGAGACGAGTCCTATGCGGCCTTTAAGACCTACGATATCGGCGACATCATTGCGGCACGCGGAACGCTTTTCCTCACGAACCGCGGCGAGCTTTCCGTTCGCGTCAAGGAGTTGCGCCTTCTTACCAAGAGTCTTTTGCCGCTACCCGATAAGCACAAGGGTCTTTGCGACCCCGAGCAGTGCTGCCGTATGCGGTACGTGGACCTGATTATCAATGAAGAAAGTCGCGCCCGCTTTGCCACACGCTTTAAGGTCGTTTCGGCCATTCGTCACTACATGGAAGAGCACCGTTTCGTTGAAGTCGAAACCCCGATGCTCAACACGATTCCGGGCGGCGCCAATGCCAAACCCTTTGTCACACACCACAATGCGCTGGATATGGATCAGTATCTTCGCATTGCGCCGGAGCTTTATTTAAAGCGCCTGGTCGTGGGCGGCTTTGAACGCGTCTTTGAACTTAATCGCTGCTTTAGAAACGAAGGCATCGACACGCGTCACAATCCGGAATTCACAACGATTGAGTTTTACGCGACGTACTGGACCTACGAGGACCAGATGCGTTACACCGAAAGCCTTTTGCGCTACGTTGCCAAAGAAGCCACGGGAAGCGAAAAGTTCAACTATCAGGGAACCGAGATTGATTTATCTAAGCCCTTTGCTCGGTTGACCCCGCAAGAAGCTATTCTCAAATACGCTCCGCAGTACAAGCCCGAGCAACTCAAAGACGAAGCGTTCCTGAGAAGCGAACTGGAAAAACTCGGTGCCAAGCAGCCCGACTGGGTCGGTCTCGGCGCCTTAGTGATGGCGCTTTTTGAAGAAGTCGCCGAAAGCCGCCTCATCGAGCCGACATTTATCGTCGACTACCCGATTGAAATCAGCCCCTTGGCCCGTGCTTCGGATACCAAACCGGGACTTACCGAACGGTTCGAACTCTTTATCTACGGACGCGAAACGGCCAACGGCTTTTCCGAGTTAAACGACCCGGACGATCAGGCTGCTCGCTTTAAGGCGCAGGCCGATGCTAAGAGCAAGGGCGACGATGAAGCAATGTACTACGACGCGGACTTTATTCGCGCTCTTGAGTACGGCATGCCCCCGACGGGCGGTTGCGGTATCGGCATCGATCGCTTCGTGATGCTCCTGACAAACGCGTCCTCGATTCGTGAAGTCCTGCTCTTCCCGACACTGCGTCCGGAAAAGGAGTAAAAAACGATGGCTTCTGTCGGAGAACTTCTTGCCAGACTGACCAAGGCGGCTTCGCAAACGCCCCCCGAGGGCTCGCGAACACTCTCGGTTTGCGGTCTTGTATGCGGGACTCTCGTGCCGCGCTCGTACGAAGTTCTCCGGTCGCCCGCTTTTTACGATGTCTTTGAGCCTATATCAAGAGGTTTGGAGCTTTCCTACGCCGGAGAACAAGGGGCCCGGGACCTAGCCACTTTGGCTCAAATGCTTCACGAAGGGAAACTCATCACCCAGTGGAGAAACGAGCTTTTAGATGTCGTTCCGCTTGATTTTTCACACGCCGTGACTAAAGCCGAGCGCGGAATCTTTCGATTTCTCGGCCTATCGACAACCTGTGTGCACGCTCTGGCTACCGATGATGACGGACGCTTTTGGATTGCACGACGCAGCCCCAACAAGCAAGTAGACCCGGGGCTTTGGGATACGCTCTCTGGCGGTCTTACTTCAGCAGGAGAATCCCTGCAGGAAACACTTGCCCGAGAAACATTTGAAGAAGCAGGTCTTAAGCCCGATCAGTATTCTCAAATCGCTTCCCCGACAACCTTTCTTGTCACACGCCCGGTTCGTGACGGTTGGATGCGTGAAAGGACCGTGGTCTTTCGCGTGAAACTAAAGTCCCACGCCGTGCCGACCAATCGAGACGGTGAGGTCGCCGGTTTTGAGGCCGTCAAGAAAAGCGAACTTCTTGACCGCATTGATCAAAACCTTTTTACACTCGATGCGGCATTAGCGTTCCTTTATGCCCTGCAAAGCGAGATGAAACAGTGAAACTTGCCACGTTTAACGTCAACGGAATCAACGCGCGCCTTGCCGCTCTGATTGACTGGCTCAAGTCTTCGGCCGTTGACGCCGTGGCCTTGCAAGAAACCAAAACGACCGATGACCAGTTTCCGAAAGAGGCGCTGGCCGAGGCCGGGTACGACGCCTTTTTCACAGGGCAAAAAAGCTACAACGGCGTTGCGCTTTTAGTGCGACGCGGCTCGTTTAAAAACGCTGTTCTGACGACTAAAGGAATTCCGAACTATCCGGACACTTCCGCTCGTGTGATTGCTGTCGCGTTCGAAGAACTCACGGGAAAGAAATGGACTTTTATCGGAGCTTATTTTCCGAACGGCAAAGAAGTCGGATGTGACAAATACCTATACAAACTCGATTGGATTGCGGCATTAACGCATTGGATTCGGTCGCTCACGGAAAAAAAAGAAGACCTCGTTTTGGCCGGCGACTTTAACATTGCCCCGACCGATGCCGATGTCTGGAATCCGGAAAGTTGGCAGGGAAAAATCCTTGTTTCCGCTCCTGAGCGCGATGCCTATTACGGTCTTTTAAATGCAGGACTCCTCGACCTGTGGGAAAAGTTTCCTCACGCTGCCGGAACATATTCTTGGTGGGACTACAGGCAACAGGGCTTTGAAAAAAATCAAGGGCTGCGCATCGACCACATTCTTGCGACGGCAAGTCCGGCCTCTCGTTTATCGGACATTGCCATTGACACAACGCCGCGCTCGAGCGACCGACCGAGCGACCACGCGCCGGTCATTGCCGTTTTCGACGGACCGCGCGAAGGCGAGCTTTTCTAGGCGACTATTTCTACCTTTGAGAAAAGATGATTACAGTCGCGTGCTTGGAAAAAACGAAGAAGGACTTGCCCTTATCGTGCAGCCTTAACGGAACAACGCTTGCTGCGTTTTCTCAAGAGGGTTGAACGATCAGTTAATCGCGCTCGTCAAGCCAAGCAGACAAAATCGCCTCAAGGCGCGCTTCGTTACTCGCTTCCGGGTCGTCTTTAAAGTCAGGCAACGCCAAAACCAGCTCATGAAGTTCGGTCATTCTCAGCGTCACGGGGTCAAGGTCCGGGTAGGTGTCGAAAAGCTCTTGGGCAATCGCCTGCGCATCCGTCCAGTTAAGACTCATGGCTTAACGCTCCCCGACGATGTTCCGATTGTGAACCGGAATCTCGATAACCAAATCCGCATTCCCGACCTTAACTTGGCAAGCCAAGCGAGAATCCGGTCGTGAGTCAAAAGCGGTGTCAAGTCTGTCGAACTCGGCATCGGAGGGCTCAGCCAGTGAGTCGTAGCCTTGCTTGACATACACGTGGCATGTGGCACACGCCCCGTTAAATTCGCAGGCATGTGCCAATTTCACTCCGTGCTTCACGAGTGCACGCGCCAGGTTTTCTCCGGTCTCGACCGTAAACGTTGCCCCTTCGGGACACACGGCATTGGCTACGACGGTAACAGTCGGCATAGGGATTACTCCTTGTCTTTCTCGTTTAATGCCGCCAGATTTTGTCCGGCGAGTGCTTGGCGAATGGCTCGATCCATACGGCGAGCGGCAAAATCGGCCGTAGCAGCCACCAAAGCTGCCGTACGAGCGCGAAGTTCTTCGGCATTCTTGCCTTGAAGTGCCTCTTTGACGCGCTCGACAGCCTCGTCAATAGCTTTTCTCTCGGATGCATCGAGCAAATCGGCATCCGAATCCAAAGCCGATTGCGTGGCAATGAGGGTTCGGTCGGCCTCAACAGATTCTTCCCGCCATTTGCGCTCGGCCTTATCAGCCTCGGCGGCAGTATTTCCCTCTTGAAGCATACGAACGATGTCGGCATCTTGTAAACCGTACGAGGGTTTCACACGTACGCCGGCTTCGATGCCGGTTTTTGTTTCCCTCGCCGTCACCGAAAGAATCCCGTCCGCATCGATGCGATACGTCACACGAATACGGGCATTGCCGGCGGCCATCGGGGGAATCCCGCGCAACTCAAAGCGTGCGAGCGAACGGCACGCATCGACCAGTTCACGCTCGCCCTGGACAACGTGCACGGCAAGCGCCGTCTGGTTATCTTTAAACGTCGTAAAGTCCTGCGCCATCGCAACAGGCACCGGGGTATTGCGCGGAATAATCTTTTCGACAAGTCCCCCCATCACCTCAAGACCGAGCGAAAGCGGCGTGACATCCAAAAGAAGCCAATCGTCATCGCGAGCATTGCCGACGAGCTTATCGGCTTGAAGAGCAGCTCCGACAGCGACGACCTCATCGGGATCGATGTCGGTCAAAGGCGCTTTCCCGAAGGCCTCCCGAACAGCATTTCGGATGCAAGGCATGCGCGTTGACCCGCCGACAAGAACGATTCCGTTCACGTCAGAAGGCTTGGCTTTCGCATCCTTTAAAACACCCGTTAAAACATCGAGCGTCCGAGTCACAAGCGGCGCACACTGCGCTTCAAATTCCGACCGTGTGACCGTTTGCGTCAGAGCCTTTCCCGAATCCAACGAAAGGGTATAGGTGACGGAGTCTTTTTCCGTTAAGGCCTCGCGCGAGGTCTTGGCCGCCAGGATGGCTCGGCGTTTTTCACGACCGAAAAGGCCTTCTAAAGAAAGACTCTCCCGACCAAGAGCCGCTTGAGCCAAGAGGCGATCGAAATCATCGCCCCCGAGAGCGCTGTCGCCTCCGGTAGCGACCACTTCGAAAATGCCGCGTGAAAGCTTTAAAAGCGACACATCGAATGTTCCGCCCCCGAGGTCATACACCAAGTAAAGCCCCTCGGCTCCGGTATCGAGCCCGTAGGCAAGAGCCGCTGCCGTCGGCTCATTAAGAAGGCGCAATACCTCAAGACCGGCAAGCCGTGCGGCATCTTTCGTCGCTTGGCGCTGTGCATCGTCAAAGTACGCCGGCACCGTGATAACGGCCCCGGTGAGTTCCCCGCCTAAGCGCTCTTCGGCGCGCTTTTTCAGAGCCTTGAGAATTTCTGCGCTGACTTCAACGGGAGTTCTCTTGCCGGCACAAGTGTCAATCCGAATCACGCCCGTCGATTCGGCAAATCGATACGGAAGTGTCTGCCCGTGAATGTCCGTTAAGTCTCGCCCGATCAGGCGCTTGGCAGAAGAGACCGTGTTGGGCGCATCATCGATAAGGTGCTCGGAGGCGACATCACCGACCTCGGTTGCCCCGTCGGGCAAAAAACGCACGATGCTCGGGAGAATCTTGCGCCCTTTTTCATCGGCGATGACTTCCACCGAGCCGTTAACGACCGTTGCCACCAGAGAATTGGTTGTCCCCAGGTCGATGCCGACGGCCAGTCGCTCCTCGTGGGGTGCGGAACTCATTCCCGGTTCCGCAATTTGCATGAGTCCGGACATAAAACGGTTTTCTCAAGAAAATGGTTGAGCCTGCTTCTTTTCCAAAGGCATGGAAAAGCCTTCACTCTTCTCCGAAATCCATTGAAACAAAACGAAAAAGAGGGCTTTCTTGTTATCGTTACGTAACCGAAAACAAACCCACAAAAAAGGCCTCTTTCGGCGCGCATTTTACCGACATCATCGGCGAAATTAAACGCCGTCCCGATCAATTGTTACGACTTCCTTTCCGAGCCGAAACCTTAAAAAAAACGCTTGTCCAAAACAAGTAGTACGAACCTCTGACACATTCGGCAGAACCTGCGATACGACGTTTACTGTATTTTGTATCCGTAAGGGTTCTGGCAAAATACGGGGTATTCTAAAAAAGGGGAAAAACCTGTAAATACAAAGGAGAGTGTCCCATGCACAGTGTCTTACCGTGGATCGGCGTAGCCGTGTTGTTCTTAACCGGCTGGGCCGTCATCAAAAAGTACCAAGTCAATATGGTGCTTTTGTTGGGCGGCTTGGCGTTAAACATTTTGGCCGTCCTAAGCGGCGTCGACTCCATCCTGCCGAAAAACGTGGCCTCCACCGGCTTTATCGGCTTTGATTTCATGGAACTTTTGCGCGCGATTTCACGCACGCAAATTGCCGGCGTCGGCTTCATCATTTTGGTTTCAGGTGGCTTTGCCGCCTACATGCAAGCCATCGGCGCCTCCGAGCGTTTTGTTACGGTCTGCGCTAAACCCCTTTCGCACATTAAAAACCCGTATCTGATTTTGGCCGCGGTCTTTATCTTCGGACACTGCTTGGGGCTCGTGATTGTCTCGGCGGCCGGTCTGGCGATGCTCATGGTCGTGACCGTCTATCCCCTCATTATCCGCGTGGGGTGCTCGAGCCTTGCCGCCGCTGCCGTCATTGCGAGCGTTCTCTGTATCGGCTATGCGCCGGCATCGGGCATGGCCGTGATGGCAGCAGGGCTTGTCAATCTCGACCCGATTGAATACCTGGTTCACTACCAGTTACCGATGGCCGTTCCCGTTGTCTTGGCTATGGCCGTCAGTCACGTCTTCGTGCAGTACTTCTTTGATAAGAAAGATGACGTCAAGGGCGAAACCCTGGACCTTAAGGAATTGGAAGGCAAGCGCCAGGAACTCGAAAAGACGCCCGCGATTTATGCGCTCCTTCCGATTATGCCCATCGTCCTCTTGCTGATTTTCAACAAGATGGTCTACAAGACCGTCACGATGAATGTCGCAACGGCGATGTTTGTCGCTTGGATTGTCTCCTTTGCGCTCGATCTTATCGTGCGGCGCGATGTGAGAAAGTCTTTTGACCTCTCGTTTGCGATGTTCAAGGGCATGGGAAGTATTCTCACGAGCACGATCGGACTGATCTTCGTGGCGGCGTTCTTTGCCACGGGGTTACAGAACATCGGCCTTGTGACGATGCTCATTGACGGGGCCAAGGGCATCGGTCTGGATGTCACGGGAACCGGCGTGTTGCTTTCGGCTGTCATCGGTGTTGTCACGGTCTTAACCGGTTCCGGCGTTGCCGCCTTTACGAGTTTGGCGCACATCATTCCCGATGTCGCGCGGCAACTTAATACCGACGGCATCACCATCATGCTCATGATGCACACGGCAAGCGAAATGCTGCGCGCGATTTCTCCGGTAGCCGGTGTCATCATCATCGTTGCCGGGTTCGCCAAAGTCAATCCGCTCACGATGGTCAAGCGTACGGCCATTCCCTGCTTGGTCGGCTACGTGACGATGCTCGTTGTCGTGGCATGCTTCTTCTAGGTTACTAAGGAGTTTGCTATGGCAATTGAACTGATGGGAAAACTTACGGGAAGCGTAAGAGAGCACACGCCCGAGACGCTGGCAAGAACTTGGAACGAGGCCCTCTTGGTTCTGCCGCAAGGAAAAGGGACAAAGGCCGTTATGACAACCCCTTCGCAGGTCGGTGACGTATCGGAACGCTACCCGGTTGTCCTTTTTTCGCACGGAAGTTCCGGCATTACGCCGGCCATTCGTGAGTTTGCCTTGTGGCTTGCCGAAGCGCTTGATGTGGCCACGGTCATTCCCGATTCCACGAAAACAGCCGATCGCTTGACGTACACATCCCCTGTGGCGCAAGACGCTTACGAGGCCATCCACGCGATGCGCTCGGCCGAATTGCGTTATGCCTCCGAAAAACTTGTGAGCGCCGCGTGGTTTGACGGACGATATGTCGTCGCCGGCACAAGCGAAGGCGGCGTGGCGGCAGCGCGCTTTCGCGCCCCTGCTGGCCGGCAATCCGAAGTCGGAAAGATGATTTTTTCCTGGTCCTGTGAGCCGAACTACTTTGTGGCAGCTCCGGACAATGCCTTCGAGAAAAACGAGCCTGTGCTCTCGGTGATGAGTCTAAATGACAAGTACTTCGGGGTCGGAAATGCCTATCTGGATAACCCGAAGGCCTACGGCTATCCGCACGAAGCTTTAAAGGACAACGCACACGCCGCTTTGGTGTTACTCCCTGAAGCGCCGCATACGCTCCTTAACTTAGTGCAAACACACGGAGCCGTAGCGGCTTTCCTTGCACGACTTTTTTCGTAAGGGTTTTTCGGTTTTAAGCGCTCTAAGGGCTTCCCTCGAGCGCTTAATGCCGATTTTCTGTTGCTTCCTGAAATAAAACTGCCGACGAGTCAATTCATGAGGGCGTCGGGTTCGGAAGCCCTTCTAGGAAGAGCCCAAATCGGCAGCAAGTTTTCTTAAAAAAAGAAGTTTCCGCGCCAATTCCCGAGCGCGGGGAAAATCTTTTTTCTCATCGAGCGCTTCGCCAAGCGCCTTTAGGCACGAATCTTCGGAGGCGCGAAGTTCTAAGAGCACCGCGTCTTTTTCCCCGTCCTGCGCGCGTTCGCGCCAGGTAAATTGGCGCAGCAAAAAGTCCTGCGGCATGCGGGTATCGGTCTCTTCAGCTAGATCAATGCCACGTGCTGCAAGGAGCGCCTTGGCTCGCGTCACCGGATTGGTAAGTTCTCCCTTAGCATCATTCAGGCGCCCTGCCCACTGCTCGGCAACGCGCTTGGCGGCATCGCCTAAAGCGGCAAAGCGGTCCGGATGTACAAGGGCAATGCGTTCGCGCCAAGCCCGATCAATCTCCTCGTCACTTAAAGAAAAGCGCTCCGGAAGACCGAGCAATGAAAACGCCGATTCACGAGCCATAGATAACTACACCTTAAAGGACTTGCCGCAACCGCAATGCTCTTTTTCGTTCGGATTTTTGAACTTAAAGCCCGACTGCAGTCCTTCCTTGACAAAGTCTAGTTCTGTCCCGTCGATATACGGCAGGCTCTTGGCATCGACAATGACTTTAACGCCGTGACTTTCCCAAATCGAGTCGTCTTTGTCGGTTGCATCGGCAAATTCAAGTTTATAAGCCATGCCCGAGCACCCGGACGTTTTGACGCCGAGTCGTAAGCCCACGCCCTTACCGCGTTTGGCAAGAAACGCCTGCACGTGTCGGGCGGCCGCCGGAGTTAACGTAATCATGCTTTCTTATCCTTGGCGGCGCGTTTGGCTTTGTAGTCGTCGATTGCTGCCTTGACGGCATCTTCGGCCAAAATCGAGCAGTGAATCTTGACGGGCGGAAGCGCAAGTTCCTCGGCAATTTGCGTGTTGGAAATCTTACCGGCTTCCTCAAGGCTCTTACCCTTGACCCATTCGGAGACAAGGGAACTTGAGGCAATGGCGCTTGCGCACCCGTAGGTCTTAAATTTGGCATCTTCGATGATGCCTTCATCGTTTACCTTAATTTGCAAGCGCATCACATCGCCGCACGCCGGAGCTCCGACCATGCCGGTTCCGACCGACTCATCGTTCTTATCGAGCGTGCCGACGTTTTTCGGGTGCTCGTACTGTTCGATCAGTTTTTCACTGTAGGGCATGATTTCTCCTAGTGGTTACTCCACTTCACGGACTTTAAATCCACGCCTTCCTTGTGCATTTCCCACAGGGGCGACATCTCACGGAGCTTGGCGACCTGCTCGGTTAAAAGCTTGACGGTGTAATCGATTTCTTCTTCTGTCGTAAAGCGACCGAATGTGAAACGAATCGAACTATGCGCAAGTTCATCGTCGCGACCGAGGGCACGCAAAACGTAGCTCGGCTCTAAGGACGCCGACGTGCAGGCCGAACCGGAACTGACGGCAATATCCTTTAAGGCCATCATGAGGCTTTCGCCTTCGACATAGGCAAAAGAAACATTCAAGTTCGTGCAGACACGGTGCTCCATATCCCCGTTAACAACGACATCGGGAATATTTTTGAGAATGCCGTTTAAAAGACGCTCACGCAATTTGAAGCAGTGCGCGATGTCTTTGTCCTGCTCAAGGCGCGCCAGGCGGTAGGCCTCGCCCATGCCGACAATCTGGTGCACGGCCAACGTTCCCGAGCGCATGCCGCGTTCGTGTCCGCCGCCGTGAATCTGCGGCTCGATACGCACGCGGGGCTTACGACGCACGTAAAGCGCGCCGATGCCTTTGGGCCCGTAGACCTTGTGCGAAGAAAGACTCATCAGATCGACTTTAAGTTTCTGGGTATCCAAGACCATCTTACCCGGAGCCTGCGTCGCATCGCAGTGGAAAATAATGCCGCGAGCACGGCACATCTCACCGATGGCGGCAATATCCTGAATCACGCCGATTTCGTTATTGACAGCCATGACGGACACGAGCGTCGTATCCGGACGCATCGCCGCTTCCAGGACCTTTAAATCGAGAAGCCCGTTTTCCTGAACATCCAGGTACGTCACCTCATAGCCTTCCGTTTCCAGATGGCGCATCGAATCGAGAATCGCCTTGTGTTCGGTCTTAACGGTAATGAGGTGCTTGCCCTTGTCCTTGTAAAAGTGCGCAGCCCCCTTGACGGCCAAGTTATCGGACTCGGTTGCGCCCGACGTCCAAACGATTTCCTTGGGATCGGCGTTAATGTAGGCGGCAACCTCGGCACGGGCCTCGTCAACGGCCTTTTCCGCTTCCCATCCGTATGCGTGCGAGCGGCTGGCGGGGTTCCCGAACTTCTCGCACAAGTAGGGGATCATCTTTTCGGCCACACGCGGATCGACCGGCGTCGTTGCCGAATAGTCCAAATAAATAGGACGCTTCAGATTCATACGTTACTTCCTTTCTTTAAGCCCGTTTATTCTTAAATATCACGACAGCCTCATCGCCCGGCGACCGATGCGTATTCGCATAACGTGTCTTAATCGCCGCAAGCGATTGTCCGTCTAAAAAATCCGTCATCAATCGGTTCATATCCGACCAAAGTCCGTGCGCCAAACATTCGGCACCGCCTCGGCACTGTCCCGTGCCGTAGCAATGCGTGGCATCTAAGCTTTCTTCGACCGCTCGGACGATTTCACCGGCACTGATTTCCTCGGGGGGACGCGCTAAACGGTATCCGCCGCCCGGCCCCCGATTGGCCGTCACAAGTTCGGCGTGACGCAGTCGACCGAAAATCTGCTCGAGATAGGCCACCGAAATCTGTTCGCGCCGAGCAATGTCGGCTAAACGGACCGGCCCGTTTTTTCCGTAAAGCGCAATGTCAATCATGCTCGTGACGGCAAAGCGACCTCGCGTTGTAAGCTTCATAGCTGTGAATTCCCGAGTGGTTTTGTCAAGATTACGACAGTCTAACGAATAATTCCCGACTAAAAAAGAAGGGATATCGTTTCAGTCAGTTTTGACGCCTGTCTAAGTACTTTTACGTGTAAAAAAAGTGCAACAAACCCAATGAATTCAAGGCACGCGTTCGGCTTAAGTTCGCTGCATCGTTCGTACAATCCGTGACTTGACCGCCTCGTTCGGCCAAAAAACGCCCACACGGCACCGTTTTGTTTTTCGGGAGTTTCCCATGTTAAAAAAAATGCTCTTTCTTACGGCCTGCAGCGCCCTTACGGCAGCCTCGGCCGTTGCTCATGCCGAGCAGCTCATTATGGGTACGGAAAGCACGTATCCTCCCTTTGAATACACCGATACGAAAAACGGATCGGAAATCGTCGGATTCGATATCGACATGGTACGAATGCTCGGGCAAAAAGCCGGCTTTACCATCAAGGTTGTCTCCATGGGGTTCGATGCCCTGATTCCGGCGATTTTAAGTCGCCAGATTGACATTGCCGGGGCGGCCATCACGATTACCGAAGAGCGCGCTAAGAAAGTGGGCTTCACACAGCCTTACTACGACTCGGGCCTATCGATTTTGGTCCGCAAAGCCGACAAAGACACCTACAAGACCGATAAGGATCTGAAAAATAAGATTATTTGCGGTCAGCTCGGGACCTCGGGTGCCGCTTACGCGCGCACGATTGAAGGCACAACCGTCAAGACCTTCAATACGATGAATGAGACGTACATGGAACTCCGGAATAAGGGTTGCGAAGCCGTCATCGGCGACCGTCCGACCATTGCGTACTTTATGACGAGCAACGCGCGCAACAAGAAACTCTTTACCTTGCAAGATACGATTTTAAATGTCGAACAATTCGGCTTTATCGTCGCCAAGGACAATAAAAAGCTCTTAGAGCGCCTGGATAAAGCCTTTGAAGAAGCCAAAAAGGACGGCTCGTACAAGGCGCTGTTAGTCAAGTGGTTCGGTCAGTAATCTGCCGCACCGCCTAAAAGGCGTGCAAGCGATACGCGACGTCGGAGAACGTTTTTGCCTCCGACGTCTTTTTGCGCTCTTTCTTTTTGTCCTTTTTTTACAACAAATCAAGCAAAAGGCGGTAAGCGCGCCCCGATGCGCCCTCGCCTTTCTTAAAATTGTTTGTTTGGCTGACAATCGCTCCCAAAATAGGACGGTTAACGGCCTTTTTTAGGGAAATTTTCATGTTTAAGAAAACTCTTTTACTTGCTGCCGCGGGCTCAATGCTCGCTGCCTCTGCTGCTACGCAGGCCGAAGAACTCGTCATGGGTACGGAAAGCACCTACCCGCCCTTTGAATACGTTGACACGAAGAACGGTTCGGAAGTCATCGGCTTTGACGTCGACATGATTCGCCTGATCGGTCAAAAGGCCGGCTTTACCGTCAAGATTGCCTCGATGGGGTTCGATGCCCTGATTCCTGCGATTTTGGGTAAGCAGATTGATATTGCCGGTGCTGCCGTCTCGATTACCGAAGAGCGCGCCAAGAAAGTAAGCTTTACGGACCCGTACTACGATTCGGGTCTTTCGATTTTGGTTCGTAAAGCCGACAAGGACGTCTACAAGACCGACAAGGATTTGCAAAATAAGATCATCTGCGGTCAGATCGGCAACTCCGGCATGGCTTATGCCAAGACGATTCCCGGTGCCAAGACCAAGACCTTTAACACGATGAACGAAGCGTATATGGAACTGCGCAACAACGGGTGTGCCGCCGTTATCGGTGACCGTCCGACCATCGGGTACTTCATGGCAAGCAATCCGCGCAACGCCAAGATTTTCTCGCACCAGAGCCAGATTCTCAACGTCGAGCAGTTCGGATTTATTGTGGCCAAGAACAACAAGGCCCTTTTGGACCGCATGAACAAGGCCTTACGCGAAGCTAAGCAAGACGGCTCGTATCAGGCTGTGATGACCAAGTGGTTCGGCCAGTAATCCGTACGGCACAAAACTCGGGAGTTGCTCATGGAGTTTGATTTTTCCTTGGTGACCCAGTCGCTTCCGCTTTTATTAGCGGGTGCCTTGGTCACGCTCAAAATCACGGCCATGGCCGTGGGTCTCGGAATGGTTTTCGGCTTAATTGCCGCCGTCGGAGCCCTGAGCCGCAACCGAGTTTTGCATTACACGGCGCGCACGTATGTCAACTTCATCCGCGGCACGCCGCTTTTGGTGCAAATCTTCATTTTGTACTTTGCGCTCCCGGTGATTCTCGGAACGCGTATCGACCCGTTTACGGCCGCCGTTGCCGCCTGCTCGATTAACTCGGGTGCCTATGTGGCGGAAATTTTCCGCGCCGGCATTCAGTCGATTTCCATCGGACAATCCCGTGCTGCGTTAAGCCTCGGAATGACTCCGCGTCAGACAATGCGCTACGTCGTGCTCCCGCAGGCTTTTAAGCGTGTCATTCCGCCGCTCGGCAATGAATTTATCGCGATGCTCAAGGACTCGTCCTTGGTGTCGGTGATCGGCTTTGAGGAGCTCACACGCAAGGGGCAACTCATTATTGCCGACACGTATGGGTCGGTGGAAATCTGGTCGACGGTGGCGATTTTGTACCTGGCGATGACCTTTACGATTTCGCAAATCGTGGCGTATATGGAAAAGCGCTTCCATACCGGGGATGAAGCTTAGCTTCTCTCCGAACTTTAAAGACGCCGACAGGTTTTCTGCCGGCGTTTTTGTCTACGCGACCGGAATTCGGAATTCTTAAATCACCGGTTCTGCATCGCCCTGATTTGAGTGAGCCAAGTCTGTATCAACGTAAGTGACAACCCACCCATCCCAGGCCGGATTCTTTGAAATCGCGGCTAAGTCGGAAGGACTCGGTCTTTCCCTTCCGTCTCTGATTTCTTCTTCGATCCAGAGAGCCGCGGCTTCCTTGGCGTTTTAAGTGCCTCGTCCAACGTCGTTCCGGTTGCATAGCATCCCGCCAAATCCGGAAAAATGACTCCGTATTCGGTATCTCCGTGACTCGGCTCGATTACGCACGGGTATCTCAAAACACGTCCCCCTAAGAATGACTTGAACGAAATCCCTGTTTTTCGTCGAATCATTTTTCAAGTGTACTCGGTTTTCCCAGTCAAACCGACAAAAAGTCTCGACACGCGTTGTACCTTTTCAGCTGCCGCTCGGCACCTAAGCGTTTCGCCTTATACCGTACTATTTGCGTCAAGGGAGACGCTGATTTTCCCTTGCAACGCGCACCAAGAAGTCTAGAATCGAAAAGCTTTTGGTTTAAAGAGGATAAAACACTATGACAGTCTCAACTTGCGCACCTTTTCCGA
>OJOO01000679.1_pt1 | contig 15922 bp, 10 predicted proteins | sample 1598171 | NCBI WGS metagenome assembly OJOO01 (sample SAMN01915208, study PRJEB22387) | human gut metagenome | isolation source: stool | host: Homo sapiens | place: USA
GCTGGTCCTGCGCGTCCCGCAGCATCCGGTAGACCGCCTTGCCCGCCTCTCCGTAATGGGAGAAGAAGGTGTACGGGGTCTCCAGGTCAATGAGGGCGTGGTTGCGGGTCAGGCTGTTCTTGGCCCGGCGGCTGCTGGTCCCGATGGAGAGAGCCTGCGCCCAGTCCGCCGTCCTGGCGTACTTGGCCTTGGACAGGACTTTCCCCGCCGTGTTCACGCTGTGCTCAACAGCCTTGACCACCTGCCACACGGTTTGGAGCTGCGCCACGCTCATGTCGGCCAGCTTGGTGTCCTTCATGGCGATGACCGCATCAAAGCCGCCCTTGATGCCGTCGGCGTCGCTGCCCAGCAGGGAGGGGTCAATGACCATATCCCCGCCCTCGGCCACGATTTTGGCGTACTGCTCCTTGAGGGCGCGGAACGCCTCGGTTCGCTTGGTGGGGGTGCCGCTGCCATCCTTCACCCGCTTGCCGTTCTCGTCGAGGGTGTACTGGCTCTCCTGGTTGATGCTCTCCAGCATAGCGGCCACGCTTCCGCGCATGGCCTCCGGGATGTGGTGCTGGTCGCTGGGGCGGAGGAGCTTCTGGGACAGAGCGCTGGCATGGCGGGTGATTTTGGCCCGCAGCTCACGGGCCGCCCGGCGTTCCCGGCCCGCTGCGTCCTTGGCCGCATAGCGGTCTTTCAGAGCACCCATCTGCCGCTCGCGGGCCTCCCGCTCCTTGGCGATGGCGTTCTGTACCCGCTGCCGGTTCTGCTCCCGCAGTTCCGCCAGGCGGGTGGTGTACTGCTCCCGCACCTTCTGGACCTGCTCCCGGCCCTTGGCCTTGGCGTTCTCCAGCTTCAATGCCTGCCGGTCCGCAAAGGTCTTTCGCGTCTGGGGCAGATCGAAGAAGGTCTCCATGATCTCGTTCGCCGCGCCGGTCACGGCCTGGTCCATGTGGCGGGAGAAGGGGTTGTACTCGTTGATCTCGCTGATGCCGTCCAGCACTTCCACGATATGGAGGAGCTGGTCCGTTGGGTGGGTCTGCTCCTGCTCGCTGAAAAACTCCGGCCAGCGGGAGGAAAGCTCCTGGTACACCTGGTCGATGTTGGTGTGGCCCTCGCTGCCCAGGTTCAGCCGTCCGAACTGCCGCTTGCGGAAGTCGCCATAGTCCGCGATGTCCCCGTGGTACTCCTTGCCGTAGATGATCTTGGTCGTCCGCAGGTAGTCCCGCAGGTCGCTGTACGCATCGTACATATCGCTGTCCACGGCCACCGCGTTGCTCACCAGGGTTTCCGCGATGTCCTCCGCCCGGCGGCGAGCCTCGGTGTAGGTCAGCTCGTCCTTGCCGTCGTAGCCGCTGGCGATGTAGTCATAGAGGCTCTGGAGGTCTCCCTGGATGTCCTTCACCGCGATGTCGGCCCCGTAGTTCTGGATAAGCTGTTTCGCGGCGGCGGTCACGGCCTTTTTGTCCGTGGTCACGCGCTGGGTCCGCCGGGTCTGGCCCTGCCAGTAGTCCCGGCTCTCCTGGAGCTTCCCGTTTCGGCGCTGGATGGCGATATAGTCCTTCATCTGCTCCCGCAGTAGCCGGTTCTCCTCTTGCAAGGCCGCGTTCTCCTGGAGGATGTCCCGCCCCTTGAGGGACAGCCTGTCCCCATCGCGGGTCACGATGGCGCTGACAGCGCCGAATTTCCGGGTCGGTTCCACGGTAAAGCCGTCGCCCAGGGCGTCCTTGAGGTAGGAGACCAGCTCCTTGGACGTGAAGCCCTTTTGATAGCTGCCGGTATTGGAGATGAAATACTCCATCAGATCGTCGTTGATGGCAACCTTGCTCCCGGCGTTCTTCACATCCGTGCCGCGCACATTGATAAACGCCCGCCCGCCGGGGTTCAGCATTTCACCGATTTTCACCACCATAGCGTCGCGGAGGTCCTGGGGCATGACGTTAAGGACCGCGTTGCTGATGATGACATCGTAGGTCTTGTCCAGGGCGGAGTAATCGGTGTAGTTCGGCTGGTACTTGGCATCCGGGAACGGCTCGATGTCGTCCACGTCAAAGCCGTACTCCTCGCGCCCGGCTCTGGTCCCGTAGCCCAGGCCGGAGCTTGCATCCAGGATGGTCCCGTCGAAATTCTCTGCCTGGAGGGCATCGTAAATTTTGCGGTAGCTCTTGACCGTGCCGGAAATCTGTGTCGGGTTGCGGGTGTCCGCCTCGTCGGCGTCCAGGGCAAACAGGGTCGGATGGGTGGCCTTAACCTCGTCGAAGGTTGCCCCCGGCTTCCAGTCGTCGCTTGTCGGCTTCACAGGGGGAACGGTCTTGAGGGAGAAGCGTGCGCCCTCCACGCTGTTGATCTTGGCAAGGCGGTCCGCGTCGTCTCCGGTCTTGTATTCCAGCATCCGCACACCGGCCTGCTCCAGACCGTCCCGCAGCTTTTTGCTGCTGTCATCGGGGATGACGGCGGCCAGCACTTCGTCGAAGCCGACGGCCCGCTGGGGCTTGGCCTCAAAGTAGCCGGTGGGCATTTCCGCCGCCTCCTGGTAGACGGCCTGGATGTCCTGGGCCGTCTGGCTGCTGATTTTGTACCCCTCCTTGGAGAAGGCCCGCATGATAGCGTCCACCGTCCTCTTGCCCTTGGACGTTTCCATCAGGATGCTGCCGATGATGTCGCTCTCGACGAAGGAATTGTCGGAATGAGCCTTGTTTCCCTGCTTGATCTTCGTGATGATGCTGCCGATCTGGTCATCAATGGCCTGGAGCTTTGCTTCATACTCGGCCCCCTCGTCCATGCCCAGCCGCCCACTGTCCGCCTTGATCTCCTGGATGCTGCGGTATTCCGGCGTCGCCACGGATTGCAGGGTCTTGGCGCTTGCGCCCCAGGTGTTGCCGCCGCGCTCCTCCTGGCCCTCCTTCATCGCCTTGACGATGTTCTCCAGGGTGTAGGCATAGTGGAGCTGCGAGAAGCTGCGGAGATTGCCGGAGGGGGTGTAGGGGTCCTTGCCATTGTAGATGCCCGCCTCGCCCAGCAGGCCGTCCAGCTTCCCGGCAATCCACTCCTCAACGGCGTGGTCATCCACGGCGCTGCGCAGCGCGTCAGAGGTAGCCATCCGGTCAATTTCGCCCTTGGTCGCGCCGCCGTCCTGGTACATATCCCATGCGTGGTGAACGATGTCCTCCAGGGTGAAGATGGAAACGCCGTCCATGGAATTGTCGATGCGGGTCTGCCGTCTTTCGTTGATCTCCGCGTCGGTCCAATGCCTCTTGACGGCCATTCTGCGGAGCATGGGTTCGCCCTGTTCCCGGTAGTAGTCCCGGAGAATGTCGCGGATGACCTCGGCATTCTCGCCCAGGGCGTCCTTCACGCTCTCGCCGGTCTCCAGGTTGGCCTCGATTTCAGCCAGCGTGTTCACGCCCAGGCGGTCAACCACCTTTTGCAGGGTGTCGTTGCCGAACTTGTCCCACACCTTGTCCATCTTCACCGGCTCCAGGCTCTTGCCCTGGTCTGCCAGATAGGCCGCCCGCACCGTGTCCGTGGAGGCCAGCTTCTCCGCCAGCTCTGCCGTGCTCCTGGTGCTGGTGTCGTCGATGCCCATAGAGCGCAGGGCGGCGCTGTTCCCGAAGATGCCCCCGGCCACGGAGACATCCCCGGCCAGCCGGTGCAGCTCGTGCTCCACCTGGGATGCCTTTTTGCTGTTCACGGGGTAATCTACTCGCGGAGCTGTCGGCGTCCAGGCATCGCCACCGTACACCTTGTTGGCGCGGAATAGCTGCGGGTCGATGGTGTCCTTGCTGAACACAAGGGAGATGGGGCCGTACTTGGTGTGCCCGTCCCTGGCTTTTACAATGGCGATGGAGGGCATGGGCAGGCCGCCCAGCTTGATGGCAGCCAGGATGCTGTTCTCGTCCTTGTTGTGCAGGGCCAGCAGCTTGTCCGTCTCCTCCACCGGGGTCTTGAGAGAAAATTTGCTCTTGACTTCCGCCCCGTTCTGGGTTACACTCTCACCCGTAGAGCGAATGCCATCTCCCACCGAGGCCATGTAGCCGTAGGTCTGGAGAAACGCATTTGCTCTTTTTTCATCGTACAGGGCAAACTCGTTCCCGCTGTCGATTTGGTTCTTAATCCATTCCGCCGGGTGCTCCAGGCCGTACAGGCTGTTGATGACATTGACAGGCTTGCGGTCCATATCGGTCCCGCGCTCCAGCGCTGCCAGCAGCGTGTAGCCGTCGCCGTCGATGTCGTTCAGAACGATACCGGCCCGGTCTCCGCTCCCAAAGGAGAACAGAGGGGAAGCCAGGTTGCTCATAAGGTTTTTCAGAACGCGGCGGGGGATGTTGTGCTTCTTCTGGGTGGATTTGCGGAAGTCCCCGATGGTCATAGCCAGGGGCAGCGCATCAAAGCCGGACTTCTCCAGCGCCGCAGGGGTCACTCCGAAGTAGAACGCATCGCTGGAGGCCATCTTCCCGTCGTAAAACATCTTGAGCTGCTGGGCCAGCGTCATTTGAGAGGTCCGTTTGATAGAGAATTTTGTGCCGCCGTCCGTCTGGGCGGCGTTTTTGTTTGCCGTCTGCTCGCTGGTCGCTTTCAGCGCCTCCTCCCAGAGGCGGGCCGCTTCCTCCAGGGTGTCGATGCTCACGCCGTAGGCGTTGGCGGCGGCCTGGTTCTGCGCGGTCTTGTTGCCCTTGAACAGAGACTTGACCTTGCGGATGAAGTCCCGCACGGCGTCCAGCAGCTTCCGGGCCACGCTGCGGTTTTCCTTTGCCAGGGTCTCAAACCTGGCCGGGTCAACCGTCAGCGCCTCGGTGAAGTCGGCGGCGATCTCGTCCATGGCCTGCTCCGTGGAGAGGTTCACGCCTGCCTCGGCGTAGCGGCTCTTGTACTGCTCCACGATGGAGGCGGTAGAGCCGTCCCGCTCGGTCAGCGCGGACATGGCATAGTCGCGGTACTTCCGGTATGCCTCCGGGGCCATCTCCTGCATCCGGTGGGTGATCTCGTGCTTTGCCACCACGGTGCCGGGGTTCTCGGCGTCGTTGGCAATATGAATGATGCCGTTGCTGTACCATCCGTTTGCGCCGCCCTTGCCGGTGGCCTCTGCCATCTGGATTTTCACCCCGGCGGCACGGGCCAGGCTGTCGTAGAAGCGCACGGTCTCCTTGGGCAGGCTGGCGGAATGTTCGGACTGCACGAAGCCCGCCTCGTCGCCGTACACCGTGGCGCTCTTGACGCCCTCCCGCTCCAGGGCCAGGGAGGCCGCCGCGTCGTTCTGACCGGCGGAGTAGGCCGCGAAGCGCTGCGCCTGGTTGAGCTGCGCGGCATAGCGGCTCTGCACCTTGTCCATGTCGATGCCGGAGATGCCCGCCTCGTAGTAGGAGGCGAAGCCTGCGTAGTAGTCGTCGGCCTGCACGCTGCCGTCATAGCTGGCAGAGAGGGCCTTGGCCCCGTTCTCGCCCAGGCTGGCCGCAGCGTCCCGCACGCGGCGGATGTCATACGCCTGCTGCGCCGCAGGTCGCTGCTGCTCCACCTGCATGGCGGGGCGCACGGTCTCCTGCGTGGCCGCCTGCCGGGCTTCCGTTGCGGCGGGGGCAGTTTCCCTCGCGTTCGTAGAAACGTCGCTCTGCGTCCTTGCAAGGGTCGCCACGGCGTTCTTGACGGCCTTGCGCTGCTGGGACTTGCTCATGTCCTCGCTGATGTTCAGCCCCGCCTCCTGTGTCAGCGTGTTGATGGCGGTGGGGTTGCTCAAAATGTCGATGGCGGTGTTGTTGGTCACGCGGCCCTTCTGGGTCACTTCCTCGGCGGCCCGCAGCAGCAGGTCGCCGCTGCCGTCCTCCGCGTCGATGGCCTGCACATTGGCCTGGTACAGCCGCCCGATTTCTGCGTTGGTGAGGGTTTGCCCGGCGTCGAGCTTCTGCTGGAGCTGTACGGCCAGCTTGTAGCTCTGGGTGCTGGGGTCGCTTGCAAGCCCTTCCTGGATGGTTGCCTGCACCACGTCGTCGCCCATCGCCTGGAACTCCGCACCGGTGCGCCGTGCGCCGTATTCATTCAGCCCCGCGTTGATGGCGATGCCCGCGCCGGACATCACGCCGCCGGAGACAGCGCCGCCCAGGAAGTCCAGGCCCATGTTCTCCGCCTGGTCCCGGACGGCCCGCCAGAACGCCTCCTTCTCGGTCATGCCCTCGGCCTCGTAGGCGTCGATGGAGGTCTGCCACTCGCTCTTGTCCTTGGAAATGAGCACATCGGCCACCAGGTTGATGATGTCGCTGCCCACTTCCTCGCTGCCCTCGGCCAGGGTGTTTTTGAGGAAGTAGCCCATGGCGCTCTTGGTGAGCGCGGTTTTATCCAGCAGGGCATCCAGGCTGACCTTCTCGGTGATGATCTCCGCCGCGCCTGCGATGGTGCCCAGGGCGAACGCCTGGTTATCGGACAGGCCCCGGTCCTTTGCGGAGATGGTGGCATCCGCCGCCGCGCCGGTGCCCATGATGGCAAGGGAGAGCGCCTGGTTGCCGCCGGTGATGGCAGTATTCAGCAGGAAGTCGCCCATACTCATGCCGGTCTGGTAGGCAAAGCTGCCCACGCCGCCCCAGTTGTCCTCCACGATGGTGTTCACCTCGTTGCGGATGGCGCTGTTGATGTAGCTGAACTTGTTGTAGCCTGCGTTCTGGTCGATTTCCCCGTCGGAGAGGTAATCCGCCGCCTGGCCCAGGTAGGAAAGGCCCTTGAGAGGGCTTTCCAGCACGCTGAACGCAGAGGACCCCACCGGGTGCTCCTTGGCGTAGGCGGCCCATTCCTCCTCTGCCTTGGCCCGCTGGCGGTAGTTGAGGTCTCCGGTCAGGTAGTCGATGTAGGCGTAGGCGTTCTTGTGCTCCGCGTCGCCGTTGGCGCTGTCCTGGGCGTACAGGTAGTTGAAGGTGGCGATCTCGTCATCCGTCATCTCCCGCCGCTCGCTGTTGTCCAGGCCCAGCAGGGACGCGTTGCTCTGGATGTCGGAGAGCATCTGGCGGCTGCGGGCCTCCTCGTTGCGGTTGATGTAGTCGTAGGCGATGTCGTCAAAGCCGCTGTTGGAGTAAGTACCGCTCCATGCGTTGAATTTCTCCTGGCCGTTGGCCGTGCTCTTGTACTGGCTTTTCTCTGCGAAATCGGGTTTCTCCGCCAGCGCGGCATATTCCTTGCCCCGCTGGTAGGTGTTGTAGTCGTTCTCGTCCTTGAACTGGGACCAGAAGTCATACTCGCTGTTCAGCCCGCCCCGCAGCTCCTCCAGGTACTTGCTGCCCTGGTCCAGGGTGGAAAGGACGCCGTTCACGGCATCCTCTCCGTATATCTCCCGGTTGTCCTGGAAGTAGGTGCGGTAGGCGTTGGCCCTGTTCTGCATCACGCTGATGCGGGCGTCGTTGTCATCCCGGTACTTCCCAAAGTCTGCGGCACTCTGGAATTTGCCGTCCCGGCTCTGGTAGTCGCTGCCCAACTGGCTGGAGAGGCCGTTCACGCTCTCCAGCCAGGAATTGAAGCCCTGGGCCTTGTCCGCCTCGTATCTGCCGCTGCCGCCGTAGGCATCCTTGCCGTACTGCTGGTCGATGACGGCCCGGCGTTCTGCGGCTTTGTTCCGCAGAAAGTTGCTCGCCCGCGTTACGGTGCCGTCGTCATTCTTGCCCAGAGGGGTCTTATCGCTGCTCTGGATGCTCTCGGCCTGCTGCCGCGCCGCCGTCCGCTTCTTCAAAAAATCGCTTGCGCTTGCCATAGGGCCGCCTCCTTACTTCTTATTGCCGTTCCACTTGTAGGTGTAGGTGTTGGTCGCGCTGTCGTAGGTCTCGATGACCTTTCCGCTGTTGACGTAGTTCTCCACCTCGTCGTAGGTGAAGCGGCCATGGCCGGGAATATAAATCCAGCTATCCCCGTGCCGGTTGCCGATCTGGGCGTCGCTGCCGCTGTTTCCGCTGCCGCCCTGGTTTTTCATCCAGTCGGCGTAATACCCGGCCAGTTTTCCGGCCTGGGTGGTGTTGTACCCGGCGGACAGCAGCCAGGCGTATGCGTCGCCCTCGCTGCGGATGCCCGCCTTGTACATTCCTGCGTACACGTCCTCGCTGGCGCTTGAGCCGCCTCTGGAGGACCCACCGCCGGAGCGAACGGATGCCTGTGCCTTGTTGTATGCGCTCTTGAGGCCCGCAATCTCCTGGTCCGTGTACCCCAGGGCCTTGTAGCCGGAGAAGTCGCCGCCCGCCGCGAGGGTCTGGGCCTTTGCCATCGCCCGGTTGTACTCCGTCTCGTCCTTGTAGGTCTCCCGGTTGTAGGCGGTCTCGTCCTCGTAGCGCTTGTCCGCGATCTGGTCCCGGCCCACGGAATAGTTCCACTCGTTGTTGTAGCGCTCGTCGCCGATATTGTCCCGATGCACGCCGTAGTCGAAGCTCCGGTCCGTGTTGTACTGGGCCAGGAGGTCGGCGTACTTTGCGTAGTCGCCCTGCTCCAGGGCCACCAGCATTTCCAGGTTTGCCCTCTGGGTGTTGCCCTCGTCCTGGTACATGGAGTAGGCAAGCTGTTTCAGCTCCGGGATTTTATCGGCCAGCGCCCCCATGTAGTTGTCATAGGTCTGCTGCGCTGCGCTGCCCGCATAGCTGCTTGCAAGGCCGCCTGTGCGGGCGCTGACCTGCCCCAGGGTGTCCTGCATCGCCCGCTCGCCGCTGCGCGTGTAGCTCTCCTTGTACTGCTGATAGGTGGGGTCCTTCTCCGGGTCATAGCTGAACGCCTCCCGGTTAAGGATTTGGCGGGTTAGGTCGTCGATCTGGTTCTGGTAGCGGCTGGTGTAGGTGGGGGCCGCCTCGTAGGAGAAGCCGCCGCCTCCGTTTCCTCGTCCGCCGCCGCCCATCTCCAGGGGGATGTAGCGGCTGCCGTCGCTGTCGCCGGAATAGCCGTAGTTGCTGCGGATGCGCTCCACATAGTCGTGGGCGTCTGCCCAGGTCGTTTTGCCTGCCGCCGCTGCCGCCCGGACCTCCGCCGCGCTCCGCAGCTCGTCATTGGAAAAATGCTCCTGGTCATATACGCTGCCGCCGTAGCTGCCCCGGTCGCTGCCGCCGCCGCCCACCGTGTCGGCGCTGGGCGCGGCGGCCTTGCCGGTCTTGCTCCCGGTTTTGATGGCGCTGGTGGCATAGCCGTTCTCGTTATAGCTGATGTTGTAGCCGCCCTTGGAGACGGTCTTGCCCGCCAGGTCTTTGTTCCTGGACATATCGGGTTTTGCCATGTCGGATTACCTCCTCTTTCAGTTGGTTTTCTGCTCCAGCGCCGTCACGCGGGCTGCCAGCTTGTTGTACTCGCTGCCCAGTGTGCTCACGCTCTGCTGCACCCCGGAGAGGGTGGTTTGCAGGCTGGAGACCTTGCTGTTCAGCCCCTCCACACTGGTCTGTATAGCGGTCATGCTCTTTTGAAGCTGCCCCAGCATGAAGTCCAGATTTTCTTGCAGGTTTCTGGTGTAGTTGCACAGAGATTTTACGGTCCCGTTCACGTCGTTGCGGTCAAACGAAGGAGGGGAGCCGGGGAGGGTGGTTGCCATGACCTGTCACCCCCTTAATATTCGCTGCCCAGGGCGAACTCCCGGATGATGCTCTTGACCAGGCATCCGCCCTTGCCGGACAGCCGGATGCGGAAGTTGTCGCACCGCACCGGCAGGATGGGGACTTGCAGGGTCTTGGCCCGCTCGTTGTGGGTGGAGAACACCTGCCGGAAGGGCTTGCCGTCCGTGCTGATCTCCACCTTGAGCCAGGCCCCGGCATCCAGGTCCGCCCGCAGGTACAGCTTGGAATAGCACTTGCGCCCGTGGCTCGTCTCGTCCATCTGGCACAGCGTTGCGCTCCAGTTCACCAGGCCCTCCTCGGAGTAGTCCTGCCCGGTGGTCATCAGCTTGCCCGTGGCCCCGTCCAGGAAGTAGAGCGTCCCGTCCAGATAGGCCCAGTCCAGCGCGTGGGTCGCGTCCTCCCGCAGCCAGATGGCCCGCAGCGTATCAAAGACGTACAGCTCCCAGTCGCCCTTCTCCGTCCGCATGGAGATGTAGTAGCGCTCGCCGTCCGTGCCGCCCACCGCGTCGAAGAAGCGCCGGGTCCCGAAGTTCTCCGTCAGCAGCTCCGGGGTCCCGCCGGAGTAGGCGTACACGCCGTTGCGGCCCTTGTAGAACAGCGTCTCGTTGATGACGGCCAGGGACTTCTCGCTGCCCTTCTGGATGCCGGGCACCGTGTAGGTGTAGATTTCATACTGCGCCGGATAGCTGCCCAGGACCTTGTGCAGGCAATTCTCTTTCCAGAACAGCACCGTGCTGGAGTAGGCGATGCACCCGGTGAACTCGCCCTCCGTGCCCACGGCCACGGCGTAGCTGTCCGTGGACACGCCGTCGTAGACGTAGAAGTTGGTCGGGTCGCCCAGGGCGCTGGCGTAGATGGTCTTGCCCTCTGCGCCCCAGATGCGGTTATCGCACTCGCAGATGCACGTCAGGTCCGGCACCTTCCGCTCCAGCATCACCGTCCCGGCCTCCACGCCGGTCTTGGTGAAGATGTCCTTGGTGAAGGTCAGCTTCCGCGCCTCCAGGGAGCGGATGATGTGGCTGCCATTGTTCGCGGCGCAGGTCGTACAGCCGGAGATTTCGATTGCGTCTCCGGCCTTGAAAAGCTCGTCGAAGCCTGGGTATTTGTGCAGCGCCGCCGTGTGCAGCAGATAGGTGATCTGGTAGGTCCCGTCGCTCTGCTTTGCGCTGCTCTGTACCACCATGTACTCCTTGGAGCTGTCGCAGTCGTATTGAATGTAATCGCCCGCCTTGAGCTTGTCCGGGGTCCCTGCGGTCCCGCCGCTCATAGTCAGCGCTCCCGTGGTCTTGTTCACGCTGGCCCCGGTGTAGGCGGTGATGGATGTGTCGGCGGCCACGCTGCCCTTGGTCTCTGCGTTTTCCGCCGCCTGGTCGATGTAGCTCTGCTCCGGCACGGTCAGGGTGTTGGCCGTGAAGGTCACGTCGCCGGGGAAGCCGGGGTATTCCGCAGCCAGCATCCCAAACTTCTCCGCCTCCGTGTCGTAGTAGACCTTATCGGGGAAAATGACGATTTTGGTGTTGATGGTGGCAAACTGCTTTTCGCCCGCAGTCACATGGCCCACCACCTTGCCGTCATAGAGAAAGTCGGTCCCGTCCACCACGCACAGCTTCCCCCGTGCGTACAGCCCCGTGGGGCTGGTGTAGGTCCCGGCGGTCTTGCGCCCGTCCCGCTGACTGAGGCACGGGAAGCGGGCGGAGGAGAGGCCCCAGCTCTCTGCCAGTTCGCCGTCTCCGGCTCCCTGGCCGTAGTTCAGCCCGGCAAAGGCGATGATTTGCTTGCGGTTCTTGCCGGTCGCCGCCGTCATGTATGGCAGGTTCATCTCGCCCCTCCTCCTAAAATAGCCCCGTCAGACCCCCGCCGCCGATGGGCAGGTGCCTGCGGTGATACTGTTTCCGCCATTCGTCCAGCGCTGCGTTGTACGCCAGGGCGGAGTTGTTGTAGTTGTCGGCCTCCCGGTTGTAGAAGTCCACCTTGCTCATAAGGTACAGGTCGTACAGCCCGTCGTAGGGGGCCTCCACCAGCAAGGGCTTGTCCCCGTCCTCCGGGAACGCCTTGGGAAAGTCCGGCAGGTCGGTCCAGCCGCACGCCGGACACAGGTTGCTGTCCATCACCCGGTCATAGGTGATTTCCGTCCCGCCGCAGGTGGGACAGACGGCGACGGGTCCCTTGGCCCCGCGCCCGCTCGTAAGCTGGTGCCGCAGGATGGTCTCCCGGTAGAGCTGTCCGTCCAGCTCCAGCAGCCACGCCGCCTTGGTCTCGTCGTCGATGGCGTCCGGCCTCGCCCGGTTCACCCGTTCGATAACTTCATTGATGCTCGGCATACCGCCGCCTCCTCTCATAGAATTTGCCGGGCAGCGGCACGCCGCCGCCCGGCTTTCTGGGTGCTTCTCTTACACCGCGCGGACCCACAGGCCGTTGTTCTTCACATACAGCCCGCCGTCGTTGCCCGGCACGCTCTCAACCGTGTAGCATCCATCGCTGTCTTTGCTGTCAGATACAACGATAGAAGATTTAAGATTAAAAGCGGGACGCGGCGCGAAGTTGGCGTCGTACACGTCGTTGCTGTCCACGGTGCCGTCGGTGTAGATGTAGTACGCGCTGCTGCCATTCGAGTGCGGGGAGCGCAGGCCCCAGCTGACGGCGGTCGCCGTCTCGTCCAGATAGGCGATGCGCTTTGCGTTGTCGGAGAAATAGCTGAACGCCTTGCCCTCCGTCTGCCAGCCGCTCACGCCAGCCTCCGTGCAGGAGATGGCAAAGCCCTTGCGGTAGATCGTGTGCAGCGTCGCCACCTGGTTGCCCTCCGCCACCACAATGGGGACGGGGACCAGGCACTCCCGGATTTTCTCGTCCAGTTTCAGCGGCCAGATGCCGTCACAGAAGTTGTCCAGGGTGCAGCCGAAGTAACGGTTTTTGTAGTAGTTGCTGTCGGATGCGTTCCATGCGATCTCACTGAAAGCATCCTTGCGGATAAGGGTCACGCCCGTGCCGGTGCCGTAGTGGTCATTGTCCAGCTTGATGAACTTGGTGGGCTTGCTGTTTTCCGCCAGCTTCACCAGGCTGCCGTTTGCCAGATTGGAAAGTAACTGTCCCATATCGTTTTGTTCTCCTTTCGTCAGGTCCGGGCCGGGCAGCGGGGATGCCCGCCGCCCGCCTGGCCTCGTCTGCGCGGTCCAGAGCCATCAACAACCTGGACCGCATTTCTCTGCGGAGCTGCTTTGTGTCGCCATGTTTGGCGTGTGCCTCCCAGGCGGTAAAGCTCTCCATGATTTTCTCGCGCGATACCTCGCCCGCTGCGTACTGCTTCTCCCACAGCCGGATGCGTCGTTTCATCCGCTTGATGGAGGAGTAGCGCAGCTTGCTGACCACCTGGCCCGTCCGGGTCAGATAGGTGTGGAAGCCGCAGAAGTCGATGCCGTTTTGCAAGGGGAAGATGTTGGTCTTGTCGTTCAGCTCCAGGCCCAGCTTGGCAAATTCAAGCCTTGCAAGGCGTAGAGCCTCAACCGCTGTCGCCTTATCCGGGCAGATCACATACCAGTCGTCCATATACATCCCTGCCAGCGGCAGGTGCAGCTTCTCGCCCACATAGTGCATGAAGGAGCTGACGTAGAACACCGCGTAGATGTGGCTCGTCTGGTGTCCCAGGGCCAGGCCCTCGTCCACGGCGTCGATGTATCGCCACATCAGCGCCCGGATGTCCGGGTCGGGAAACCGGGGTTCCAGCGCGGCCTTGAGCCGCTGGTGGTCGATGCTCTGGAAGAAGTGGCGGATGTCGCCCTTGATGACCCAGCCCTCGGCGTAGTCCCATTCCTCCATGGGCCGGTGGGGCAGACCGGCGGCCTTGCGTGCCACCTCGTCCGCGCCCTTCCGCCGCAGGAAATAGGTCCTCATGTGCCGTTTCAGCATCTCCAGCCCGTAGTGGGTCCCCTTGCCGTACTGGGCCGCGTAGGTGTTCAGCGTGAAGCTCCGGGCCAGCTCGTCGTAGACGATGTAATCCGTGAGCGCGTGCTGCACCACCTTGTCCCGGAACGTCGGGGCCTGGATAAGCCGCTTCTTGGGTTCGTAGATATAGAACGCGTCCAGCGGGTCCGGCTGGTGCGTCCCTTGCAAAAGCGATTTTGAGAGTATCAGCAGCTCCTCGATTGCGCTGTACTCAAAGGGTGCCGTACTCTTTTTGCCCCTCTTGCACCGTCTGGCCCGGTGGTAGGCCGTCCATAGGGTGCCAAAGGAGCATAGTTCCTGATAGGTCATATCACACATCCTTGCTTGGTTTTCGGATGGTGGAGCGCAGGTCCGGCATCGCTGATAGCGGCCAGTATCTCCCTCCGCCGGAGGTGTCCGGGGCTTTCCCCGGTAGCGAGCCTGGCAGCGTCGGTGCCATGTGTTTATCCCCCGTGTTCATGCCCACGGACGACGGGATATAGCCTCCTTTGATGATGGGCCTCTGCTTTCGCCGCAAGGGCTACTTGTACACGGTAATTCCATCAGAGCGGGACGCGGCGCGAAGTTGGCGTTGTACACGTTGTTGTTGTTCACGGTGCCGTCGGTGTTGATGTAGTACGCGTTGTTGTCATTCGAGTTCGGGGAGCGCAGGCCCCAGTTGACGGCGCGAACAGGCTATACCCCAATGAAAGGCAGCTATCGCCGCCGAACATCCTCTCTTGCCTGGGCAGCGCGGCTCCGGTCCTTCTCGTACCAGGCGGCGCACATATAGCGCACCGTCATCACCGCCTTGCTCCAGGTCGCGGCCTTTTGGCCGCTCACGCCGGGGTATTGCTTGCTTTCTGCCATCCGCAGTATCTTCCGCTCCAGCTTCTTGCACGCGCAAAGGGCCTCCCGCTGCATCGCCAGCCGCTCCGCCGGTCTCTCCCGCAGGTCAATGAGGTTTGCGCCCTCAATGCACGAGCAGATGGCCTCTGCACCGTTCATCAGGGCCGTTCCGGTGGTGTAGCGGTATTTCTTGGGGATGACCTTCTCATTGGCGCAGGCGTCTGCCGTGTAAAGCCACATATCAGCCGCCTTGTTGCCCAGCTTGAAGTCATCGGTCTGTCTGTCAGCCATCGGGGCACCCTCGCTTTCGTGCTGCATCCAGCAGCTCGTCGCAGCCCTCTGCCTCCAGCACCAGGTCCGGTCCCAGCCGGATGGTCACGGTCTCGCCGGTGGGGGAGCGCCCGGTCAGCACCAGGCTGTCCTCCCGGCACATCCGGCAGGGCTGCTCCAGCTCCGCCAGGAGGTTGGAGATCAGGCAGGAAGCCTCCGCCCAGTCCTTACACGCTGCCCGCCGCATCCATGGCCTCCACGGGAACTTTGTCAACCACGGTCTTGTCCGCGCTGGGAGCTTCGTCAACCACGGCCTTGTCCGCGCTGTTGGCCTCCAGGGTCATCTTGAGGGTGGTAAGCTGTTCGTTGAGGCGTGCAAGGGCGCTCTGGGCGCTTTCCTTCTCGCTCTGCTCGTGGGACAGCTTTGCCTCCAGCTCCGCCACCTGAGCCGTCAGGGCGGCCACGTCGCTGTCCTCGCTGGTGCGGGTCAGTTTCAGCCCGTGGGAGACCACGCGGAAGGGGCCGGTGTAAGTCGCCGTGGTGCTGCCGTCCTCGGCCAGTACCTCAATTGGACCGGCACAGAACGCGGCCAGGGCCTCGTCGCTGATGCCGCCGGGCAGCTCTGCCACCACGGCCTGGCGGGGGACCCCGCCGATGTTCTCCGTCACCACCGTGAAGCCCTTGTCGCTGACGGTGTGATTGCCTGCTTTAATCATGTTCGTGTCCTCCTCTTATCCGATGTTGATGTAAACGTCGCCGTTGGCCCCCAGGCTGGAGGCGGGAGCGCCGCTGCCGAAGTAGATGTTGCGGAAGCCCTTGGTGCTGCCGCTGGTGGGCGACACGCCGGACACGCCGCCGGTGAACGCTCCGCCCGTTTTGGGCATTTTCTGGTCTGCATAGGCAAAAATGTCCTGGGCCTTGCCCTTGGGGTCATAGACCGCCTTGGTCATGTCGCCGGGGTTTACAGCGTCCGCGCCCTTGGGGATGCCGAAGTCGAAGATGGGGGCAGCGTCCGGGCTTCCGGCCCGCCGCTTCACCGTGGCCGCACTTCCGGCGGCCAGCGTGGTGGTCGTCCCCACCTGGATGTTAGGGGTAGAGCCGTCGGCACCGGCGGGTCCCTGTGCGCCGGTCGCGCCGGTCGCGCCCTTGGCCCCGGTCTCACCCTGGGGTCCCTGGATGCCCTGCTCTCCCTTCGGGCCTTGAGCGCCGGTCGCACCCTGCGGGCCTCTTGCGCCCTGCACGCCCTGGGGTCCCTGCGGACCCACAACCTTACCCAGATCAATGGTAGGCATAGATGGTTCCTCCTTCCGTCAGATGTTTAGGCATAGATGCCCTGCATCGTTGATGTAATA
>OJOO01000682.1_pt1 | contig 15861 bp, 17 predicted proteins | sample 1598171 | NCBI WGS metagenome assembly OJOO01 (sample SAMN01915208, study PRJEB22387) | human gut metagenome | isolation source: stool | host: Homo sapiens | place: USA
GGGTGCCGGAGGAGGCGGAGCGCGGTCTCATGCATTGGTATGATGAAGCCGACAGTGTTGACCGCAAGGTGCGCTCCGCCGTCTTCGCCGTAGAGGAGCGTGACCGGCAGCTCTGGGGCGTGGCGGAATGCCGTGTCGCCGGGGAATTGTCGGACACCGAAATGGATACTTTGAAGGAATTTATCACCGGACAGGCTTCGGACGGCTGGTGCGAAGGGTTTGAACAGAGGGAGATTGCCGTGGATGATTGTGAATTGCATGTCCATTTTTGGAACTCGGACGAGTGGAGTATCCAGACGGAGCAGGAACGCTTTGAGCCAAGGCTTTCTGAAGGTTACACGGCGGAACAGCGGATGGGGGGACTGTAAAATGTTCGATACAAAAGAGATGCAAACAAAATTTATTTCCAATATGGCAGAACGGCTCAATACCATGAATTTTCGCGCAAGATTTCGAGAGGACGGAGATCTTACGGTGAGTAGTTCGATCAACTTCCTGGGTGTTGTCGGAAAGACTGGCGAACTATACTGCAATTCCAAAGACCTCTGCAATCCATACAGGCGATTTCAATTGGAGAGAATCCTCCAAACGATGGATGCCGTTCGCACGGAAATGGTACAAGCCAATACATCAACACCGGAAGAAGCACTGGAATTAGAAACACTGCTGGGGGCATATCCGAGCCGACAGCAGGCACAGGAGGAGAAGCCTGAACCGAAACAAAACGAAGATGCAACGCTCAAAATGGTACATGAGCAATCTTCTGAAAAGAATCCTTCCCAGTCCAATTTGTCGGAGGGACTGCCGGAACTGTGCTTCTCCACCCTCCCCGGTACCGGTGAGCTCATTTGTATCAAGCGCGGCGAGAGCGGCTATTATCCCAGCGACTGGTCCACGGACGATCCCGCGCAGAACCGTGAATTGGCAGATTACAACAACGAACGCCTCGGCGTGACGCAGGAGCAGCGGCTGGCAATGGAGTGCGGCAGTATGCACGGCTGGGGCGTCCCTGGCGCTGATCCGAAAGCCTATGAGCGGGGCGGGATGAAGATGGGAGGGATGACCCTTGGATAAGAAGATATTCGGTGTGTATCTGGCAAAAGATGGCGTACCCAACAACGAGGCGTATGCCAAGCTGGACTTGCCTGCCTCACCGTGGGAACTGTGGGACGCGCTGGACAAGGTACGCCTTCAGACAGATGACATCCTGTACATGGAGATCGAAGACTACTATGCCTTTGAGTATCTCGCTCCCCATTTGGACGGGTTAGAGATCAGCCTCAACGAGCTGAACGACCTTGCCGCACTGCTGTCGGCGCTGGACGAGGTGCAGGAAGCTGCCTTTGAGGGGCTGTTTTCCATGGAGGTGCAGAGAAAAGTAAACGCCAACGGCGGTGTCATCACGCTGCAGGATCTGCGGGATCTGGCGGTCAGCGCAAAAACAGACTGCTATCATGTTGTGGAGGCCGCGGATGACGCCCAGCTTGGCCGCTTCTACGCGGAAAACGACTTTGTCCCCGATCTGGACGGCGTATCCAACGAGGTATTCGAGATGCTGGACTTCGCCGGCATCGGAAGAATGATGCGATGCAGTGAAAACGGCGTTTATGTGAACAGCCTGTATGTGCTGCGGGATGCCGAGTTGACCACCGCGCCGCCCGTCCAAAAAACGCTGCCGGAAAAGCCGGGATACCTCTTTCGGCTGACTCTCGGCCTGTGCCCTGACTTTGGTGGCGACCGCACGGCGGTGCTGGATCTGCCAGCGTCAGAAGAAGCGCTGGTTGCGGCGCAGGAGCAGCTTGGCACCCTGAATTGGGAAAACACTGTTGTCCTCAACTATGACGACATTCTGCCCAACGCCGCCGTCTTCGCGGATCTGCCCTCCGAACTGGAGGAATTTAACGCCTTCACCAAGGTCGCGCGGGACATTCCGAGATTCGAGGTGCCAAAGCTGAAGGCTCTGTTGGAGCAGTTCGAGGTACAGGACATCGAAACCGCCCTGTTCTTGACGGAGCATCTGGCGGACTACGTCCTCACGCCGGACTTGAGTTCCCCGCAGGAAACAGCCATTGACCACCTACGCTTCATGACGGATGACCATTCGGCGGAGCTGCTGCTCTCCCATGTGAACCTCTACGCCTACGGCTGCGACCTCATCAGAGAGGACAACGCAGTGCTCTCGCCCTACGGTCTGCTGCACCGTGCGGACTATCAGCCCATGCTGTCACCAATGCAGGAAACACAGGAAATGGAGATGAAAATGAAATAACACCGTCTTGACCAGCGAAACGGACAAGGTATTTTCAGCACCCGCTTTCCCGGCATTGCATCGCGGCATAGGTGATGAGATCCTCCGGCGTAAGGACGTTTCCATCACAGGGGATCTCACCCCAGATTTTCCGCACAGCAGGGTCAGAGTTGCACATTGCCATCGCCATCGCCAGACGGATCTCCCTGCGCACCTCTTCCACGGTGGTATGGTGTCTGCGGGCTACTTCCAGCAGAGCTGCTTCGGCACGAATATTCATTTGTTTCATAGTGTTCACTCCTTGCTTTTTAGAACGGTTATCGTTCTTATGGAACCACAATACCACAGGAGTCTACGGGAAATATGTCGAACGTGGTCGAAAAAAACAGAGGTCTGCAAAAAGCAAACCTCTGTTGTACTGTTACTGGAATTCGGTGATCAACGCCTCCAGCACATTCATCACCTTACGCTGCCCGTCCGGGGAGAGCGTCTTCAAGCGCTCGGAGAGCTCCGTGGCTCGGAGCATCGTCGCCGCGTTCAAGCTGTCCTGAAGAAGCTCGTCTGTCCCAACATTGAGCACATTGGCAATGGCAACCAACTTTTCCAGCTTTGGCGGCTTCACGCCCCGCTCTACAACGCTCACATGGTCCACGCTATAATCCACAGCGGCAGCAAGATCTTCCTGCGTCATGCCGACTCGCTCACGAGCGGCCTTGATCCGTTTACCCAATGCGACCTGATCCATACGCAATCTCCTTTTGAACGGTATCCGTTCTTAAATTATATGGGAGTTGGCGTTTGTTTCACAGGAGCACACAGGGCGATTACCGTTCTACAAGAACGGAACATTCAGAAAAACAATCACACTTAGGGGCCGTATTCCCGGAGGGGGAAAGCGGCCCTTTCTTTTTTGCGCATTGTTCTTTCCTCCGGGAGTACAGCCCCGGAAAGGAAATCGCAATGCAAAACGAAAAAATTCTGGCATATCTCGAAGGCTCTTGTTTAGGAAAAGCGAACCGCGCCAGCGGAACGGAGCTGGAGCGGACCCTCCATATCAGTGGGACTTGCCTGCGAAAGCAGGTCAACCGGCTGCGGTGCAAGGAGCACCCCATTGCCAGTGACCGCAGCGGCTACTTCTATGCCACCAATGCCGGCGAGGTCTATGACACCATCCGCCAGCTGAAGCGGATGGCATCCGGATTGGAGGCTGCCATCAGCGGTCTGGAACGGTCTATGGAACGCTTCCGGGAGCGTGGGGAGGCCGGACATGGCTAAGCCGCCCTTTCCGTGGATCGGCGGCAAGGAGAAGATCGCGCCCTACATCCTGCAAACCTTCCCGCCGAAGCTGGCGCAGTATGTGGAGCCCTTCGGCGGCAGCGGCGCGGTGCTGCTGGCTCTGCCCCAGGACCCAAGCCGCTTGGACATCTATAATGACCTGGACGCCGAACTGGTGAACCTGTATTCCTGCATCAAGGAGTGCTCCAACGTTCTGCTGCGGGAGCTGAAATTCCTGCCCATCCACAGCCGCAGGCTTTTCGAGTATTACCGTGACTTTGTTGCCCACAAGGAGGTCTACTATCAAAATGTGCAGGCGGAGATCGCGTGTCTGGGCGACCGCTCCTGTTTTACGGAGGAACAGGCCGGGGAGCTGCTCCCCATTTTTCAGGAGCGGCTGGCACTGTTCGATGTAAAACGGGCGGCGGCGTATTACCTCGCCATCCGGGGCAGCTTCAGCGCAACGGTCACCTCCTTCGGCGTAAAGGGCATGGATGTCGAAAACCTCTTGAAACTGTTTCCGCCTGTGTCCGCACGGCTGAAGGACGTGCCGCTGGAGAACAAAAACGCCTTGCAGCTCATTCGGGAGCGGGACCGGGAGGACGGTCTCATCTATGCCGATCCACCCTATGTCAAAACGGAGCGGATCTATCGGATCGTAGGAAAAACCAGACGCTTCCGAAAATTCCATGTCCGGCTGTGGCAGGTGCTGTCTGCCTGCAAGGGCTATGTCGTCCTCTCCTACAATGACTGCCCATTTATCCGAAAACTCTATAGAGACTGGTACATTTTATCCTTCCAGCGCGGCAACCCGCTGTCTCAGAAAAAGGGCGCGTCCTTTGGCGAACTCATCCTCACCAACTATGACCCCCGCCCTTATATGACCCGTCAACTGAACCTCTTTGACGAGTCTCTGGGCGAGTGGGAGCTGAAGCTGGTCCACATTCCAAATCATCCACCAAGACGGAAAGAAAGCCCAGCCAGATGTAGGGCTTCTAACCAAAACTTATTACAATAGGAGGCAAACAACATGAAATTCCATTTGAACCATGACCCCGCGAACAAGACCCTTACCATTCCCCGCGCCGCGCTGCAGCTCTCCGGCCTTGCAGATGTCAGCGACCTGATCCTCCATACCGACAGCGGCTGTGTTCTGCTGCTGCCGGAAAAGCTGTCCGTTGCGCAAACACTGAAAACCTTCCAGCTGCTGACGGCGATCAACGCAGAGCTTCTGTTCCGACTGGCCAAAAGCAGCGCTCTGGCTCACGGCACCGAAAATGACGCTTGCGATGGATGCCATTGGGAAAAAGAGTGTTTTCAGGATGTCCTGCCGCTGTGTATGCTGGCAGAGGCCGGCATCGACCCGGAGGAAGGCGATTTCGAATGTGCGGTGAAGGACGGCACGCTGGTGCTGCGATCCGGCACTGATACAAATGTATATGAAATGATGAAGAGTCTGGATGATGACTTCCGCGATCTGCTGAAAAGCGCGGGCGTTTCGTTGTCCGGGCTCTTCCTGCTTTTGAAGGAGGAACTGGATCATGACGAATGACACCTATCTCTACCCTTATTCCTCCGTCGAGGCGAGAGAGCGGGACGAGCTTCCTCTCTGGCGGGAGAGCCACAAGGCGAACATCGCCTGCCGCAACGCCATCGAGGACGCCATCCGTCAGAGCTTCGACGGAATGCATCTGGACAAGAACTGTATCACGCCGGTGCTGGAGGAATACGGCTACAAGCGCACCGCGTGGGTGCTTGCCAATACCCTGCACGAGCGCAAGTGGGACGGGCGCTTCGGCCTTGCCAACAAGCAGTGGGCGGAGCGCGCCTGCATCCCCACAGATCTCAACCACAACAGCGACTTTGTTGTCCGAAGCCATCCGGCCGTGCTGGATGGCTTCGTCACTTTCTACCGTAAGGCAGTGCAGGCGTTAAATCTGTTTGGTGCGGAGCATTGCGTTGGTGACCGCGCCGAGCAGGACTATACCGGAAAGGTGCTGGTGCTGTCACCGGAGGCGCTGCGGGAGCAGTATTGGAGTCAGGAAAACCAGCTCTGGTATGCTCGGAGCGGCTTTGGATACGAGCCTCATTCCAGTGGTCGAGCAGTCTTTGCCACCTGCCTCTCGGACGGTGAAACAGCCAGATGGAACCAGGAGGATTTCATCGGTGTGCTGGATGACAAGTTCCTTCCGGAATGGGCGCGGGAAAAGCTGGCGGAGCTGATGACGCAGGAACAGGCGGACGCCCCCACGATGGGCGGCATGAATATGAAGTGAGGAGGATGTCTGAATGTGCATGACCTATTACACCGTGGACGATCTTCGGCCCGGAAGATCCGGCTGGGGTGTGAAACGTTTTTCCGCGTTGAATGACGCGATCTCCCATTACCGGTCTCTCCCTATGGATGGGGTCCGCGTCCTCGGCATGGCGGATGACGCCCACGTCTATGAGCTCATCCGTTGTGTACGTCTTTTCCCCGGCGATGCCCAGGGCGAGGATGTTCTGGCGGCAGATTACCGGTGCGACGGCTTGACGAAAAAGAACGCTGCCCTGAAAGACGCGCTGGATGTTTGCTTGGAAAGCCTGCGTCCCCGTTTTCTGCTGGAGCCGGAGCGTCTGATCCCCATTCCCCAGCACAAGAAGCCGCGGAAAGAGCTGCGGGAGGCCCTTCTCTGGCAAGGCTATGAAGAAAACTATGATTCCGCCATTCGCGCTGTTTTTGTAGAAGGCGCTGGCTGGCTCTCGCCCCAGGATGTGAAAAAGCAGCGGCAGCTTCCTCTGGTGTTGAGTTATCGGGTGGATGGTATGACAAAGGATGGGGCCTACCTCTCCTTAGAAGTGGAGCCTTGGGAATATGACCTTCTGCTGGAGCAGACAAGAAATCACTATAAAATGAAGAAACATTAAGGAGGAACACAAAATGAAACGAATGCTTTCCCTTTGCGCCGCGGCGCTGTGCCTGACCTTGACGCTGACGCCCACCGCGCTGGCGGCGGACTTTGAACCTGCGGTACCGAACGCCAAGGTTTGCTACCCCACCGCCATCGTTCGCGGTGACGATGGTACGGAACTGAAAAAGATCTATGACCTGAGCCCCGAAGACGATCCTGCCGGTATCCCCCGCTCGGACTTCCGTCAGGACGGCTTCCACTACACCCTGACGGACCTTCTGAAACAGGAATTGCCGGAAAATGAGAGCCGCCAGCACACGGAGCATGTTTCTATCGAGAGCGCTAAAAAGGATATGGAATCTGTGTTGGCGCTGCTGCCGCAGGAGCGGGAATTCATCACGGATGACGGCCTCATGGGGACCCTGACGCTCCGACTTGATACCGTGCAGGTGGAGCCGTCCGGCTACGGCAGCTCCACCAGGGAAATCTCCACCAAGCGCAGCTACCCCAATCTTGCCGAGCAGGATACGCAGTATCTTCCCAAAACCATTACGGAAAACGGCAAGACCCTGACGCTCACGGACATCCAGTGGCAGACGGACAACACCGCCAACATGGATGGTTATGCCGTGGCAGACCGCTATACCGCCGTTGCCACCTATTCCGGAAGCGCCACCAGCAGCTATGTGAAAGGCTATACCGTCACGGCGGACTACGCCGGGACCGTCAGCCGGATCGCCTTGAACCGTGTCCGCTATGTGGCTATCTTTGAGGGAACGCCCATTCAGCCCACGGAGCCTGCGGAGACACCCGCCACGGCATCCGCTTTCCGCTGGTCTTATGTGCTCATTCCCATTGGGATCGTGGCTGCGGCAGGCGCGGGCGTCGGCGGCGCGCTGCTGGTGAAGCACAGAAAAGAAAACGCGGATGAGGAGGATACAGAATGAAAAAGATTTTGACTTTCGCACTTGCCGTCAGTATGATGGCATCCCTTGCGGCCAGTGCCTCGGCGCTGGAATACAGCATTGCCCCTCCGAAGGACTTTGACTTTGGCAGGGATACATCTATCGAGGTCATCCACACAGCGGACGGCGGCGCTATGAAAAATGCCGACATGAGCAAGAACGCCGCGCTTATTCCGCCTGCTTTCGGCTCGGAGAGCATGAACGCCCTCCACACCGGTGAATACCTCACGCCCAACCTGGCCCCCGGTGGTATTCCCGCGTCCGGCGCGGTCATTGGCGGCAGCGCCGCCACTGTTGTCACACCCGGCAGCGCCACCGGCGTTGTCACACCCGGCAGCACGGTGAATGGCGGCAGCGGCTATCAGCCCGCCGTGCTGTTCACAGAGGTGACCAGCGGCCTCTACTACAAAAACGGCTCCCTCGGCAGGTTGGAGATACCCACTCTGGATCTGAGCGTCCGCATTTATCAGGGAACGGACAGCAAGACGCTTGCCAAAGGCGTCGGACACTTCGAGGACACCAGCATTTGGAACGGCAACGTCTGCCTCGCCGCCCATAACCGGGGTGCCAACAGCTACTTCGGCCAGATCCACACGCTGGACATTGGGGACAAGATCATCCTGACCACCAAGCTGGGCACCCGCACTTACAAGGTGACGGATGTATTCAAGGTCAGCGAGACAGACCGCAGTGGTCTTGCGGACTCCGGCGAAAATATGCTGACGCTCTACACCTGCGTCCGCAACCAGCGGGATCAGCGCTGGTGCGTCACCGCAGCGGAGGTCTGAATCTTTCTCCCTTTTGCCGAATCAGTTCTGTTCGACTTCTGCCCCTCACTTGTGATATGGTGAAGCTGCGAAGAAGATTTTCACACATACACAGTTAGAATGGAGGCAGAAAGATGAACGAGAGCAAAAACGTGAGAAAGAATGTCAGTATGATGCTCACCGGCATGGTGATCGGCGCGGCGCTGACCGGCGGCTCTATCGCGGTCGCAGCCGGGATCACGGCGGAGCCCACCTGGCAGCCCATCTTTGTGGATGGTCAGCAGGTGGAAATGCAAGCCTACAACATTGCGGGACACAACTATGTGCAACTGCGGGACATGGGCAAGCAGGTCGGTTTCAATGTTTATTGGAACGCCGGAGTCCAAATCGACACCGGACATCCATACACGGGGATCGCCCCTGCCGCATCCGGTATCCGCGTCAGCAGCTACAAGGGCAGCACCCTCCGCCCCGGAGACCGCAGCGGCTTGAATATCAGTCCCAGCGCGGATATAAAAAGTGTGATCTCCACGCAGCCCAATGTCATCCGCATTGAGAATGCCTCCGGCTTCTGGACCGCTATCGCGGTCAGCAGCGGCACATCCGACGTGGTCGTGACCGATCAGCATGGCCAGACCGCCACTTTAACGCTGACGGTAGTTGACGGCAAGCAAGGCGCGAGTATTCCGGAATCCGGCGCCAGTCAGACAGACGCGGCACGGCAGGAGATCGTCCGACTGGTCAATCAGGTACGCCGTGAAAACGGCGCGCCAGAGCTGACGGTCAACGCGGCTCTGATGGACGCGGCGCAGCATTGCGCATCCCTGCGTGTCACATACCACCAGAATAAGGTGGAGTGTGAGGCGGTAGCGGCCTCCGGGTATCCCCATGGATTTGGATCGAACATCACCGCATTCACGAATGTGCCCGCATCAGAGATCGCGGGGCGGGCAGTGGAGAATTGGCGGAATTCTCCCGGCCACTTCCAGACGATGATAAACCCTGATTGCGACACCATCGGCGTCGGGATCTCAACTGATGAGGGCGGAACGATCTGCTTCCTGTTCGTCGGTGATCCCAACGCGCACAATCCCTACGCATAACTCAATATGCTCACATGGCCTTCCAGCATCATTGCCGGAAGGCCATTTCTTATGAGCAAATCTAAAAAGAAAGGTCAAATAACGATGAAAAAGACATGGCATTCATTGAAAAATCGCGTGACCGCGATGCTGCTGGCCCTGATCTGCGTTCTCGGCCTGCTCCCCACTGCCGCGCTGGCAGTGGGAGCTGACATCATCAAGTTAGAGCGGTTCGGTATGAGCGGCGTTTCCTATCAGTCCGCCAGCCTTGGCAGATGCACAATGCACCAGATGTATTACGGCGTGGCCGGGAAGACCTCCGTGGGCTTCTGCGGGACGAAGGGCGGCGGCATGGGCACCTCCCTGATCGGCCAGACCTGGGGGCATCCGAAGCCCGTCACCGATCCCACCGTCAAAATGATGATGGCCTATTACTACGCCCACTCTCTCGGCATCTTCACGGACAAGGCCCAAGCCCTTGGCGTGGATGACATCTGGGATTCCGGTTATAGCTGGTACATGAACGCCTGGGTACAGGCCATCGTGTGGCGGTATAAGGACGGCTCCCTGGGTGATCCCGCCACTGCCTGCGCGGAGGAATTGATGTACGTCTGGAACTCGCTGAAGGGCGCGAGTTATACCAGCATCGACCAGACCTGCGACGGCACCACATTCCGGGACCGGACGAAATATATCCTGGATCTTGGCAAGCAGGATGTTTGGGGCGATTGCGACGTAAAAGAGTATTCCTTCACCGGCGCGGGCTCTGCCGCACACCCCGCCAGCACCGTCCAGAGCGTTATGATCGGCAGTCTTACCGTCACAAACGAGCAGTACAAGCTGGTGGTCAAGAAGGTAGACGCCACCAACCCCACCAAGGGCCTTGCCGGAGCGCGGTTCCATGTGGAATCCACCAACGGCTCCTTCTCCAAGGACATCGTCACCGGTGCGGACGGCACCTATACCTTCTCTCCCTTGGACGCCGGAACCTACGCCGTAACGGAAACGGCGGCTCCGAACGGCTACGAGATCGACAACGCGGGGCCTGAATATGTGGTCCTGCCGAACAGCGGCAGCAGCACCGTGACGATCACCTTTACAGACACCCCCACCGTCACCGCCACCGGTAAGATCCGCAAGGTGGACGCGGATGATCCTACCAGAGGTCTTGCGGGCGCGGTCATCAAGATCACCGGCGTGGATAACAATTTCACCGGCACCTATACCACCGGAGCGGGCGGCGCGCTCACGGATGTGCCTTGGGATACCATGCCCATCGGCAGCTATGTGGCGGAAGAAATGACGCCGCCCAACGGCTACTCTCTGAGCAAGGACGCCGGCAAAGTCCGTCAGGAATTCTATTGGGACGGCAAAACGGACGTATCGCTCGTTTTTGAGAATGACGCGAAGGTAAAGATCCAGCTCATCAAGCTGACCGACGCCAACGCGCCCCTCCCCGGCGCGGTATTCCACGTCCTCCGGGACGGCCAGCTGATCGGCACGGAGGTCACAGACGCCTCCGGCAGGATCACCGTCCCCCATGTGACGGAGGGGATGTACGCCTTTGTGGAGGTCAGCGCCCCCGCCCCCTACGCCAAGCTGACCGCCCCCGTCTGCGCCCATGTGGATCAGGCCACCGTCAATGGCGGCGGCACCGTGACTGTAACGGCGAAGGACTTGAAACTCCCGAATCTGACCATCCAGAAGCTGGATAAGCAGACCAAGCAGCCCATCCCCGGCACGGTCTTTGAGATCAAGGGCATCCATTACGGCTATCATCAGGACGTCACCACCGGGCCGGACGGCAAGGCGGTTCTCACCGCGATCCCTGTTGACAGCTATGAAGTAAAGGAAACATCCGTCCCTGACCCCTATGTGGTGGGCGGCGAGATGATCCAGACGATCTACCTCGGCCCCGGTGACGATCAAAACCTCGTATTTGAAAACCTGAAAATGCCCCGGCTGACCGTCACCAAAATCGACGCGGAGGATTCCAAGCCCATCCCCGGCACCGTGTTCACCGTGGAAGGCATCGACAGTGATTTTTCCGCCGATTGGACCACCGGCGCGGACGGCACCGTGACGGACCGCGTGGCCCCCGGCAGCTACAAAATTACAGAAAAATCTGTTCCCGCACCGTACTACCTGCCCAGCAAAAACGCTGATAGGGAGCAGACCGTCAGCCTGAACGCCGGTGACGAGGTGAATGTCACTTTTCGGAATCGGAAAATGCCCCAGCTCACCATCTACAAGGAGGACAGCGTGGCTGGTGCGCCTGTGGCGGGAGCCAAGTTCCACATCACCTACACCAGCAGCGGCGAATCCGCCGAGGCCCCTGCCACCATCGATTACGGAAATATCCTCACAGACGCCAAGGGCGAGATCCGGCTCCATGAGCAGGGCAAGCGGCTCTATCCCGGCGAGTACACCGTGACCGAGGTGGAACCCGCTCCCGGTTTTCAGATGAAGGACCCCTCCACCCAGAAGATCATCCTCCACGGCAGCGAGAGCAAGACCCTGACCTTCCAGAATACTCCGCTGAATGCCATCGTCGTTGAGAAGTATGACAGCGTGACCCATGAGGCGCTCCCCGGCTGCACCTTCCAGCTGCGGTTTTTGGGCGGCACCTCCGGCACCGGCGGCACGACCATCGGGCAGAAGGTCACCGGCAAGAACGGCACCGCCATCTGGACGGGGCTGAAAAGCGGCACCTATATCGTGGAGGAGGTTGACCCTGCCGATGGGTACTCCATCATCAACGCCTCCGAAACGATCTATCTGGCGGACAGCGGCGAGCAGAGTGTGGTCACCGTCCGCTTTGACAACGCCCCGGATGGCATCCTCCTGATCCGCAAGGTCTGTTCCGTGAACCCCAGCGTGACCCTCGCCAACGCGGAATTCAAGATCACCTACGCAGACGGCACGCTGATCGGGGACAGCAACGGCATCTTCCGGACGGATGAACACGGCGAGATCCGTATCCCCGGCCTGAAACCCGGCAAAAGCGTCATTGTGACGGAAACGAAGGCTCCGGACGGCTATATCATTGATACCCAATCCCAGACCGTTCAGATCAAGGAGGGCCGCACGGTCAGCCTGACCTTCAAGAACCAGCCCAAGGGCAAGCTCATCATCCAGAAGCGGGACAGCGCCACCGGTCAGCCCCTTCCCGGCGCGGAGTTCCGGGTGACCACTGCCGCTGGCTGTGAGGTGGGGCTGGACGGCGTGATCGGCTCCAGCACCCTGACGCAGAACGGCATCTTTACCACGGATGGGCAGGGCGAGATCACGATCACCAATCTGGCCCCCGGCGCTTATGTCATCAACGAGATCATGGCCCCGACAGGGTATGTGATGGATCGTGTGTCCACAAACGTGGTCATCGGCAAAAACGGCGATACGCAGACGGTCATCGTGAAAAACTCCAAGGCCGGAACCCTGGTGATCGACAAGCGGGATTCCCTCACCGGGAAGCCCTTGCAGGGCGTGACCTTCCTTGTGACCGACGGCAGCGGCGCTGTTGTGGGCAGAAGCAACGGAGAGTTCATCACCGATGAGAATGGCCGCGTCGTTATCCATGATCTGATCCCCGGCACCACCGTTACGGCGCGGGAGGTCAAGACCGTGGATGGCTTTGTGTTGGACGGCGCGCCGAAATCCATTCTCATCAAGGCGGGTGAGGTGCAGACCCTGCGCTTTTATAACGTCCGCGCGGGCGGGCTTACCGTCATTAAGAAGGACGAAAAAACCGGAGAGCGCATCCCCGGCGTCCAGTTTGAGATCCGGAAAATGAATGGCGAGATCGTCGGCACCTGCACCACTGATGAAAACGGCGTGATCTATCTCCCCGAAGCGGAAAACGGCTGGTACACCGTGACGGAGCTGAAAACTGCCGAGGGCTACCGTCTGGATGACACGCCCCACCGGGTCGAGGTCAGGGACGGACAGACCGCCACGCTGGAGATCACCAACAAGGCTATCTCCGGCATCCTGCTCCACAAGGTCAACGCCGTCACCGGCGAGGGCATCCCCGGCGTGTCCTTCATCCTCTATGACAGCGGCAACACCCCCATCGCGCAGGAGACAAGCGATGATCGGGGCTATGTCCGGTTTGAGGGACTGGAAGATGGCCGCTACTATCTGCGGGAATTGGAAAATGAGGGATATATTCCCGACACGCAGAAAAAGACCGTGTATGTAAAGTCCGGTGAAACCACGGAAATCGAGTGGCAGAATACCCCCATCACCGGCCAGATCCAAGTGACGAAGGTCAGTGCGGACTACAACGCCATGAATGGCTGGCCTGCCGGGACGCCTATTCCCAACACCGTCTTTGAGATCTACAACGCCCGCACCAACCGTCTGGTGGATACCATTAAGACGGATAAAAACGGCTTGGCGGTGAGCAGACCCCTGCCGCTGGCGCGGTACAAGATCGTAGAATCCAAGGCGGCGGAATTTTACGGACTGGATAAGACACCCATCGAGGTAGAAATTGAGTATGCCGGTCAGATCGTCAAGGCAAGCATGACTAACAAATCCCTCTCAACGAATGTGTCGATCAAGAAAACCGGCTATGTGGAGGTCATGCCGGGGCAGCTCGTCCGCTACAATTTCACCGGCATTGCCAACAATTCCACCACGGCGCTTGAATCTTTTTATTGGCGTGACACCCTGCCCGTCAAGGCGGTTCGGCTTCAGACCATCTACACCGGCACATGGAATACCCCTGGAAATTATAAGATCGTGTACCGCACAAATCTCAGCGGCGATACCTGGCGCACGCTGGCGGATAACCTGAGCACATCCAAAAACTATGTGCTGGATGCTTCCCCCGCGGCGCTGGGGCTTGCCGCCAACGAGTATGTGACGGAGTTCATGGCTGCGTTCGGCATCGTCCCCGCCAACTTCCGTCAGGTAGAAGCGCCTCGCGTAGATTGCAAGGTGCTTTCAAAGCTCACCGGCGGTACGCAGTTTGTCAACACGTCGGACGCGGGCGGCGTCTACAACGGGCAGTGGATCATGGCCACCTCCCGCTGGGTCACCAGAGTTTATGCTCCCGGCAAGCCCCTGCCCCGCACCGGTTATTAAGGACTAACAACGGATGCCGCTCCGCGAGGGGCGGCATCCCCCTTTTAAGGAGGTTGAGATCTTGAAACACAAAAAAATCGTGATTTTGACGTTGGCGCTCCTGCTCCTGACCGCGCTCTGCTGCACCTCCGCCCTCGCCGCGGGCGGCGATGTGGCGGGCGCTGTGGAACAGACGTGGACGGAGGCAGCTAAACAGATCAAGGCTGTGGTGGAGAAGGTGGTGTTCCCGGCGCTGGATATGATCCTCGCCATCGCATTCTTTGTCAAGCTTGGCGGCGCGTATTTTGATTTTCGCCAGCGAGGTCAATTTGAATGGACCGGTCCCGCTATCCTCTTTGCCTGCCTCATCTTCACGCTGACGGCTCCGAAATACATTTGGAGCATCATCGGCATCTAAAAAGCGTATCCCTTGAGAGCCGGGTCAGAAGTCTGATTCTGGAAGTGGGCTGGCGCGTGAGGATGGTCTTGCATAAAAGCTATTGCTTTGATATAATACTATCAAGAAATTGATACAAGGAGGGCTTTCTATGCAGATCAGACCATCCTCCGCTCTGCGGAATGAGTACACTCAAATTTCTGAGTTGGCAAAAGCATCCGGTGAGCCGATCTTCATTACAAACAAAGGTGAGGATGACGGTGTTTATATGAGCATGGCCGCATACGAGGAGCGGGAAAAAATGTTCCGCCACCGCGACAAGATCTATGCCGCGGAGATCAGCAGACTGAGCGGAGAGCCTGTCTGCACACCGGAGGAGCTGGACGAGAGAATGGAGGAGCTGTTCCGTGCCTACGAAAAGTAAGCTGGTCTATCTTCCTCCCGCTCAACATGACTTTGAGGAGATCGTAAAGTATCATATTACGGAGGCGGGGACTCCCTACGCGCGGAAAATCTACGCTACAATGAAAACGGCCATAAACCGTCTGCGAGATTTCCCGCTGATGGGGCAAACGCATCCGGACCCGATCCTCGCCGCAAACGGATACCGAAAACTGGTTTTGACAAAAACTTATGTGGCGGTCTACAAAGTGATCGGCGACACCGTCTATATTTACGCCATTGTCAATGGCACGACAGACTATCCCCGCCTTTTGAAGTGATCACTGTTTTGGGATGATGAATATGTCGACAGAAAACGAGTATTTAGCAAAGACGGAATCCTTGCAAAACGAATTGGAGCCGATGTGCCGGGTTATCACGGAAACTGTCAAAGCCGAGGCAATTTATCTCTTTGGCTCCCGTGCTTATGGTACGCCAACCGATGATAGTGACTACGATTTGTGCGTCATTATCCCGGAAAATTCCATGCGTCCGGTGGATGCGGTCAAGGCGATCCGCCGTGCGCTCCTTCCGCTGCAAACCATGTCTTTGGATATACTCGTATACCGTGCCGATACATTCTTCCGCCGCGCGCAAGGCGTGACAATGGAGCGTAAAATCAAGCGGGATGGTATCCCCCTATACGAGAACTTTTCCCACAAATCATAATACCAATTATCGCGACAAGGCCGTCGCCCGAAAGGGCGGCGGCCTTGTCGTGTCTC
>OJOO01000741.1_pt1 | contig 15161 bp, 13 predicted proteins | sample 1598171 | NCBI WGS metagenome assembly OJOO01 (sample SAMN01915208, study PRJEB22387) | human gut metagenome | isolation source: stool | host: Homo sapiens | place: USA
CGTATTTCGAGAAGAAAAAGCAAATTGGTTTTGAGAGGACTATAAATTCCAGTTTGGCGAACTGATGCAGTGATAAAAAGGAGGCACAGGAGTTGAAACAACGCACCTATATTGCCATCGACCTCAAAAGCTTCTATGCCTCCGTCGAATGCCGTGATAGAGGCTTAGATCCTCTGGACACAAACCTTGTTGTCGCGGACGAAAGCCGGACTGACAAAACCATTTGCCTTGCTGTTACCCCATCCCTCAAGAGTTATGGCATCTCAGGACGCGGCAGATTGTTTGAGGTGAAGCAGCGTGTCAAAGAAGCGAACGCAGGAAGACAGCACGATGCACCGAAACGAAAGCTCGAAGGATCATCGCATTTCTTTTCTGAGCTGCAAGCTAATCCTGAGCTTGCGATTGACTTCATCATCGCACCGCCGCAAATGGCTCGGTACATGGAGATCAGTACGCAGATATATGAGGTCTACATGAAGTATGTTGCGCCGGAAGACATTGTGGTTTACTCCATCGACGAGGTGTTTATGGATGTGACGGATTATCTGAACACCTATCATCTCACGCCACATGACCTTGCGATGAAGATGATCTTGGATGTGCTTGAGACAACCGGTATCACCGCAACCGCCGGGATTGGAACAAACCTTTTTCTCAGCAAAGTTGCGATGGATATTGTGGCAAAGCACATTCCGGCAGATAAAAACGGTGTTCGCATTGCAGAGTTGGATGAGATGAAGTTTCGCCGTGAGCTTTGGACGCACCAGCCGCTCACAGACTTTTGGAGAGTCGGTAGAGGCTATGCAAAGAAGCTCGAAGAAAACGGAATGTTTACGATGGGCGATGTTGCCCGATGCTCGGTGAAAAATGAGGACTTGCTTTACAAACTTTTCGGCAAGAACGCAGAACTGCTGATCGACCATGCGTGGGGCTGGGAGCCTTGCACGGTTGAAGCAATCAAAGCCTACAAGCCCAGCACCAACAGCTTAGGCTCAGGACAAGTCCTGCATTGCCCCTATGAGGCTGAAAAGGCAAAGCTCGTCCTCCGTGAGATGGCTGATCTTCTCGTGCTGGACTTGGTGGACAAAGGACTTGTGACAGATCAAATCGTCATCACAGTTGGCTACGATATAGAAAACCTCACCGATCCCGAACGAAGCCGAAAATATCACGGGACAGTTGTAAAAGACCATTACGGACGGCAGATACCAAAACAGGCGCACGGCTCAATCAATCTTGACGGTCACACATCATCTACGAAGAAAATAATGTGTGCTACGGCAGAACTCTTTGATAGGATCGTGGACAAGAATCTTCTTGTGCGTCGGCTGAATATCACAGCAAATCATGTTGTTCCAGAAGCAGACGCGCCAGTGAAAAACGGAGGCTATGAGCAGCTTGATCTCTTCACAGATTTCACTGCCTTAGAAGCACAACGAAAGCGCGAAAAAGCAGAGCTGGATCGGGAAAAGAAAATGCAACAGGCAATGCTCATCATTAAGAAGAAGTATGGAAAGAACGCCATACTCAAAGGCATGAACTTGGAGGAAGGCGCAACCGCAAAGGACCGCAATGAGCAGATTGGTGGGCATAAGGCGTAAGGAGAATAGATATGACACGAGACAAATTCAAACTGATTCACAGTGAGTTGATAATGCAAGTTCAGTGTATTGAGCATGACTTGAAGTTGATTTATGCCGGAATGTGCAAGGGTGATTTTGACAAAAACCTTGATGCTCTTGAAAAAGTAAATCTGGGGTCAATGATAAAAAAAGTAAAGGAATTAGATTATAGCGATGGACACCCCGATCTTACTAAACGGGACTATATGTTGTTGGAGAAAATTCGAGAAATCCGAAATTATTGGTGTCACCAATGCTTTATTGACTATGTTTACATATCCGATGACTACGCGCGTGAACGCAAATTCCAAGAGATTGCTAAACGATTGAGTGAAGACGAAAATCAAACATGGGAGTTACACCAACACTTACAGCAGCTTCGTAATAAAACACTTGAGATATACAACAGGATCTAAAAGAAAGGTGGTGCGGCATGAATTACTCTGAGCAAAAATATGGAGATATTCTTAATATGCCTCACCATGTCTCTGCAACCAGACCGCAGATGCCGATGTCAGATCGTGCAGCTCAGTTTTCTCCGTTCGCAGCTCTCACTGGTTATGATGCTGCTATCAAAGAAACCGGGCGTCTGACCGACACAAAGATTGAGTTGGATGATGAAGAACTCCATAGCCTAAATTTGAAGTTTCAGTTTCTTGTGGAGCACCTTGAAGATGAGCCGGAGGTAGCAGTCACATATTTCAAAGCAGATGAGAGAAAAGCCGGTGGTGCTTATCTTGAAGCAACAGGCATCGTGAAAAAGCTGGATGATTTTGAACGGCTGATTACCATGCAGGACGGCACAAAGATTCCGATGGATGACATTCTGACCATTGAGAGTGATGCGTTCTCATCGCTTGAACAATACTAAAAAGACGCTTTCGAGCGTCTTTTTCTTTTATGCGTGAGACAAAAACGCGGAATTTGTCCGTTGTATTACGAAGGGGTATTTTACGGGGGACTTCCAACTAAGATTACGATTTTAGAGAATAGCAAGCACAGCCGGTGTATATACACACGGCGATTTTGGATTAAGGAAACCCTCCCCTTAATCCCGAAAATGCTTGTTGGGATGTCTCCCAAACCCTCTATCTTTATGAAAGGACAAACCGCTTATGGCAAACAGAACACGACCAAATCAGATACTCTTCTTTGTTTCAGATGACGAGAAACGGATTATCAAAGGAAAGATGAAACAGCTTGGTACAAACAACATGGGAGCGTATCTTCGCAAGATGGCGATTGACGGTTACATCATCAAAGTGGACTACACGCAGCAGAAGAAACTTGCCGCAGCAGTATCTCGCGCAGCGGCAAATATCAATCACATTTGCCGTCGAATCAACTCCACAGGACACTTCTATGAGGACGATGTTGCAGAGCTGAAAGAAAGGCAGGCTGAGATATGGCGATTACTAAAATCAAGCCAATCCGAGGAACTGTGAACAAGGCTCTCGCATACATTCTTGATCCGCAGAAAACAGATGACCAGCTCTATGTCTCTTCCTATGGTTGCGCTGCCAGCGATGCCGCAGCGAAGGAATTTGAGTGGACAAGAAATCTTGCTGCTCAACAAGGAATGCAGATGCCGAAGGTGATCGCCCGACATCTGATCCAATCCTTTGCGGTTGATGAAGTCACGCCGGAACAAGCGCATGAAATCGGTAAGCAGTTTGCCGACGAATGGCTCAAGGGAAAGTACGAGTATGTGATTGCAACGCACATCGACAAGGGGCATTGCCACAATCATATTATCTTTAACGCTGTCAACTATGTTGACTTCCATGCGTACCGAAGCAATAAGAAAACCTATCGTGAGATGCGGCATCTCAGTGATGAGATATGTGCTGAACACGGGCTGTCAGTTATTCCTCCCTCTCAGGGAAAAGGCATGGACTACAAGGAATACACCGAAGCCAAACGCGGTACAAGTTGGAAGCAAAAACTCAAGCAGACCATTGATCGCTGTGTGGTCACAGCAAAGGACTACGATGAGTTTTTGAAGCTGATGCAGGACGCCGGATATGAAATCAAAACCGGCAAATACATCTCCTTCCGTGCCGAAGGGCAAGAGCGTTTCACCCGTGCAAAAACCATCGGAGATAACTACACCGAGGACCGGATCAAGGAACGCATTCAAGGACGCAATGCCCGCAGACGGCAGATGCAGAACGGTAGGAAGAACATCTCTCTCATCAGCGATATTCAAAACAGAATTAAGCAGATCGACAGCAAGGGCTTTGAGCATTCTATGAAGATTAAGATCCTCAAAGAAGCCGCCAGAACGCTAAACTACCTCACTGAGAACGAGCTGCTTCAATATGCCGATCTTGAAAAGAAAGTCGAAGACATTCATAGTTCTTATGAGCGTACCGGCGCTGACTTGAAAGTCGTTGAAGCGCAGCTCCGAAAGGTGCAGCCGCTTATCAAGAATATCTCAACCTATCAAAAGCTCAAGCCGGTCTATGATGCCTACTCAAAGACGAAGAACAAGCAGAGTTTTCGAGCTGCTCACGAGGCAGAGCTTGTCGTTTTTGAAGCAGCAAAGAGTACATTGCTTGCTATGCAAGATGGTGAAAAACTTCCAAGTATGAAGTCTCTGCAAGCCGAGCAGCAACGCCTTTTGGAAGAGCAGCAGCGTCTCTACGACGAACGAGCAAGGCTCAAAAAAGAGGCTAAAGTGATTGATACCATGAAGGCAAATGTCGATGATTTCCTCAGTCCAACGCTTTCACAGGAGCATGAAAAAGCCAAAAGTAGCGAGTTGGAATAACCACCAAAGCCTGAGCCGTATGAATAAATCGGCTCAGGCTTTCTTCTTCGTAATGCGCTCCATGAACTTGAAATATATTTTGAATTTTTGGAGCATCGTATTGAAAATTTGAAGCGTTTGGTGTATAATATAATGAGTCTCACTATAAGCGTTTGAGAGAGGTGCTTTTATGAAGATAAGCTATAAGAAATTATGGGTCATGCTCATCGAAAGAGAGATCCCAAAATCAACTTTACGCAAGGATATAGAGCTGTCTCCTGGCACGATGAGTAAGCTCAATAAGAACGAGGATGTAGCTCTCTCTGTTCTGCTGCGCATTTGCGACTATTTGAATTGTGACATTGGAGATATATGTGAAGCTGTGCGAACGGGCAAGAAGTAGGTCCGAGTTTTCGTGCGGCTATTCTGTTATAGGTAGAGAAAAATACCTCAGCGAAAGGAGCATATATGGATGTCCTTGAGAATGCTGTGACTGAGAAAAATGCCCTCGTTGAAGCGGAGGCGTTTCCCACAGATGATCGAGTCACCTACAAAGACAGCACCTATGAAATTGTTTCTAAGGTTGCATATTTGATTGGTGTTCCGAAACGAATTTTTGATAATGAGCATGAAGCACCCAAAATAGAGATATACGAAAAACTTGATGCAGACAAAACGGCACGGATAATCCGTCATTTGTGTATCATAAGGACAGCGATTGAAAGAAACTTCAAGCATATCAACGAGCGCATGAAGTTTAGTTATCTCTCAATCAGCAGTATGCCGGAATATGTGCCGCAGGATAGCCTTCAACAACTAAATGCGGATGGCATTAGTTTTATAAAGAAGTCCAGCACGAAGCTAAGTCAGCATATCGTTGAGATAAACAAGCTGATTTCTGATCGGATCAATAATTGCAAGAAGCTATTTCCTCTTTGGCTGAATTGGCTGTATGTAAAAAACCTCTTCCTCATGCCAGATGGCTTGAAAGAGGAAGGGACAAAAGCAGCAGCAGATATTTATTACGCTCACTTGCTCTTTTATCCTTACCAGATGTATATAAACTGGGAACCGGAGGATGTCGGTAATCTGCTCTATAACGATAAAAAATTCGTGACGCTGCTTTATCAAATGAACGGTGACTACTTTACAGAGTACAGTAAAGTTTCTGATGCTGGAAGTTACATTAAAGGAAGCATCTACGAGTTTATTGGTAGCAGCGAAAAGGTTGTCGTAGTGGTAGATTGTGAAAACTCTGATCCGTACAAGCTCTGCGCTACGCTCAAGAATCTTGACTATCAGTACACACAGAAGATAGCATCCATCATCCTGTTTGATGATGTGCATAGTGCATCTGCTTGGCGTATTCTGGATAGTTTTACCCACATCCCGGTCGAACACATGATGACCGAACGGGTAAAGCAGAACAAGTCTCTGGTCGATGTGATGCTGATTGCCCGAACTTGTCAGGAGCATTACAAAAACAATGTGGATTCCTTTATTTTGGTGTCCAGCGACTCCGACTATTGGGGACTGATTTCTTCTTTACCGGAGGCTCGGTTCCTTGTCATGATAGAGCGCGAAAACTGCGGACCGGATTTGAAGAATGCACTTGTCAATGCCGGTATATTCTATTGCTACATTGATGACTTCTACTCCGGCAATGCAGAGGATATTAAGATCGGCGCACTGTTCAAAGAGATGTATCATTACATAGATCAGGCGGTGCGGCTGAATATCTACGAGATGTTCACAGAGGCGTTAAGAGCGACTCGAATTGAAATGAGTTCTTCGGAACAGAAACAGTTTGTGGACAAGTATTTGAAAACGATGCAAATGTCCATTGCGGATAATGGCGATGTGACATTGGAAATAAGACGAAAATGAGTCCGATATATCGGACAGTAGCCGTGATAGAATAAAATGAGGATCGGTTGGCAACCAAAAATGATCCTCAAGTATTGGAGATGAAGATATGGCATACCAGAGCGAAGCGGCTCTTGAGCAGCAATTCATAGAGCAGCTAAACAAGCAGGAATACAGCACAGTCGATATTCCTGATTATGACGCATTGGTGGAGAACTTCAAAGTTCAGTTTGAAGCCTTCAATGCGCCCAAACTTGATACGCCTATCACCGATAAAGAGTGGGAGCGTATCTTTAACCTCATGCTTGGAAAGTCCGTGTTCCAGAGCGCAAAAATTCTGAGAGACAAGTTTGTCCTTGAGCGTGAGGACGGGACGAAGGTTTACCTTTCCTTCTTCGATCAGGATCACACCAAGAATATCTTCCAAGTCACACATCAGACAACGGTTGTAGGCAAGTATGTCAACCGCTATGATGTAACGATTCTTGTGAATGGCTTGCCGTTGATTCAGGTCGAGTTAAAGCGCAGGGGGATTGACATTCGAGAGGCGGTCAATCAAGTCATGCGCTATAAGAAGCACTCCTATAACGGGCTATATCACTTCATTCAGCTTTTCATTGTCTCCAACGGCGTTGATACCAAATACTTTGCCAACTCCGACAGGGACTTGATGTATAGCCTTGCCTTCTTCTGGACGGATTTCAACAACATCCGTATTACCAACCTGAAGGACTTCTCAATCTCTTTTTTGGCAAGGGATCACATCATCAAGATGTTGACACGCTATACCATTTTGAACGATACGGATAAGATTCTGATGGTTATGCGCCCCTATCAGGTGTATGCCGTAGAAGCCCTTATAAGACAGGCTACGCTCACAAATCGCAATGCTTATATCTGGCATACCACCGGCGCAGGAAAGACGCTGACATCCTTTAAGACTGCTCAGATTCTCGCAGCCAATCCGAATATCAAGAAGGTTATCTTCCTTGTTGACCGTAAGGACTTGGACTCTCAGACCACCGAAGAGTTTAACAAGTTTGAGGCTGGCTCTGTTGATGTCACAGATCGCACAGACATTCTTGTGCGGCAAATGAAGGATAAGAACCGGCAGCTCATTGTCACAACGATGCAGAAGATGGCAAATGCCGTTAAGCGTCCTCAATACGAAAAGGTAATGGACGCATACCGTGACGAAAAGGTTGTCTTCATCATTGACGAATGCCACCGCAGCCAGTTCGGAGATATGCACAAGGATATTGTTCGGCATTTCAAGAAAGCGCAGTTCTTTGGCTTTACCGGTACGCCCCGTTTTGAAGTGAACGGAAAGACGGAGGGCAAGATCACGCAGACCACCGAAATGCTGTTTGGGGAATGTTTGCATAACTATCTGATCAAGGATGCTATCTTCGATAACAATGTCCTCGGTTTCCATATTGAGTACATAAAGACGATGGAAGGCGATTTTGACTGGGACGATCCGACATTGGCTGACGCGATTGATGTTGGCGAACTCTATATGTCGGATGAGAGAATGTCCCTCATTGCAAACCACATCGTCCAGAACCACAAAGCTAAAACGAGAAATGGTCAGTACACGGCTATCTTTGCTGTTTCCTCTATTGAAGCTCTTGTCAAATACTACGACATCTTCAAGAAGATCAAACACGATCTGAACATCAGCGGTATCTTCTCCTATGGACAGAACGAAGATGCCGAGGGCAAGGACGAGCATAGCCGGGATGCCTTGGAGCGTATCATCAAGGATTATAATGAGATGTACGGCACGAATTTCTCTACCGACACCTTCTCTGCGTATCACAAGGATATTTCAGATCGTGTCAAAGGCAAGAAAACGAAGTCTCTGGACATTCTCATTGTCGTAAATATGTTCCTGACCGGCTTTGACAGCAAGCAGCTCTCCGTGCTGTATGTGGACAAGGATTTGAAGTATCATGATCTGCTGCAAGCCTATTCTCGCACGAACCGTGTCGAGAAAGAAACCAAACCGTTTGGTATCATCATTTGCTACCGCAACCTAAAGAAACGGACAGATGATGCGCTGACGCTCTTCTCCAAGAGCCAGGACACCTCCGGCATTGTCGTTCCGGGCTATCAGTATTTTGTTGAGAAGTTCAATGAAATGGTTATGAAGCTCAAGGAAGTGGCACTCTACCCTGAGTCCGTCGATACCATGCAGAGCGAGGATGACCAAAAGAAATTTGTCATCACTTTCCGTGAGCTGACAAAATACCTCCAATCTTTGCAGACATTCATTGAGTTCAGCTTTGATCAGGATGCGCTCATCATGTCCGAGCAGGAGTATCAGGACTACAAGAGCAAGTATCTGATGCTTTACTCCCGGCAAAAAACTGATCGAGAAGTCGTATCTGTCCTGAATGATGTGGACTTCTGCATTGAGATCATGGAGAGTGACCGTATCAATGTTGCCTATATCATGAACTTGATACGCAACATCCACTTTGATGACAAGAAGCAGAAGGACTACGACATCAAGCACATCAAGGAAGAATTGAGCAGGACGGATAATCCGCAGTTGCTTCGCAAGGTTGAAATTCTTCAAGCGTTCTTGGATCGTGTCGTTGTTGGTCTTGAAAGTGCGGATGAGATTGACGCTGCATACAACGACTTTGAAAATGAAGCGAAACGAGAAGAGATCGTTGCTTTCGCAAAGACTGAGGATATTGATTCTTCCATGCTTACGGACATCATCTCTGAGTATGAGTTCTCCGGCACAATGGATGCAGGAAACATCCGTGACCGTATTGAGAAGCCCATGCCGCTGCTCAAGAAGAGGTCTTTGGTCAACCGGATCGTCGAATTTATCCGGCAGCACACCGAGAAATACCAATAAGGAGAGAGAACAATGGATAATTCTATTCAGGCTCACCAGAAAGAGCTTTGCAACAAACTATGGGCGATGGCAAATGCCCTGAGAGGTAACATGGAGGCATACGAGTTCAAGAACTATATCTTGGGCATGATCTTCTATTACTATCTTTCCGACAAGACCGAGAAGTACATGGTTAATCTTCTCAAAGACGATAATATCAGCTACAAGGATGCTTGGAATGACGATGAATACAAGGCTGCCATCGCAGAAGAGGCTCTGCGTGACCTCGGTTACATCATCGAACCGGAGTATTTGTTCCGCAAGATGGTCAAGATGGTTGAGAACCGTTCCTTTGACATTGAGTTCTTGCAGAAAGCAATCAACGCTCTGATGGAATCCACTATCGGCAACGATTCGCAGGAAGACTTTGACGGATTGTTCTCCGATATGCAGCTCGATTCTACGAAGCTGGGGCATACCGTTAAAGACAGAAGTGCTGTCATGGCGAAAATCATTGCTTCGCTGGACGAGATCAATTTCAGCGTGGATGACACGAAGATTGATGTGTTAGGCAATGCCTACGAGTACCTGATCGGTCAGTTCGCTGCCACAGCCGGTAAGAAAGCCGGTGAGTTCTATACGCCTTCGGGTCCTGCCGAGCTGCTGTGCCGCCTTGCTTGTCTTGGCTTGACCGATGTTAAGGACGCAGCCGATCCGACTTGCGGTTCCGGCTCTCTGCTGCTTCGCCTCAAGAACTATGCAAATGTGCGTAACTACTACGGTCAGGAATTGACCTCGACTACCTATAACCTTGCCCGAATGAACATGATCCTTCGCGGCATCCCGTATCGTAACTTCAATATCTACAATGGCGATACGCTTGAGCATGACTACTTCGGAGACATGAAGTTCCGTGTTCAGGTTGCAAATCCTCCTTATTCTGCAAATTGGTCTGCTGATATGCACTTCATGGAGGACGAGCGTTTCAATGAATACGGCAAACTTGCGCCTAAGAGCAAGGCTGACTTTGCTTTTGTGCAGCACATGGTTTACCACATGGACGAAGACGGACGAGCTGTTGTCCTGCTGCCTCACGGCGTTCTGTTCCGGGGCGCAGCCGAAGAAGTGATCCGTAAGCACCTGATCCAAAAGCTGAATGTGCTGGACGCTGTTATCGGTCTTCCTGCAAACCTTTTCTTTGGCACGGGCATTCCGGTATGTGTTCTTGTCCTCAAGAGGGAGCGCAACGGCAACTCTGATAACATCCTCTTCATTGATGCGTCCAACGACTTTGAAGCCGGAAAGAATCAGAATATCCTCCGCGAGTGCGACATTGATAAGATCGTCGAAACCTACGAGCATCGTGTGGATGTCGATAAGTACGCCCATGTTGCCACTATGCAGGAGATTGAAGAGAACGGATTCAATCTGAACATTCCTCGCTATGTTGATACCTTTGAGCCGGAAGAGGAAATCGACCTCAATGCTGTTGCAGCAGAAATCCGCAATATTCAGGCTGAAATCAAAGGCATCGACGCACAACTGAAACCGTTTTTCGATGAGCTGGGACTTGATTTCCCCTTTGATGTGGAGGGCAAATAATTATGGCAAATGTATCCTCAAGTAACGGTCTTGAGAAGCGTCCGAAACTCCGGTTTCCGGGCTTCGATGAGCCGTGGAAGGCTGAGAAACTTTCAGATTTTGCAGAGCGTGTCACGCGGAAGAATACCAATAACGAAACGAGTCTGCCACTCACAATTTCGTCCAAAGACGGGCTTGTGGATCAGATCAGCTACTTCAATAAGACCGTAGCCAGCAAAGACATGAGTGGCTACTATCTCTTGAAGAATGGTGAATATGCCTACAACAAGAGTTATTCAGTCGGGTACGATTTTGGCTCCGTCAAGCGTCTTGACCGCTATGATATGGGCGCGCTTTCAACACTCTACATCTGCTTTGCACTCAAGAAACACGATTCTGATTTTATAAAAGCCTACTTCGATTCGCTCAAATGGTATCGTGAGATTTACATGATCTCTGCCGAAGGAGCGAGAAATCACGGGCTTTTGAATGTGCCAACTGATGAGTTCTTTGACACAAAGCATTACATTCCGCAGGATTTAGCGGAGCAGAGAAAAATCGCAGACTTCATGATTGCGTTAGAGCGTCGAATTGAGGCACAGCAGTCTCTCGTGGACAGTCTCAAGAAGTATAAAAGAGGACTCGTATTTCACATTTTCCGAGGCAACAATCCGTTTGGATTTGAGATGAAAGTCACCCCGATGAACGATCTATTGCATGAATATCGTAATAGAGATACAGTAAATCTTCGGGTCTGTTCCGTTGCGGTAAACAAAGGTGTAGTAGACCAAGTGGAACATTTAGGGCGTAGCTTTGCCGCTGCGGACACATCAAATTATGGACGAGTAAAACCGGGCGATGTCGTATATACAAAAAGTCCAACAGGTTGTTTTCCATATGGTATCGTGAAACAGAATTGGATGGATGAAGAAGTAGCTGTATCTCCTTTGTATGGAGTATATACACCAGTTTCAAAAGATGCTGGGTATTTGCTACACACTTATTTTGAACAGAGTCAAAATGCGAACAACTACATAAGAACTTTGGCACAAAAAGGAGCAAAGAACACAATCAACATAACCACATCCCATTTTCTTGATAAAAGCATCATATTTCCGAGTAACGAAGACTGTGTATCACATCTGGCAAAGATGTTTGCTGTAATTTCTGCCGAAATATCTCTTGCAGAGAAAGAGCTTGAGCTTCTGCTGCGTCAAAGGAAGACCTTATTGCAGCAGCTATTTATATAAATAGCTGCTGCGTAAAACCGTCTTTCAACTTGATCAGCATATTATACTCGTCCTGTGCAGCGGACAGGCGGTTTTCTATTGCATTCAAAATTTCAGCGATTTGACTTTGTTTGCTGGAAGCTGGCAAATAAACAGGAATCCCCATGAGAAGATCATCGGTCATTGACACTCTATCATGGCGAACCCCTTGAGAACCGTTATCGTAGATATAACGATACCATGCATCGCTTTTGAAATACCATGCCAAGTATGCAGGATTGATGTCTTCTTGCAATACAAGGCAAGTATATAGCGGAGAAATAATACCTTTCTCCTTGAGATTGTATCTGTTAAACGGACCACACGGAGCGGTATTTGATTTTCTTGGGTTATAGACAAAATCTCCCTCTTCGATCACATAGTAGTTTGATGTATTTCCATCAACGGCTATGTCTTTGTCGAAAAAATCTCTTTGAGGAATCAACCCGTATTCCGCAGAGTTTGTGATGACATTTTTGATGTCTCCATTACTATTTCGACGGGAAACTTTTTTGAAAATCTCTCCGAGCCTGACGATAGCCCAATCTTCATGCGAAGAACGGCGAAAGATCGACTGCATGACACCTCTTTTATACTTCTGATCAAGCAGACAGAAAAAGCTATATGACAAACGAAATCCCTTGCAATAGCGGAAAATCTCTGCTATTACAAGGGATTTTACTTTGAGTTCATACGGAGATCAGCCCGAAAAATAAACCTCAAGTAACGGTCTCGACAAGCGTCCGAAACTTCGGTTTCCGGGCTTTGATGAGTCGTGGAAAGCAACTCCGTTTGGGGAGCTTGTTCATGAATTTAGTGATCGCACAAAAGAAGAAGATGAAGACACACTTCTCTCGGCTGCCATTGAGGGAATGTTTCTGAACACAGAACTCTTCGGACACCAGCGCGGTGCAAGCAATAAAGGTTATAAGAAAATTAAATACGGGACAATGGTGCTATCGACGCAAAACCTTCATTTAGGCAATGCAAATGTCAATCAACGGTTTGAACATGGAATGGTATCTCCTGCGTACAAAACCTATGAAATAACCGGCTGCTCTGTTGATCTCATGGCACAATGGATAAAATCTGAGGCTGCAAAGCGTTTCTTCTACAATGCAACCACAGTAGGTGCGAGTGTATGTAGAAGAAATGTTGAGTGGGACACATTATATGAACAGCCTCTTTATCTTCCGAGCATAGCCGAGCAAGATAAGCTGGCAAAGTTTCTAACTCTGATTAGCGATAGGATCACCAAGCAGCAGCAATATGTATCATCCCTTAAGAAGTATAAAAGAGGATTGCTTCGTTCATATTTTATGACTGATGAGTGGAATACTCATAGCAAATGGGATAAGTGTAAATTAGGTCCGTGCTGCTCCAAAATAGGTAGCGGCAAAACACCACGAGGCGGCTCATCAGTATATGTCGATCACGGAGTAACGTTTCTCCGCAGCCAAAATGTACTATGGGGTACTCTTGATCTAAACGATGTATCTTATATTGACGAAGAAACAAATAATACAATGCTTTCATCGGAAGTCCGTTGCGGCGATGTTCTGTTGAATATAACCGGTGCGTCAATAGGTCGAAGCTGTATTTACTCGCTTGATGAACGCGCAAATGTCAATCAGCATGTGTGCATATTGCGTCTTTCGCAAGAAGGTAAAGAAAGATTGCTCCCTGAGTTCCTTTTGCAGCAGATTTTGTCGGATCGTATTCAACAACAAGTTATGGACTGTCAGAACGGAGGCAGTCGTGAAGGTCTAAACTTCCAGCAAATATCAGATTTTAATATAGTTATCCCGGATATGAGAGAGCAGCGAAAGATCTGTGGAATGCTGAATGCTTTTGATCAAAGAGTGTCTTGTGAAGAAACTGCTTTGCATACGCTGCTTGATCTTCGTGCCGCGCTGATGCAACAGCTTTTCATATAAAAAGCTGTTGCATCAAGCCAGAGCGAAGCACAGTGAGTCTCTCCAACAATTCGATTGAACTATTGATATGCTGCTCAAATATGTCGAGGAATCCAACAACCGCTAACTGTGAGCGCTCATCGGGAATATCAAAAACAAGATTTTTAATTATCTCTGCTGATAGATTTCCTTGCCCGCCTTGGAGAAAGGTAGTCCAAATCTCGTCCTTGCTGTCCTCAAGAAGGTATTTCAGGAAAACTCTGTTTATCCATGTCGGGCGAATACATAAAATTGCTTGATTTATTGCGCCCTCTATCTTTGAAATATCGACTTCGCCGCTTGTTGCACCGTATAATGCAACAATTAGATCACCTTTGGAAACCATCTTTGCAGACGAATATTTCAAGCCATCATCGGACAAAAAGAGTTCTGTTTTCTCCCCGTGTATCTCTCCGGAACGAATAAATGGAATGTTGCCACCATAAAAGCTGCTGTCCGTTGATTTCGGTGTGCCTCCTGAAAAGAAGGTACACTCGTCCCCCAAGCGAATTGACTTCCACTTGGTTGCCTCAGAAAAAAGAATAGCCTTCTCTCTGAAAATGGCTCTCATGACACCTCTTTTATACTTCTTGATGTTATCTACGAGAGACTGCTGCGCTTCGATACGACGATCCAACGCGATGATAAAATCGGCAATCTTTCTTTGCTCATCAGTGTTTTCAGGCAGGTAGTGTTTCGTTTCAAAGAACTCATCGGCAGGAACATTCAAAAGACCATGATTTCTTGCTCCTTCGGCAGAAATCATATATATTTTCCGATACCATTTCAGGGAATCAAAATATGCCTTGATGAAGTCGCTATCATGTTTTTTGAGGGCAAAGCAGATATAAAGCGTCGATAATGCTCCCATCGAATAGCGATCCAGACGCTTGATAGAGCCGAAGTCATAACCTACGGAATAACTCTTGTTGTAGGCAAACTCCCCGTTTTTGAGCAGATAGTAGCCGCTCATATCTTTGCTGGCAACCGTCTTATTGAAGTAGCTCACCTGATCAACAAGACCGTCTTTTGACGAAATCGTTAAGGGGAGATTAGTTTCATTTTTGCTGTTCTTTCGTGTCACGCGGTCTGCAAAGTCAGATAGCTTCTCGGCTTTCCACGGTTCATCAAAGCCCGGAAACCGGAGTTTCGGCCGCTTTTCGAGACCGTTACTTGAGGATGATAAAGCCTATTTCATTCCTCCACCTGATAATGTTCGTGGAGGTGGTCAATATGACTAACAATACACAATTCAAGACGCTT
>OJOO01000752.1_pt1 | contig 15071 bp, 9 predicted proteins | sample 1598171 | NCBI WGS metagenome assembly OJOO01 (sample SAMN01915208, study PRJEB22387) | human gut metagenome | isolation source: stool | host: Homo sapiens | place: USA
TCAAGGGTTTTTCCGCATGGTCGGCAGGCAGGTGGATAAAGTTATCCTGTTCCCCCAAAAACAGGGTTCTAAATGCGGGAAAATGGACAAAAAAGAACGCCGGGGCAAAGACACCTTTTCAGTTCTTTGTCCCGGCTGAATTATTTTGTGTAGTGAAGATACATAGAAAAACAGTTCGACATAGAATCTTATTTTGGACAATGCTATAATCAAATAAGCTTCTTGTTACAATTTTCCTGCAAAAAGAAAATTTAATATTGACTCTCTCGTGGCGTAAGGGTTTACGCTTAAAGCGAAAGGAGGATACATGAAAACAGTAAAAGATGTGTCGGATATAACCGGAATAAGCATACGGACACTTAGATATTACGATGAAATAGGCTTATTGAAACCGACAAAACTAACTGAATCCGGTTATAGGCTTTATAATAATAAAGCACTGGAACAATTACAAGAAATTATGTTCTTTAGAGAGTTGGAAATTCCGTTGATGGACATAAAAAAAATCATGGAGAATCCAAATTATGATAAAGAACAGGTTTTATTAGCTCAAAAGAGTTTTCTGGAAAGAAAACGCAACCGACTAAACGGAATTATTGAGCTGATAACAGATGTCATGAAAGGAGTTAATACCATGAGCTTTGAAGCATTTAACAATGACGATATTCAAAAAATGTTAGACCACACTTTAGCAACTATGTCTAAAGAGGTACTTGATGAGCAAGTAGCTAAATATGGAAGTAAAGAAAAATACAGAGAATATTTAGCAAGCGGATTTGCAAATGAACAGGCAATGGCAGATTTGGTTAAATGGTATGGAAGCAAAGAAAAAGCAATGGAAGCGATTTTGAAGCCTACTGGAAAGGCTGATAATTTCAAGCCTGAACAGGATGAAAACGATAAAATTTATAAGCAGTTCATGTCTGCAAAAAAGGAAAACAATGACCAGTTAGCAAAAGAAGCCGTTGTCATGCTTGCTGAAAATTACAAAAAGCAGTTTCATTTGGATAACGCAAGAAACATTCTTCTCGATTTGGCAAAAGAATATCTGGCACATGAAAAATTAGCAGAAGCAACTGATAAACAGTATGGCGTAGGTTGTGCTGAATACATCGGAAATGCAATTCAAATGTATTATGGAGTTTGACTTTTGGCAGAGATTATATAAAAATGCCGGACGCAGAGGCTTTGGCAGCCTCCGCGCCCGGCGTTTTGCTTATTCGTCTGTGAAGTGGAACCGCTGCGCCGCAAAGTCGGCGTCGCTTATGGCGTCCAGCTTATCGGCGGTCTGGCAGGCCAGCGCCGCCATTTCCTTGTCCATGTCCGGCAAAGCTGCCCGGAGATTTGCCGCCGTCCTGCGGCGGTCGGCGTTGTGGTACAGACAGATCAGGTTTTCTTCTTCCACGGTGAAATACATTCCTCATACCTCCATTTCTTTTGATTTTTCCCGCGCCGGGGGCTTCTTTTTCTGCTCCTCCTTGGCGGCGGCAAGCTGCGCCCGGATGGACGGCTTCTTTTGTTTCTGCGTTGTCTTTTGGGTCTGCTTGGGCTTTTTGGCCTCCGCCTTGGTTGCCTCGGCCACATCCAAAAGGGAAATCTGTTCCCCGGCTTTTGCCCTTGCTTCCAGTTCCTCCATAGACGGGGCGTTGTTCATCATACCGTCGATCATGTTGTAGTTCTGCTCGGTGGACATTTCCGCCGTCTTGATATGGCTTTCTGGCTGGGCGGGGATGGCAAAGGCTCTTGTGCCGTTTGCCATAATAAGATACCTGCCGTCCTCCGACTGGTGGTGGAATCCATACCCGGCGGCCTCCATCTGTTCCCGGCTCCTGTCGGTCAGATAGAAACGGCCTCTCGGCGTCTGGATTTGTTCGCCGGTCATGCACTCGTCCGGCGTGAGCTGCTTTTCCGGCTGGGCGAAAAACTCCGGCACCTGCCGGTAGTCGGCCCCCTCGTCCACATAGTAGGCGGTCTGTTTTCCATCCTGCCGGAACACCACAATATCCCCCATCGAGAGGGAATGTCCCTTGTAATCGGCGGGATGTTCCATGTTGAAGCGGCGGTAAATCTCGTCCAGTGTGATGTCCTTGTCCAGCGGCGCGGAGTAGATAAGCTGGTAATTCTTCCTGTCCACCGAAAGCCCATCCGCCTGCAATTCCTCATAGGAACGATAGCGGAAGTCGCGCCCCTCCGGGCCGGGCGGCACTTGGTAGATGGAAAAGTTGGGCTGCGCCGGGGCCTCATAGTCAGAGGCAACATATTCCTCCACCGTCAGCCCGGCAGCGGCGGCCTCCTGTTCCAGCTCTGCCTCGATCTGTTTTTTGTAGTCCTGCAAGCTCTGGTCGAAGTCGGCAAGCTGCGGCGGCTCCGGCAAGTGGTACTGGCCCTGATTGAGAAGCGGGCGGCACTCTTTTACATAGTCCAAAACCGCGTTGAAATAAGCGGTCTGTTCCGGCGTCAGGGTTTCCCCGGATCGCAGGGGACGCCGGGCCTCCTGCTCCATAGTGGCCAGATTGCAATGCAGCTCCATATATGGGACGAACTCATGCAGCAGCATATCCCGCTGGGCCTTGTCCGCCTCCCATGCCTCCGGCCCCTCATGGTGCAGCACATGGTTTTTCCAGCTTTCATCCTGTGCGTAGTATTCGTGATAGCCCCGGATATGCTGGATCAGGGAACCGTCCCCGTCGCCAAAGTCCTGCCGTCCCTCGTAGCTGTCCGGCTGGCCCTGCATGGTAAAATCAATGCGGAACTTGGTCTTGTCGTACCAATGGCCCGTATAGCCCGGCTGCTCCCGTTCATGGCGTCTGGCGCTGTCCAGCTCCTTAAAAACGGCCTCGGCTTCATGCAGCGGCATTTGCTGGCCGTCTTTCAGATGGGGGCTTTCACTCCAAAGGATCGTGACAACTGGCTCCGCTGCCGGATTCTGGGCGATCTGCCGCTTGGCGTTTGCAACGGCAATCTCACTTTCGATCTCGCTTTTCACAAAGGAATCCATCTGGCCCTTTTGCAGCTCATAGCCCTGTTCACACAGGCGGTTGATAAGCCCGATTACCTTGTCGTTATCGCCCACGGCCTCGGCATAGGCCACGATCAACTGCCGTTCCTCGCTGCCCAAACGCGGGGCGTTTTTCTCTGCCAGTTCAATCAGAGCGGCAGCCCGGTCAGCCGGGGACGCCTCCGGCATGAACGGCTTTCCATTCAAAAGGCCGTCGATCCCATTCCACGCCTGCGGCTGGGGAATGGCGTTGGCCTGTTCGGTTGCTTCCAGAAAATCATCCAGCCCGTCGCCGGTCAGGGGTTCTATTGTCCCAGCCGGTCGCTCATGGATGGCAAGGATTTCTTTTCCGGCTTCCGCAAGGGACAGGTCGGGATTGTCAAGCTGGCCTCCGTCCAGTTCTTTGTAGTCGGGACCGTACAGCGTGTAATCGTAGCCGGTTTCTGATGTCTGGATATACAGATATTCGCCGCTTTCCAGACGGTAGGCGGCCTCCTGCGGGGCTTTGGCCTGTTCCAGCGTTCCATCCCCGGCAATGGTAAAGCCCTGCGCCTGCGCCGCCTCCTTGGTTCCCTGCGACACTTCGCCGGTGGATTTCAAATCCGCGTCAATGAGGGTTTGCAGCATGGCTTTTACGCTGGCGGTCATTTCCTGCTGTTGCTCCGGGGGCAGCTTGGAAAATACGCTGTCCGGGTCTGGCTGCTCGGCGGCCCGTTCCAGCGGCGCGGCCTGCGGCTGCTCCTGCTGGGCCTGCCGTTCTTTCTGAAGCTGGGCAAGGTGGCCGTCAATGGTGGTAATCAGTTCATGGGCGGTGGCCCGGATGGTTTCAAGGGAGGCTTTCAGCTCTTTCAAGTCCTTGCCGGAACTCCAACCGGCCACATAGCCAAAGGAATAATCGGAGGTGTCCAGCCCGTAGTGCTGGCAGACGGCATAGGCCACGCTTTCGGCCTGCACTTCGCGGGTGCGGCTGTCGGGACGGTCGGCCTGCTCAATGGCCGGGGCTTCCGGGTCGATGGCGTGGAGCTTGGAATGGGCGATCTCGTGGATAGCCGTCTTTAGGGTCTGTAATTCGCTCATGCCCTCCTGAATGGCGATCCGCTTTTCCGTCAGGTGGTAGTAGCCGTGGGAACCGCTCGGAATGTCCTCAAAACCAATGGGAACCGGGGAGGTCTGTTCCAGCGCCTTAAAGAATTCCCCGTAGCGTTCCACGCTGCCGGTCAGTTCTTCCACGCCGATAGAGGGCAGCGGTTCTCCCTCGGTCTGGCTCACATCAAAGACGGAAACGATCTTAAAGGCCGGAACCTGTATTTCCTGTACTTCGGTAACAGGCTTTCCGTCTTTTCCCATCACCGGCCTGCCCTGTGCGTCCAGCTTTTGCACTTCCTTTTTTGCCTTGAACGGGGCCGGGGCCAGTATCTTGATGGCCTTTTCGCCTTTCTTCACATTGCGGTGAAAATCGTCCCGCCACTTGTTGTAGCCTGCCACAAGCTGTCCGCCCTGCATGGCGATCAAGAGGGTATTGTTGAAGCTGTAACTGTGGAACTTGGACATGGTGGTGAGATAGGCTTTGTAGCGTTCACTCTCGAAAAGCTCCTGTATGCCGGTTTCCAGCCGGTCGGTGATCTCTTTCATGCGCTCGGCGCTGTTCTGGCCGTTTAAGAGAATGGGGGTGACAGGCTGCGGGGCCTTTGCGGGGGTTGCCGCCTCCGGCTGCACCTTGCTTTCCTCCCGCAGAATTTCCGGCGCAGGATAGGCCATCACCCGGTATTCCTCCGGCACTGGCTGACCCTCATGGACGCGCTGCCATTCGTCGCTGGTTCGCAGGATATAGCCGTAATCGGTAAAGGTTCCCTGTTCCTCGTTGGCGATAAAACTTCCCAGCCGGTCGGTGTCAATGGCCGGTTTCCACGGGTCGGGAACGACAAACAGCCCGGAATCATTCAGATAATATTCCCCCAGACTGCGGTTGTCCTTGGCGTTGATTAAGACAAAACAATCGGTGTTTTCAGCGTAGTCCAAAAGCTGCCCGATGGTCTGCATTTTCGCCGGGGACTGCATGACGGCGTTCAGCTCCGCAAGCTCCACGGCGTCCAGCTTTTGAAGCTGGGCAGCAAGGAAGTTCAGTTCGTCCACGCTGGCTGTCTTGATTAAGTCCTCCGGCAGTTCCAGCGGTTTTCCCTCCGGGGCGGAAAAGTCGCCAATGAACAAGTCCTGCTGGTTGTCGGCGGTGATATGGATTTCCTTTAAGGTTTCCTGTACCTGTTCGGCGGAAGTCGGCAGGGAAAGCCAGTACCCATGCGGCCCGCCGGTCTGCGCCTCGGCGCGGTTATCAAGAAAAATGGAAAATACTTCGTTCACGGGTTCCCTCCTTTCCGGGGTGGCTGTGGTCTGTTGCGGCTGTGCGGCTTCCTCCTGTGTGGGAAGTGCTGCGGCTTTTGCCGGTTCCTCCCCCTCGATGGTATAGCCGGGGAGCAGGCAGCCATTGACCTTAAAACAGTCGGCGTATTCCTTGGGGATGGCCGGGGAAATTTCGGTAAAGTAATGGTCGTGGGCTTTGATCCGGCCATTCAGGTACTTGTCCAGTTCTTCCCGGCTGGAAAAGACTTTCCGTTCCTGTCCGGCGATCTTTTCCATCGGGTTTCCGTGGGGTGCGTTGGTATAAAGACCCCAGCGGAGCGTCCACGAGTAGGGGACGGATTTTTGGGCGGCGCTGTCATACCGGGTGTTCTCGGAAATGGAGTAATCCATCTGGTAAACCATGTTGCTGCGGATATGGCGGTATTCGTCCGGGGCCTCCCACTGGTTTGCGGTGTGGGTGACGGGAAGCGTCCGGGCATATTCAAGGGCTTTGTCCAGAAACAGGGTTCTTCCGGCCTGTTCCTCCCATGCGGCGGCCTGTTCTTTCAGGCGGTCAAACACTTCCTGTTCTGCGGCGGCGCTTTCCGCCCGCAGGGAAAGAAGCTCCGCAAGGGGCAGCTTTACCATTTCGGAAAGATCGGCCTTGCCGCTTTCAAAGTAAATCCGACGCTCGATCCGCATAGTGCTGGCCGGTTCTAAATCGTCGTGGTCGTAGGAGCTGTAAGACATTTTGGGTTCACATCCTTTCTATGGCGGTGATCTGATACAAGGGGTTTGGGGCTTCCCCAAAGAGAAAATCCCCGGCCCGGCAGGTGCGCCGGGTCAGGGATTTTGCCGGGAGTGTGGCTACACTCCCTATGCTTGCTGTTTTTAGTTCTTGCCCCTCTGTTCCACGCGGTAGTTTACATACTTGCCGCCGGTATCGGCCAAAAGCACCGTCCCGTCATAGGTTTTGCCGGTTTTCATGGAGCGCAGGCCCTTTACCTTTGCCTTTCCGTCTTTAAGGAGCGCGGCGGCGATTTTCGGGGTGAACGCCTTGCCCCGTTCCTCAAAAAATCGGTCATTCTTCCACATGACAAACTGGCAGCTTCGGTTTCCGCAGTAGTAGTTCTTTTTGCCCTCGTAGACGCTTTCCCCGCAGCGCGGACATTTGCCGATAACCACACGCTCGGCTTGAAACAACTTCTGCGCGTCCTCGCTGATCTGAGAGTAGTTTGCGATCAGGCCCCTTGTCATTTCTGCAATGCCAGCCATGAAGCCCTCCGGGTCGGCCTGCCCCTTGGCAATGGCCGTCAGCTCCGTTTCCCACTGTGCCGTAAGCTGGGGAGAGGTCAGCACCTCCGGCAGCACGCAGGCAAGGTTGTGGCCGTCCTTGGTGGGAAGTAGCTGTTTGCCCCTGCGCTCCACAAAGCCCATCTGCACCAGCTTTTCTAAGATGGAGGCGCGGGTGGCCGGGGTTCCCAAACCTTGGCGCTCGGCGTCCTCCGGCAGATCGTCCGCACCGGCGCGCTCCATAGCGGAAAGGAGGGTATCTTCTGTGTAGGATTTTGGCGGTGCGGTGAAATGCTCGGTGACTGTGGCAGTTACCTTGTCAAAGGTCTGTCCCTCGGTGATCTCCAGCAGTTCCCGCGCAAGCTCCGGGGCGGTGTCGTCGGCGTCTGTTTTGAACGACGCCTTAAATCGGCGGTCAAGCTCTTTCCAGCCGGGGGTCAGGATGGTCTTTCCCTTGGCGGTAAAGGTTTTCCCGGCACAGGTGAATGTGGCGGTGACAGCCTCGTACACATGGGGCGCGGCCACGGCGCACAGCAGCTTGCAGCACACAAGGGACAGCAGTTTCTTTTCGCCCTCGGTCAGCCCGTCAAAGCCTTTCTGCACAAATTCCATTGTCGGGACAATGGCGTGGTGGTCGCTCACCTTTTTGCTGTTCAGCACCCGGCCAAACTGCGGGGACAGGTCAAGCCCCGCCGCAAAGGGAAGCAGCGGCCACAGGCCGGACACAAGGCTTTCCGCCGTTGGCAGCATATCATCGGTCAAATACTGGCTGTCGGTGCGGGGATAGGTCAGCAGCTTCTTTTCGTAAAGCTGTTGGGCATAGTCAAGGGTCTGCTTGGCGGTAAATCCAAACAGCCGGTTTGCCTCCCGCTGCAAGGTGGTGAGGTCATAGAGGCGGGGCGGCTGCTCCGTCTTTTTCTCCCGTGTTACCGACACACAAACGGCCTGCGCCGTTTCACAGGCGGCTTTCAGGGTCTTGGCGTCGTCTGCGTTTCCCATGCGTTCACTGGCCGCCTCCATGCCGCCCGCCGCGATCTGAACAATGTGGTATTTCTCTTTCTGAAAGCTGCTGATCTTGGCCTCCCGGTCAACCAGCATTTTGAGGGTCGGTGTCTGGACACGGCCCACGGTCAGGGTCTTATGGTAGAGGATGGAGAACAGCCGGGTCGCGTTGATCCCCACCAGCCAATCCGCCTGCGCCCGGCAAAGGGCCGACTGATACAGGTTATCATAATCGGTTCCCGGTTTCAGGTGGGCAAAGCCGTCTTTGATGGCCGCGTCCTCCATGCTGGAAATCCAAAGGCGCTGAAACGGTTTCTTGCAGCCCGCCATCCGGTAGACGAAACGGAAAATCAATTCCCCCTCGCGCCCGGCGTCGGTGGCACACACAAGGCCGGTAACATCGGGGCGCTCCATCAAAGAACGCAGGGTGTCAAACTGCTTTTTCTTATCGTCGGGAATGATGTACTGCCATTCCTGCGGCAGAATCGGCAGGTCGTCATAGCGCCATTTTTTGAAACGCTCGTCATAAGTCCCAGCGTCGGCAAGGGAAACAAGGTGGCCGATACACCAGCTCACCAGATAGCCGTTCCCCTCCATGTAGCCGTCCTGTTTCTTGTCCGCGCCGATCACGCCCGCAATGCTGCGGGCTACGCTTGGTTTCTCTGCAATTACTAACTGATAGCTCATACTTCGTCCTCCTTATTTCCATCTTCACTTGTCATATCCTCGTCCGGCTCCGGGGCTTCGTCCTCGTCGTCCTCGTCCTCGCCAAAGTCATACTCGGCCAGATCGTCATTTCCTGTGGTGTCGGCTTTTTCCTTTTTGAATTTCAGGAAGTAGAGGGCTGCGCCGCCGCCCAGCAGCACCACCACAAAGAACACCACAAGGCCGCCCATGCCGCTTGGCTTTTCCTCCTGCGGCTTTTCTTCCTCCGGCTGGGGTTTAGGCTCCGGCCCGTTGCAGGCGGTCAGGTTGTTTTTACAGACCGGGCAGGCCGTATTGACGGCCCCGGCTTGACACTTGGCCGTACAGTTGCAGACCTCCGGCTCTTTTTTCCCGTCCTCCAACAAGGCTTGCAGGTCGGCGTCGTCCACTTGGTTGAGGAAATGCACCGCCGTTTCCTTGTCCTCGTTGGCCCGGTCGATCAGGATATAAAAATAATTCCCGGCCTTGGTGGTGACGGTGATAAGCTGCTTATCCCCGAAAAAATCATCCACCAGCGTAGCGTTGCCCTGCGGGGTGACGGGTACGCCCACCGGCTCCATGCCGCCGGTGGTAGGTTCTTCGGTTTCCTCCGGCACTTCTGCGGGGGCCTCGGTGGTTTCCGGCAGCGGCACAGGGTCAGGGTCAGCGCCCCCGGCGTAGGCGGTAACGGTCGTGGTCGCCATGCAGAGCGCAGCGGCCACAGCCAGCGTCAAGGTGCGGAACAGTTTAGATTTCTTCATGGGCGCTGTCCTCCTGTTCAAAGTCCGGGATCGGGGCCGGGGCCGCCTGCAACGCGCCGCCGCGCACAAAGGCGGCGAACTCCTGCGGGGTCATGTTGAGGCCGCGCACAAGCTGGACGATCTGCAAGTTTTCCTGTTCGGTCTTGGCCGCTTCCAGCTCCCGAAGCTGCTTTTGCAGCTCCGCGATCTTGCCCTTGGTTTTCTCAATATCCTTTTCAATGCGCTCCAATTTGTTCATTGCCATAGTCAAAAACTCCTTTCTGGCGTTTAAGGCAAACGCCCGTAACAATAAAAATGCTGCTGCCAGTAGCTTGAATTGAGGTTCGTGTAGGAAATGGGGTCGCCGCAGTGCAGCATGACCGAATTTCCCACATACAGCCCCACATGGGACATCCCGACAGTGTCGTAAGTGCCGACGAAAAATACAAGGTCGCCGGGCTTGGCCTGCTCCGGGGAAACGGGGGTGCAGATGTTGTAAAGCCCCTGCGCCGTCTGGCGTCCCACATTCCAGCCGGAATGATTGATAACCCAGCTAATGAAGCCGGAACAATCAAAGCTGGTGCTTGGGGAGCTGCCGCCCCACACATAGGGATAGCCCACATACTTTTCCGCCTCGGCAATCATAGCGGCAAAGGCTTCGTCCTTTAGCGCCTCCGGGGGGATTTCATAGTAGGTCGGCTCTTTCGGGGTGGAGGCGTGGGGATAGCTGCCGTTGGGAAACAGGTCTGGCCGGTTGCCCAAAGTCTGCATATAGGCAGCATAAAAGCCCATCTGTTCCTCGGTGAGAATGTAGATGGGCAGGTGGGATAAATCAAAGTTTTCCAGCTTCACATTGCAGATGTAATAGGTGTAGGGTACTTCCACGGTGTAGGTGTTTCCCTCGCTGTCCGTCCTCGTTTCGGTGCGGTAGCGGGTTTCCGTTTCGATGGTCTGGGTCAGGATGTACTGCTTTTCAAAGAGCATGGCAAGGTCGCCCTGTACCTCCTCCAAAGTGAACACGCCGTTATGCAGCGCGGAGAGGATGGAGGTCAGCACATAGGGGTCATGCTTGATCTCGTCCAGATCGAAACGGTATTCGTCATAGCCGGGGTGCAGGCTTTCGTAGTTGTCAAGTTCGTGCTGCAAGTCTGCTTCCAGCGCAGCATAGGCGGCTTCGGCTCCCAGCATATCGCTGTCCTCGGAGAGATAGGAGGTGGCGGCAAGGCCCGTCCCGGTGCTGCCAAACATGGCGGTGCAGGATTGCAGGCCGCCCATCACCAGCAGGAGCATGAGGCCCACGCCGCCGACGAGCAGCGCCCCTTTCCAGTGCCGGGCGGCAAAGGACGCGGTCTGTCTGCTTTTCTCTGCGGCTTTCTTGGCTGCGGCAGCCGTGGTCTTGGCGGTGCTTGCCGCCCCCTGTGCGGTCTGGCCCGCCGCCCTTGCTGCCTTGGCATATTCCCGTTTGATGTGCTGTTTCTGCCAGAAGCGGGAAACGGGATTTTTGGCCGCCTGCGCCAGCTCCGGGTTGTCCCGCAGGGATTTTTGATACGCAAACTCGGCGTTGGCGGCGATGGACTTTCGCTCGGCCTTGGCTGCGGCCCGGTAGGGTTTGAGCTTATGGCGGTGGACGCCGCTGCGGATCATGCGGCCCGCCTGCCGTTCCGCCAGTTCCTCCCCCTTATGGCCGCCCTCCACGCCCACATTTTCGTGTTCTACCTCATGGATTTTTCCGTGGAGGTAAAGCCCGGCTTCCTGTATGGGGCGGCTGGCCGGGTTTGGTTTGAGCTGGGGAGGGGATTTCTCCACCTTGTCAAAATACAGCCTGCTTTTGGCCTTGCCCTTGGCCTCGTCATAAACGGTTTCCTTGGTGACGACGCGCTTTTTCGGCAAGGCTTCTTTGGCTGCTTCCAGCTGATCCGCCCGTTTTTCTGCCTTTTTGATATACGGGGCCAGCTCCGGGGAGGCCCGTTCCTCGGCGGTAAACTGCAACCGGGAAACAGGGCTGGTGGCCTGCGCCACGGTTTCCCCGGCGTCCTTGGCCGCTTTCTTTGCCCTGTGGCGGTCGTGCAGTTCGTCCGCCCGTTCCAGTATTTTTTCCGCCGCGCCCTCCGGCTGGGCGGTGTATTCCTGCTCGGCCTCCCGGCTGGACACATTGACGCTTTCGCCGGTGGTCTGGTTATCCAGCGTCAGGCCGTCGCGGGTCATGTGCTGCGTCACCTTATCGCGGGGTTTTAAGGGTTCCATATCCGATCACCTCCTTGCTGTCTGTTCCGGCAGCGCCCGGTTTCAATCTCTGCAATATAGCGTAGGATGGGGTACACCTGCGGGGGAACAACTGCGTTTCCCAAAGTCTTTAACCGCTTTGCCACATTCGCCGGCGGGTCGCTGATTAAGTACGGGATTTGCGCCGGTTCTTTGGCCCACATGGAATGTCCGTCCATCTCCGGGGGAATCCCATCAGCCATTCCACCCAGTCGGGATTCAGTTTCACATCCCCCGGCGGGCTGCCCAGCAGTTTGTAAACCGCCCATGACAGCCGCGCCGTCCATACGGTTCCGCTGGGGTTGTATTTTCGGAAGCTCCCGGTCGGGGTCATCCGCACATCGACAGTTTTCCCCACATCCCCCGTGTCGCTGGCAAGGGGCGTGGGAAGCAGCATGGCCGATGATGAAAGTTCTTTTGCGCTCATGCCATGCGCCGACGGCGACAGCAGGAAGTACGAAAACCCTAACGGCGTAGCCTGCCTGCTCCAAGTCAAAAACCGTCTTGTCGAGCCCCAGATGGATGAAGCCAGCAACATTTTCTCCAAGCACCCAAGAGGGGTGCAGTTCCCGGATAACGCGGAGCATTTCGGGCCATAAATACCGTTCGTCCTCAAATCCTCTTTGTTTCCCGGCGCTGGAAAAGGGCTGGCAGGGGAATCCCCCGGAAATAAGTGTGGTGGTTTCTCGTCCTGTTTTTTCAAAAAATGCCTCCTTTGTCACTGTGGTAATGTCCTTAAATTTTGGTACCTGCGGCCAGTGCTTTTTCAAAACTTCCATCGGGAAATCCGCCCATTCGCACTGGCATACGGTGGTAAACCCTGCGGCTTCCGCCGCAAGGTCGATCCCGCCGATCCCGGAAAACAGGCTGAAATGTGTTAAGGCGCTCATACCGTCGCCCCCTCGCCTAACCGGGTCGTCATGATCTGGTAGAGCTGGGTGTTTTTCGGGATGGGGTTCTTAAAGGGCAGGATCACATTTTCGTAAATGAGAAGCCCCTCGCCGGGTTCGGAATTGTCCACATACCGTAATTGCTGGGGCGAAATGTTCAGCCGTTCCGCAAGGATTTTCCGGTCGCCGCTGGCCTGATTGAGCAGGCAGATAAAGTCGCTGTTTTCCAAAATATTTTCAATTTCCGGGGAGGAAAGCAGGTCTTTTACATTCTGCGTCGCACCTGTGGGAATCCCGCCCCACTTACGGAAACGCTTCCAAATCTCACAGGAAAAGGCCGCCGTCTGTTCCTCACGCAAAAGCAGATGGAACTCATCACAGAAATACCATGTCGCCTTGCCCTTGCTGCGGTTTTGGGTGACACGCCCCCAAATCTGGTCTTGGACAATGAGCATACCGATTTTCTTTAGCTGCTTGCCCAGCTCCTTGATGTCAAAGGCCACAATGCGGTTTTTGATGTCGATGTTGGTTCTGTGGTTGAACACATTTAGGCTGCCGGACACATACAGGTCAAGTGCCTGCGCCACCCGGTCGGCCTCCGGGATATGCTGGTCTAACAGGGCTTTGTGCAGGTCTGCAAGGATGGGCATATTTTCCGGCTTGGGGTCTGCCAGATAAGGCCGGTAGATCACCTGTACCGCCCGGTCGATCACCGTCTTTTCAATGGCTTCCAGCCCGTTTTTTCCGCCCATGACAAGCTCGCAGAACGACAGCACAAAGTCGGATTTCAAGGCCAGCGGGTTTTCATCCTCGGAGTAGTTCAGGTTGATGTCCAGCGGGTTCACATAGTTTTTGCTGGTAGGCGACAGCTTCACCACCTGCCCATGCAGCCGCTTCACAAGGGGATAATACTCGGCCTCTGGATCACAAATATACACATCGTCCGGGGTGCAGAGGAACACGCTCACAATCTCGGATTTACAGCTCATACTTTTGCCGCTTCCCGGTGTCCCCAGCTTTAGCCCGTTGGGACACCTCGCCCGTTTGCGGTCAAGCATAATCATGTTGCCGGTCTTGGCGTTGATCCCGTAATACATGGCGTCGCCGCCCTGAAAAAGCTCCTGCGTTACAAAGGGGACGAACACGGCCACGCTGGAAGTCGTCAGGGAGCGTTCAATCTGGATGTGGCTGGCCCCCAGCGGCAGGCTGCTCATAAGCCCCTGTTCCTGCTGGTAGTCCAGCCGCACAAGGGAACAGTTGTATTTCTGTGCAATACCGGCAGCCCAGAACACATCGTTTTCCAGCTTTTGCCGGGTGTCTGCGGTATTCAGCACCAAAAAGGTAAGCTGGAACATCCGTTCATTCCGGCTCTGCAAGGTCTTTAGCAGCTCCTTGGCGTCCTGCCCGTAGGTGGCAAGGTCGCTGGGAAGAATATCCATGTCGTAGCCGCTGCGGACAGCCCGTTTCTGTTCCTGAATCTTCATGGCGTCAAGGTCGGTAATCTTGCGCTTGACCGTCTTAATGGCGTCGCTCTGGTCGATGGCCTGCACATGGAGGTTCACCACAATACCGTTTTCCGTGTTGAGAAAATCGGCCAGCATTTCATCCGACAGCTCCGGGGAGAGGATTTGCAGGAAGCTCACCGCCCCGTATTTGCCGCCCAGCCCGAACATCCGGGCATTGCCGAAGCGGAACGAGGACGGGGCGATAAAGTCCTTGGTAGAAAGCCCCGATGGGGCAAGCCATTTCCAGTCAAAGGAGAACGGTTCCCCGTCCGGGTGGAAAATGCTGTGCATGACTTCTAGCCGTTCCTTGGCGTCCAGTCCCCACGCGGAGGCTCCCATGCTCTTGAAATAGCCTAAAAGGTCGGTTTCGATCCGGCGCAGTCTGGCGCGGGCCATTTTCAGGCTGTCCGCCTCAATGGTGTAGGTCATAAATTTCCGCTTCATCAGGCCGTTGTTCCCGTTCACAAGCTGGTCTTGCAAAATGTCGGAATACTCGCTGCGGATGTCGTCAAAGTCGTCCCCCTGCGCCCGGATTTCAAAGCTCTTGGCGTACTGCTTGGGGTCGATCTTGCGGTTGATAAAGGAAAACTGCACATGAATGGAGGCGTCCAGATAGTTGTAGAGGTCGCACAGGTTTTCAAAGATGGCGGTCTTGGTGTCCGCCTGTGCCAGTTGGTAGCTGATGTCCGTAAACTCAATGCACTTGGAAAAGGTGCGGGGCGTTACCCGGCACACGCCGTCCTGATACATGGCCTCATAGGGAATACTGGCCTGCGCCGAATGGGGCTTGCCGTCGCCCTTATACTTTCGGATGACAGCCTGAATCTCTTTCTTTTCGGCGCGGGTGAGCTTGACCGGCGCTTTTGCGCTCGTTTCGTTCTTTTGCTTTTTGGACAATGGCGTTGACCTCCTTTTCCATTTGGGATTGCCGCACAAGGGCGGTATAAGCGTTGTTGGTCTGGTAGGGCCGTTCCTTGGGCTGGATGAAGCAGCACTCAACGATCTGGCGCACCACCACTTCAAGGGGCTGGCCGTGTTTTTCGTAAAGCGCCAGCAGAAAGCCCGGCAGCATGGCGAACACCATAATGAGCGCCGCCGCGCTGGTCGGGACGCGGCCCCGGATCAAAAAGAAAAGCGGGACGCCTACCAGCAGCGCACCGCCAAAACAAATGAGCTGGCGTTTCGTCAGCCCGAATACCACCTTGGATTTGACCTTGGTTAAATCCTTGGGGACAGTTACATAAGCCATAAAAAGTCACCTCGTTTCTTTAGTGGGCGGTAAATACGGCCTTGCTGATACTTCCCGTCTTGAACAGACAGAAGCAAAGCAAAACGGTATAGCCCATACAGCCCCAGATCG
>OJOO01000783.1_pt1 | contig 14676 bp, 15 predicted proteins | sample 1598171 | NCBI WGS metagenome assembly OJOO01 (sample SAMN01915208, study PRJEB22387) | human gut metagenome | isolation source: stool | host: Homo sapiens | place: USA
TCCTGAATTATTGGGACTTTTTTTACAGCCCCTTATTTTATTGTTAGGCTTTAAGCCTGTTCATCAAAGTTCCGTAGACCTTTCCGGGATTTCCGGCTCCGCCAATACCTGATCCATGTGTTCTACTGCATTGCCCACCTGCATGGCGTTGACGAAGGCATACAGCACCTTCATCAAAATGGAAGCCACCACAGGCACAAAGATCAAATAGAAAATGAAGGAAGCCACAAAAGACTGATAATCTGTGGTGGAGCTGCCGATCCAAATGCCCATCGGGATAATAAACAGATAAATTCCATTTAGCGCGGCGGTAAAGGCCGCTGTCATCAGTTCCTGGCTCAGAGAGTACGGAATGACGGTTTTGGTATAATTCTTAATAGAATAGTGCAGACGCTTAAAAGAGAAGGATTTCTGGCGGAAAGCCTTAACCACAGCAATCCCTCAGATGTACTCTACGGAAGCATTGCTCATATCCTCCAGCGATGTCTGGTAGTCCTCCATCAGTTTCTTTGTCTTGTTGCCGCCGGAAGTCACCCCATACATCAGGAACGAAACGATAATTCCTACAAAGGTTGCCAGGCCAAATCGCCAATCAACGATGAACACCAGCACCAACATGACCACCGGCGCTATAAAAGCGGAAATCATGTTGGGAAGGTCGTTGGCGATGAATCCTTCCAGGCTTTCAATGTTATCATCCATGACCTTCCGCAGCTTACCGCTGCCCATCTTCAAATGGTAGCCCAGTGGGAGCTTTGTAATGTGGGAAACATAGTTGATTTTGCATTGATACAGAGTCCCATAGGCCGCAATGTGCGACAGCTCCACGGATGCAGTGCAAAGCAGTACATTCAGGAGAACCCCACCGAGAGCCAGGCCGCCATATCCCAGCACTTTGAGCACATCCAGAGTGCTGAAATCCGGGTAAGCCCCCACAATTTCCTGAATGATAAAATAAATAGCCAGCTCCATGAGGCGTGGCAGGCCTTTTTTTGACTTGCCGTCTTGGCTTTCTTTTTTCGCCATTGATATCACCTTCTCTTTCATAATAAATGGTGGTTAGCAATCACTAACCACCATTTATTATATTTCTTATTTACTTCTTCTCAAACTCTTTAACAGTAAAAATACTCCGTTCGACAATGGATTTCTATCTGTCTAACATTACAGTATATTTATTATAGTTTTAGATGTATCATCTTTACCATTTTGAATTGATCAGACACCGCCATACTGACCTTTGTGGAGAGCTTTAAGCCGTTTTTAGGAATGTAACGATAATAAGGTTCCTCCGCAATCACCTTTACATTACCCCTAATCTTTGCTGCCAGTTCTTTTGCTGCATCCACATAAAAGAACATCTGCGCATCGGCATGGCCTACCTGCTTCATGTACTTCTTTTGCATCATAGCCATGCCTTTTTTGTTCACGGTATCAAAAACAACTTCCATATTTCCAGACTGTCCTATCATACGCAAAAGGGAAATGACCTTATTTTCCTCAAAATAATGCAATAATCCACCTGCAGTAACGAGAACAGGGGCATCTGGTACATCATTGCGAACTTTTATGATCCAATCCTTCACAAAGGCATCCCCTGAAATATAGAATTCCCGCTCCGGTTCGGGAAGAAGCCCTCGCCGGTATTGGATCACATGAGGCAGATCCACGGCATACCAGTGTGTTTTTCCGTTATCACATCGGTGATAGGTTGTTTCCAGGCCACAGCCCAGCTGGACAATCACACCGTCCGGTCTGCGTTCCAGAAAAGACCGAACAAAACGATCCATATTGGCAGACCGGGATGCAGAGGCCAAAAGAGTATACTGGTTCTGCTTTTTCTGCTCAATCAAGTCCGAGGGCAGCTTATTTTTCAATTCCAATGCTTTTTTATCATATAAAACTTGCGGACAATACTCACTGGCATAGATTCTGCCCAGCATAGGGACAAACAGAGTATCTTCCACAACGCCTAATATTTGCATAACCAGTCCTCCTTATGGTGAGATTATTTCCGGCCTACCAGGAGTCTGGAAGATTCCAGCATCATCATAGCTGCTCGGCGGTGTGAGCCGAATGCCTCTTGTGCAGTATCAATGAGACGAACATCCTGATACCCCATATCCCGCAGTTTCTGCATATCTGCGCCCATAACATTGTGATAGACATAGTTGCTGATGACTACATCAAAGCTCTCATCAGGAAAATCCAGCTGCTTTGCATCACCGTGCTGAAATACACAGCGGGAAGCCACGCCCTCACTTACAGCATTTTTCTCGCAGAGTGCCTTGCTGTAATTGTACACAGCGCCCCAATAATCAATACCGATTACTTTTGCTTTCGACCATGTCAGAGCCGCACGGATTATCAGTGCTCCGGAGCCGCAGCCTACTTCCAAAATCTTTTCCTGCCCATCATAGTCCAGATGGGAGAGAACAACCCTATGAACCTGTTCCATGATTCCGCCAATGATGTAAAAGACAGGATTGGACATCCAGCTTCCATAGTCTTCCCCGTGGGTGCCAAGGCGGATATTCTCCTGCTTCCATTGGTTCCTTTTCATTGCACTACCTCCTTTTCCTTCTTCACGCAAGTTTCCAGTTCTGGCTTTCTGTCTGCAGTTTTACCATATGGGCATATACACCATTCTTTTCTTCCAGATCCTTTGGTGATCCTTCTTCTGCCACGGTGCCATCAGAAAGGACAACAATCTTATCTGCTCCGGCTACGGTACGCATCCTGTGGGCGATAACCAGAACGGTTTTATCTGCGATCAGACGGGAAAGGGCTGTCTGTATCAGGGTTTCATTCTCCACATCCAGGGAAGCAGTCGCTTCATCTAGAAGAATGATCGGCGCATTTTTCAGAAATGCACGGGCAATGGAAATCCGCTGGCGCTCTCCGCCGGAAAGTTCACAGCCGTTCTCTCCGATATTGGTATGCCATCCATCCGGCAGTTTTTCCGCAAATTCATCCACATTGGCAAGTTTCGCAGCAGCAATGACCTGTTCATCTGTGGCGTCTTTGTTTCCGATTCGGATATTCTCCAGAATCGTATTGTCAAACAGTGTAACATCCTGGAATACAATAGAATACAGAGAAAGCAGTGTTTCCGGATCAATCTGGGATACATCCATGCCGCCCACAGTAATCTTTCCTCTGTTAATATCCCAGAACCTTGCAGCCAGCCGGGATACGGTTGTTTTTCCGCCGCCGGATGGTCCGACCAAAGCCGTAACCTCTCCTTGCTTTGCCGTAAAGGAGACATCTTTCAATACGGTTTCTCCGGTATTGTAGGCAAACCCAACATGGTCAAAGACAATATCATACCCATGATTGGAAAGCCTGTCGCTGCCCTGCTGGATGGGATGATTGAGAATCTCATTCATACGGGCAATGTTGGTTCGTGTACTGATGACTGCCGCAAGATTCTGGAGTGCACCCTGCAGAGGGTCATATAAACGGGATACTACCAGAAGGAACATAAAGAATGTAAGCACGGAGAGGCTTCCTTGCATGAGCAGAACAGCTCCTGCCAGCACAACCGTTGCAATACCAAGCTTCAGCACCAGTGACGCGGAAACCACAAAAGCAGCAAGACCAAATTCATTGACGATGGAACGATGCTCCACGGCACGGATCTTCTTTTCCAGACCTTTTAAATATGCCTGCTCCGCATTGTTCGCTTTCAGGTCACGCACCGTTTCAATACACTCCTGTATCCCGTCTGCGCAGGCCATCTTTACATCCATGGCTTTCTGATTCAGATTTTCCTGAATCTTTGCGGAAAATCCCACAATCGCAAAGGCAACCGGCAGAACCCATAAGGCAGCCAGTGCCATTCTCCAGTCCGTAAAGAGCAGACCGATGGAAATCAGAACTGTAGAGATGATCGAACCCGCAAGCTCAGGGATAAAATGCGAAAAACTCTGCTCCAGGAAGGTGCAATCCGCCATAATGGTACTGGTAAGATCGGCTAAATCCTTTTTCCCGAAAAAGGAAAGGGGGATTTTGCGCAGATGCTCTGCCAGAGTAATGCGGCGGATGCCGCTTTCTTTGTAAGTGGCAAAATAGGTGGCATTGTATTGAAAGAAAGTGGTCAGCAGTATCAGGCCGATACACACCACGCAGCCTGCCACATAAAATGGAATTTTCCCACCGGGAACACCCCCGTTCATCAGATCGCTGACCAGGTAATATAAAAGTCCCACCGGAAACATAAAAGACAGATTCTGAAGGACACAGGCCAGGCAGCCTTTGATCAGGTCTTTTGCTCCCTGTTCAGACAGGGCATATTTTTTCTGCAGTTTTTTGATCATATCACTGCACCTCCTTTGTTACCTTCCATTGCACGGAAGTCTGATAATTTTTCCACATACGGCTGAAAATGCCGTCTTTTGCAAGCAATTCGCGGCTGTTTCCGCACTCGGCAACCCGTCCATCCTGAATGACAAAAATCTGATCCACATTTGTTACGGTAGAAAGCCTGTGGGCAATCATAATCACTGTCTTACCCTCGGAAAGTTTTGAGAAAGCAGCCTGTACGCGGCTTTCGTTATCCGGGTCAGCAAAGGCAGTGGCTTCATCCAGAATAATAATCGGTGCATTTTTCAGCATTACACGGGCAATAGCAATCCGCTGCTGCTCGCCGCCGGAAAGATAGACCCCTTTTGTACCGATGACCGTATCCGCACCCTGTGGGAGTTTTTCCAGAATATCATCGCATTGCGCGTGATGAAGGGCAGTCAGAACTTCCTCGCGGGCAGCTTCCGGTTTCCCCATACGCACATTTTCCAGAATGGACGCCTTGACCAGGCGGCTGTTCTGAAATACGAAAGACACCGTATTCATGAGTTCCTCTTTTGGGATGTCTTTCACATTGACACCACCGATTTTTACCATTCCGCTCTGGGGATCAAAGAATCTGGAAATCAGGTTGGCAAGAGTTGTTTTCCCACCGCCGGACGGGCCTACAAAAGCTACGGTTCGTCCTTCAGGAATGGTCAGTGAAATATCTTTTAACACTTCTTTTTCTCCATCATAGCTGAAATGAACCGATTTCAGTTCCACGGAAGCGTTTTGAGGATGCTTTGGATGTTTCGTTTCCTCCAGAGGCTTCAAATTCAACACGCTGTCAATTCTCTGTAAAGCGTCGTCGACGATCATGGCGTTTTCACTTTGGAACATAATGCGTGTCAGTGTAACAGAAATAACCGGTGTAATGATGATATAGAAAATGAGATCCAGTAAAAAACCGGAAGTCACACCGTCTTGTGTAAGCAACAGTCCTCCGGCGATCAGTGTGGCAAAAACTCCGTTGATCGCAGCCGTATAGAACATCATCGGTGTCCGAAGCTGCTTGGTATAAGCGATCACCCACACTTTATACCGGTCGATGGAGTCTTTAAACTTCTTAAAGGAAAAGATCGTCTGGCCAAAGGTTTTTACCACCGGAATCCCGCGGACATACTCTACCGCTTCATTGGACATATCATCCAGCGCATTCTGGTATTCTTTCATCTTTTCCTGCATCTGCTTTCCGGTCATTGTCATCATGATCAGAAATCCCAGCACAACCGGAACAAGGCTCAACAAGCCAAGTCTCCAGTCAAACACGAACAACAGCACCAAAAGACCACAGGGGGTTGCAATGGCATTGGCTCTGTCGGGAAGCTGATGGGCGAGATAGGTTTCCGTGGCTGCGCTGGATTCGTTGACGATCTTGCGCAGTTTTCCGCTGCCAAAACTCTCGGCAAAACCTAAGGGAAGTCTGACAATATGTTCCATGGTCTGGATACGCAGGTTTGTGGCGATACGAAATGCTCCCAAATGGGAACACATCAGCCCGGCTATGTAGACAAGCACCGCTATAACCGCAAACAATACTGCCATCCAGCCATTACCGGTCAGGTTCTGTGCCTGGTCAAAATTCGGTGCCACCTCCAGTACTTCCCTGATCATTTTCCAGATGTAATAGAACGGCACCAGGGCAATCATGGCACTGATTGCAGAAAGCACCCAGGAAGCATAGATCAGGTACTTATGGCTGCCTGCAATTTCCAGCAGACGTGATAAATTAGATTGTTTTTTCAAAAAAATCCCTCCTTCTTTGTATTTATGTCAAAAGAGCGAAACTGCCCCATTGTACATCCCTAACAGCAGTTAGCATACGCTAACCTAAAAAGAAAAATTATAAGGCATTACTGCCCCATAATTTTCATCCATCCCACCGTATAAAAAGCGCGCATTTCTCTGACATAATTTTCGGCATCTTTAAGCGGCATTTCATGGATGATCAATTCAAAAAAAGTATGGAACATTCCTGTGATCAGAATATGCTCCAGCCTGGGATCAATCTTGGGAGAAGGCCTCCCAAGCTGCCTTAGAACCTCCTGATAGGCATGCGTCCCATCTGCCTCGATCTCCACCATTTCGTCAATAAGGCCAGAAAATTTTGTTCCCTCCGAACAGCAGAGAATCAATTTACATTCCTCCAAATGTTCATACGCATAATGGAGAATATCGTACATACAGATCCCCGAAATGTCACTCATGACTTCCGGCTGCCTGGCCGCTGGTAGCTGGGCAAACTCCTCCTGTGCCTTTATAAAACGGTTGAGAATATATTCGTAATGCTCGCCAACGATGGCTTCAAACAGTTCTTCTTTGCTTTTATAATATCCGTAAAAGGCACCGGTAGTCATTCCCACGGATTTCACAATATTCCGCAGGGAAGCGTCTTTATATCCTTTTTCCAGAAATTCCGCTTTCGCCGCCAGATGGATATTTTCCAAAGTTGTTCCCTTTCCGTCTATTTTATACACCCCCTATATAACAGTGATATATAACACTGTTATAATTATAGTCTTTAAAAAAGATTTTGTCAAGAGCACCAAAGAATAGTTGCCTAAAAACAGAAATTCAAATATCATTCTGCACTTTATTACTGATAAAATTTTAAAATATTGGTTTTGGCAACAGTAATTATTCCTCTGCTAAATGACAAGCAGGGTGGATCTTGATTATACATTGAAACAGAAAATCCTTACATTATACGACGAAAACCATAATGTGGCTGATGCGATAGTTTCAAAATGGCTGTTACCACAAATAAATGAGACTAATATAGCTTCTTTTGTAAAACTACGCAATGGCAAAACACATTCTGGAACGGTTGAACGGGGAGATAATACAAAATTATTTGCCCATTATTAGCTATTGTATATGCCAGCTTTTTCAAATATGTTGGTTTGCCAGATAAATTAATTAGTTTCGCTTTATTGCAGATTTTTTAGTAGAATTAGACTATTTCAACATCTTCTGTTAATCATGGGGTGTTTGTAAAGTCAATTCCAAGTATATTAAAAATGATTGTCCTTCACCTCTTTGATTAAATATGCGATCACCCATATTCTCTCCATTAAAATGACCGCATATTTTTAAATTTCACCCTAAAAACATCCTCCCATAATCCCCATCTCTTTCAGTTTCTCATTTAACTCTTTTAAAATCCGCTTTCTTTCCAGAGGGACTGTCTTTCTTCTGACTGTCCCGCATCCGGCGAAGTGCTGTCACAAGCGTCTGAGAAACTGTGGCTGTGTAATGCCAAGTTCCTTTGCAATCTCCCACTGTGTTTCCCCATAATAAAAATACAGAATTACAATGTCTCTTTGCCGTTCTGTCAGAAGTCCCATCAATTCCAGAATCTGCTCTTTTCCTATCAGCTGTTCCAATGGCGGCAGTGCCGGCGAAGACAAAAGAAACCATTCTTCTGATACAGCATGATAAGAAATCACTTTCCCCTTATGGCATGTTTCCCGGTTCTTTGCCAAACGATCCTCCCCCCTCCAAAAACAGGCGCACATACCCTTCCTGATATACTAAAAGCTGTATTTCACTGCCATTCTCCATACTCACAACACACAACTTTATTTTTTATCGTTATTGTCGGATCAGTTTCTTTTTAATGCTATCAATTTAGTCTGTTCCATTTTCATTACCAATGAGTAGCCCCTATGTGTCATAAGAACAACTTCTCCGATAAAGCAAATTATCTCCTCCTCTCACATATCTGCGCTTTGTACATATTCAATGTATCATTCTGCCCGTTATTTTTCCCTAGCAGATTTGAGGAAAACCATAAGATTTCCCCTCATATTTGTGAATTTTTACCGGATTCCTTCAATCCCATCCATCAGGGCGCTTATGGTCTGGATTACAATTTTCTGCTCCTTTGGCTGTAGATTCAAGACACGGGAAACCATCTTGTGGGCAGGATTTCTATCTCCTTCGGGATTCTTTCCTAATAACTCGTTTGCGTCAGCACCCAGTACCTCCACCAGTTTTACAAAAATCTCAATGGATATTGCCGCCTGCCCGCCCTCAATGCGGCTTACTGTGTTGACACTGATACCCACTTTTTCTGCAAGAGTTTCCTGGGATAAATGACAGTCTTTTCTCTTTTGTCGAACACGTTCTCCTAACTGGATCAGCTCCTGTGAACCCACACGGTTTCCCAACACAGTCCCCCTTTGCTTCACAGGAGAGGGATTTAAAACATTCTGCTGTAAACAGCACTTTCGGGACACGATAAAAGCTGTACTGTTCTCCCACTGTCACCAGCTTTCTCTCCCACAATATCCGCAGTATTTTTATCGCCTTTACTTCCCTGATGTTTCAGCGCATCATATTTCATCTGATATGCCCTGGCTTTCTCACTAGACAAAAAGATTCTCTCTCTGAATATTGTAGGCTAAGACCACAGCGCCTTGCCTTGTTACCAAGGTAGGTTTCCATAGCCTCGCCCCGAAACCGTACGTACACCTCTCGATGTATACGGCTTCCCATTTATCATAGTCTTTCAGTTATTTCGTAATCATGGCATATAAATGCTAATATAAGAATGTACAGAAATGTGGTATCTCGGTATCAAACACCTTGATTTTCTGACCATATGCACTTTTGACCGTTGCCGTAATTTCCTTAGAAATGTTGGTACGGGGCATTACCATAGTCATTAAGATACCGTCTATCCGCAGCTTTGGGTTGATTTGCCGCTTGACCATTGATACGGAGCGAAGCAAAAGCTCCAGACCTTTAGTCGAGAGATAGTGGGGCTGTGTCGGGATAATCACGCTGTCAGCCGCCGCCAGAGCATTGATGGTTATCATGCCTAAGCTCGGCATACAATCAATAAGCACATAATCGTAATTCTTTTTAACCTCATTGACATAGGTTTTCAGCACACGCTCACGGCTCATTGCATTGATTAGCCTTACCTCAAAGCCCGACAGCTCAATGTTTGACGGAAGCAGGTCAACGACCTCTCTGTGATGGATAATACTCTGTGAAGCATCAAGCGTTTTATCATCTATGATGTTCTGCATCACAGTAGAGAGCGTTATGGGAATATCGTCTGGTCTGTTATAACCCAGAGCCATCGTGAGATTTGCCTGTGCATCGGCATCAATCAGCAGGACTTTTTTACCCTGCTGCACCAGACTTACACCCAGATTGACCGCTGTGGTTGTTTTTCCGACACCACCTTTCTGGTTAGTCAGAGCAATTACTTTGCAATTTGACATAGATGCGTCCTCCTTTCACATAGATTTAGCCACTTTGTCAAGGTGGCTATGTAAACAGTAGCAGAGAACGCAAAAAAGCCGCCTACTCTTAAAATCAATAAGAATAAGCGGCTTTGTAATCTGCCTTAGACATATTCAATTTTCATTCTCTTGGTCGGTGCATTTATGACCTTAAAAATAAGCTCGTCAATACAATCCGTATATCTGCCTTGCTGAATAAGTTGATTTTTTAACTCTACAAGGCTATGTATCAAAAGTTTTCTTTCGTGGCTATCCAAATACAGATGATTAAATTTCTCTCTCATAAGCACACCTCCACTTCTTTAGCTTCATTATATTGGAAAGCAGGGGAAAGGACAAATCTGCAAAAAGGTACAAAAATAAGCGTACCACTATTTCTAATGATACGCCTATCCTCATTAAATCACTTCAAAATGCTTCAACGCATCCTTTATCGCTTCCACTTTCTCTGCTGTCGGATGCTTCCTCGGCTGTTTCAATTCTTCTACCGCATTAGGAGCATCGTACATTGGCAAGCCTAAATCTCTCTTTACCTCTGCGATATATGCGGTATGTACTTTGAAGCCGTATTTAGCTTCTATGTACTCCTTTATCATTTTGTAGGTCACTCGTTCTTTGAGCTTATATTCTTCGGCTCTTTTAGCGATATTATCAAGCGGAACTTTTCCCTCACCCTCGCCAAACTCAACTTTTACGTTGATATGTCCGTCTGGCTTTTTGTGGGAAAGCAGTACTACCGTCTCCACATGAACAGTCATCCCAAATTGATCAACCGGGCATACTTTTCTAAGCTCATATCCCCTCTCACACAGATACTTCAGATCCCTTGCCAACGTCGCACTGTCGCAACTTACATACACAATCCTATCCGGGTTCATCTCGACCATGGTCTCCAGCAGGGTTTCATCACAGCCTTTTCTTGGCGGATCTACGACGATGACATCTGCATAAACGCCATTTTTCTTATACTCTCTTGGCAGCACTTCTTCTGCTTTTCCCACAAAGAACTCTGTATTCTCCAGGCCATTAAGTTTCGCATTTTCTTTCGCATTCTCTATAGCTGCCGGAACAATTTCCACACCGCGGACAAATTTTGCTTTCTGTGCCAGGAACAGGGAAATTGTTCCGATCCCACAGTAGAGATCCCATACTGTCTCTTCCCCATGAAGATCTGCGTATTCCAGTGCCTTTGCATAAAGCTTCTGGGTCTGCATAGGATTTACCTGATAGAAAGACAGAGGTGAAATCTGATAGGAAATATCTCCGATTCTGTCTGTGATATATTCCTGGCCCCAGAGCAGACGAATTTCCTCACCAAGGATTACATTACTGTGTTTCTTATTTACATTGATGGTGATGCTTGTCATTCCCGGAATCTCACACAGAGATTTTACAAGCTGTTCCTCTTTCGGAATCTTATTTCCGTTCAGAATCAGACAGACCATCACTTCTTTTGTGAAGTATCCGTAACGGATCAGGACATGGCGCACCAGCCCTTTGCCTGTTGCTTCATTATATGGTTCAATCCCGTATTTCTCCATATGTGCGATCACACGGTCCAGAACTTCTTTATTCTCAGCTACACCAAGTGCACAGTCACGGTTTTCGATAATATTGTGGGTTCTTCCTGCATAGAAACCTGTAACGATTTTTCCCTCTTTATTTCTGCCTACAGGAAACTGTGCCTTATTTCTGTAATGAAAAAGTTCATCCATGCCAATGATCGGCTCCATGGGGATATCTGTAAAGCCACCGATACGTTCCAGATGTCCCTTCACCTTATTTGTCTTAAATACAAGCTGCTGGTCATAGGAAAGTGCCTGAAGCTGGCATCCGCCACACTGACGGGCAAATTCGCACTTGGGCTCAACTCTGTACGGAGATGGCTTCAGCACCTCCATAAGACGGCCGTAACCATAATTTTTCTTTGCCTTGATAATTTTGGCTGTTACTGTATCACCGATCACTGCGTCCTTGACAAAAACGGTGAAGCCATCGGCTTTTCCGATACCTTCACCGTCAATTCCGCAATCTTCTATCTCTAACGTAACAAGATCGTTCTTACGAAATTCCATAAAGATTACACCTCATCTGTTCTTCTTAAGTTGGATTCAAACAATTTATTATATCCAAGCCACTCTTTTTTACTCTTGTTTGCTGCAAAAATCTCTGTGATGGTTTCCATTCTTGCATCTGTATTATCTGCAAGATTGAGGGCTACGGCCTCCACCAATGCAGGTTTTTTCGGGGAACCATATTCCAGTTCTCCATGGTGGGACAGGATACAATGGATCAGTTCATTCTTAAGCACCTCCGGAAATTCCGGTATCTGGTGTGCAAGATCATTGATCATCTGTGCTCCCATATAAATATGTCCCAGAAGCTGGCCTTCATCTGTATAATCATTTAACGGAAATGCAGATAATTCTTTTGTCTTTCCGATATCATGAAGAAGTGATGCTGTGATCAGTAAATCCCTGTTGATGACCGGGTATGCCTTTGACATATAATCGCAGAGTCTGGTCACTCCCAGAGTATGCTCCATCAGACCGCCGATAAATCCGTGATGTACTGTCTTCGCTGCAGAATGTCCTTCAAACGCTTTCACAAAAGCTTCATCTTCCACAAATAATTTCTTCAGAAGTGCAGACAGATAAGTATTCTCCACACTGTCAATAAATGCTCTCAGCTGGCTGTACATATCATCTGTGCTGTTCTCACTTACAGGAAGATAATCTGCAGGATCATATTCATCTTCAGCAGCCTTGCGCACACGCTTGATATTCAGCTGCATAGCCCCTGCAAAGCTGGTCACATCTCCCACAACATCTATATAATCCAGTGCATCAAAATCATCAATTCCAAGAGAATTCGGATCCCAGATCTTGCCATCCATGATTCCGGTTTTATCCTGGAGGATAATATTCTCATAGGGTTTTCCATTCTTCGTTACCGCAGACTGTTTCTGCTTGCACAGATAAATCCCATTAATTCTGTCTCCCTCATGTAACTCATTTAAAAAACGCATAAAGCCTGCCTCTCTATCCTTTATTTTTAGTATTATAACAATTCCACAAGAAAGAATCCCGCTTGTAGGATTCTCCGCCTGTCACTATCTCTCTCCAACTGTTACCTTATAATCTTTCTCCGCATACTCACCATCGGAATTTTTGCGAAGAACCGTTATGGTAAGATTTTCTCCCTGCTTTTTTGTCTGAAGATATGTATAGTAAGACTGCATACTCTCTGTGGGAGTTCCATCAATCTTACTTATAATATCTCCACACTGTATCCCTGCCTTCATCGCAGGAGATTCTTCTTGTGTACGCTCCACGTAAAGTCCCTGATCAATTCCCAGTTTTCTACATTGTGCCTGAGTTATCTCTGTTCCATAAATACCTGTATATCTGATTGTTTCTTTGTTAGCCAGATGTTCTATCAACGGAAGAATCTGCGAAATGGAAACTGCATGAATATTATCTCCATCGTTTTCATTCTTCTTCAGTATCATACCTGCCACATTTCCGTCAGAATCAAGCAGCACACCACTTCCATCTTCATTCCCCTGCACATCTGTAGCCAACACATTATACTCCGTATCCGCTACCGATAGTTTTTCAGAAACAGAAGTGATCATTCCATAAACCACCGCATCACTGTCACCGGCAGGACTTCCGATAGCAATTACTATATCGCTCTGTCCCAGTTTCTTTGTGTCTGTCAGATCAGATACCACGATACCTTCTCTTGTACTGTCATTGAGAAGATTTTTTCTCACAGTTGCAACTGCAAATCCGGAATCTGCATCTCCCCTGCATATCTCTCCCTGCACTGTCGAACCATCTGCAAAAGTCACCTGCAGTTCCTGCAGATTTTCCATTTCTTCCTCATAGGTCAGGATATAAAATTGCGTCTCTGTTTCAAGAAAGACAAGACCTTCCGTATCTTCCTGCTGAAAATAAGAATTATTCAGCAAATCCTCATCCTTTGAAATTCCTCTCACGTTTACAAGAGATTTTCGGGATTTTTGGGAAACCTTCAGCACTTCCCTATACATCTCCTGACGCATTGCCAGAAGACTCTTCTCCTCTTTTTCAGAAACTGAAGCGACAAATTCCCTCTCTGTTGCCTGTTCTTCAGATATCGTCTCCGCTACATCCGATCCTGTCAGTTCGATTTTCTGCTGTGTATTCTCTTCTCTGTCCGCCATAACCGGAAACACACTGGCAAAGGTTACGGCTGCGCAGCTTCCAAACAAAACGCCACATCCTGCTATCATAAGCAGCCTGCGCAACAGACTGCCATTCTCTTTTGGCTGTTTTTTTACCGTTTCTTTTATAAACTGATATTCCTGTGTGTCCATTTTGTTTTTTTTCATACCTGATTCTCCTGCCGCACTCCATTCAGGATAACTGCCCAGTGTCATACAAAACAGCAATCTGCTAAACAGTTACCATTCAGGTTCAATATCGCTTGTATTCAAACAAATTATATCGTAACAATCTACACATTATTTTAACAAAAAGATATGAATTTTTTATGAATATACTATAAGTAATTTCCCACAGTACAAAAAAGAAGCTCCTACTGAAACACTTATCGTATCAGCGAAACACTGCAGCTCAGGTTATTATGATGACACAAAAAAACGGCTTAAATGCACATATAATAGCATTCAAACCGTTTCTTATGCGGAAGATGGGACTTGAACCCACACGAGCGCAATGCTCACAAGATCCTTAGTCTTGCTCGTCTGCCAGTTCCGACACTTCCGCATATCGCATTTCTGTTATAAGTTTTACTTATTGTTGCGACAATTGGTACTATACCAAAAACTATATAAACTGTCAATAGCTTTTTTGAATTTTTTTTTATTTTTTTGTAAAAGCTATCATTTTTATGTATTTCTATCCTTTTTGCTTTCCATAGATTCCAAAATCATATATAATAGGAAAAGTATTTGTAACTGCTTATTTCACAGTAACACAGTTACAATTATGTTACTGTTCACACACCACTATTCCGCGAGGTGTTTTGGCATGAATATGCCAAAATCCCGAGACATACAAGC